>FTCB01000126.1_pt1 | contig 13052 bp, 11 predicted proteins | sample 1639431 | NCBI WGS metagenome assembly FTCB01 (sample SAMEA3914864, study PRJEB12502) | metagenome | biome: forest; material: soil | place: USA | collected 2012-03-12 | depth 0.3 m
ACACAGGGCGGGAGAGAGCCGGCCCCGCACACACACATACACACACCCACTTTCCCCCTCGGGGGAGTACCCCTGGTTCATCCAGGGTTCGTTCTTTGAAAACTTGAAGAGGCAACACCCGTGAAAGCGGGTTGGGTTGCCACAGTATTGAGACGTTTGCAAAAAGCAAAACGTCCCCAACTACGGCTTTGTCGGGCCTTAACCATCCCACTAAACCAAGCCGTACTTGGGGCGTGCTTTTAAGTCACGATCGCTCGCGATCGTGACTTAAAACCACGCTCCAAACCTCGGGACGTTTGCCATACAGTCGCTCCCATACTTCCCATTCTTCGCATACTTCCCATTGGCGAGGCGCGTTGCGCCGACCCCGTGCGTAGCTCCCACGAACCGGCCGTTTTATACCCCAGCGGGACATAGACGGGAAATTGATTCACAAAGGGCGTGGCGCTCCCCGTGATGTAACGCGTCGGAGATTTTCGTGCCGTCGGCCAGAACCCCGGTGAGGGAGACGGCGCCGCCGTCGGAGTTTTGCCCATACAAGTATCCGGCCATCACCCATCTACAAACCATCGGTGAATTCCAAAGCGGGTTTGCATGGCATGAGCTTGCGTTCGCCAAGATCATAGACAATTCGGCTCCGAATGTACTCGTCCGAGTGCGCGCGTGCGATGTCGATCGCTTGGGCGCCAAGCCTCGGAACGCGTTTCGCCGCATGCGTCACGAGATGGACGAGAGAGCGTCTCACATCGAGGGCCGGATTGTTGAGAAACTCGCGAAGCGCAAGATCTTCAAAACGCTCATGGAGATCATGCACGGGAGCATCTGGCGGAGGCGCGCCTGCGCCTCGACCGGTTTCATGCGGCCAGTACATGTGCTCGCGGGGGACCGAGCACCAATAGACGGCGCTGCTTACACCGCATTTTTCAAGGTCGGAGCCACTGGTAAAAATGGAGAGCAGCCGCTCAAACACCCGGCGGCGGCCGAAAATGATCGCTAGTGGGAAGACGAAATGCTTATTGAAGGACGGGTTTTTCGTCATGATGGCCGCGGAAACCACATGGTCAAACAAGGGTTCAGGAGCTGTCTTTGTTGCAAAAATGAATAGTTTGAGCGCGAGACGACGCAATGGATCGCGAGATAGTCGGATCAACTCAGTCAAATCGTCGTCGGCGCACGCGCCGAACGCCTCGAGCGCAGCCGGATGCGCGACATCTTCAACAGGCCCGACACGGCATTCGGCCGAAGATGCGGAAACAATTTGATGTTTCGCCAGGAGTCGGTCGGAGATGGTTTGCCAAGGTTGCATGCGGGTCGAAGGATTTACTCATAAACCCTAGCCTGTAACAACAACGCCAACAGCCCGGAGTGCGCGTACTCGAAGCTCGAAACGACGCCTGTTCTGCGCAGGCAACCTACTTCGCCCCGCCAAAGCGGCGGAGAACCGCCGCACTCCAAAACCTCGCGACATTGCACCCTGATTTTTGCATCAGCGAAGCGCGCGCGAGCGCAGGCCCGCAGGCCCTCTACCACTGAATCACCGAACTAGCCCAAGTCAGCCCGCCGCCGAAGACCACGAGCAGGATGTAATCCCCTTCCTTCATGCGCCCCGTGCGATGCGCCTCGTCCAGCGCGATGGCTACGGCCGCAGCGCTCGTGTTCCCAAAGCGGTCGAGATTCACCATGAAACGATCCATCGGGAGTTTCATGCGGTCGGCGATGGCCTCGATGATCCGGATATTCGCCTGGTGAGGGATGATGCAGGCGAGGTCCGACACGGAAAGACCCGCAGCCTCGAGCGCGACATTCGCCGCGTTGAGCATGGCATTGACCGCCTGTTTGTAGGTCTCCTTGCCATTCATTTTGATGACATTGAGCCGCTGGTCGATGTTGCCGGCCGTCAACGGATTCCGGCAGCCACCGCCCGGGATGTAGAGAATATCTGCCTGCGCCCCGTCGCTGCCCATGTGCGTGGCGACGACTCCATGCGAACCCCCACGATGGCGGAGAATCGCCGCGCCGGCGCCGTCGCCGAAGAGCACGCAGGTGTTGCGATCCGTCCAATCGACGATGCAGGAAAGCTTTTCCGCGCCGATGACGAGAATCGTGTTGTAAGTGTGGGAAGTGATGAACTGCTGGGCGATCTCCATCGCGTAGAGAAAACCCGAGCAGGCTGCGCTCACGTCGAAACAGGCCGCGCGCCGGGCGCCGATCTTCTGCTGAACGAAGCAGGCCGTGGACGGAAAAAACATGTCGGGCGTGACCGTCGCCACGAGGATGAGGTCGATCTCCTCCGCCGCGATGCCCGCATTTTCGATGGCTTGAAGCGCCGCCTTCGCGGCCAGGTCGCTCGTGTGCTCGCCATCGGCGGCGATGCGGCGTTCCCGAATTCCCGTCCGGGTGCGGATCCATTCGTCACTCGTCTCGACCATTTTTTCCAGGTCGGCGTTCGAGAGCACGCGCTCCGGCACGTACGAGCCAGTGCCGATGATGGAAACGGTGCGATTAGGCTGCGCGGCCTGTGGACGAGGTAGGATTTGGGTGCTGCTCATGTTGACGCTGCACTTGCTGCTTGATTTCGCGGTTGAGGTTTTGCCCGATGGTGGCGCTGGCGGCAAACAAGGCGTTCTTGATAGCCAAAGGCGTGGCGCCGCCGTGGGAGATGATGACCACGCCATCGACGCCGAGCAGCGGCATGCCGCCATATTCGTCGGCTTCGGTGACGTGTTTGACGGCTTGAAACCCCGGCTTGCAAAGCATCGCGCCCGCCTTCCGCAGCGCATTCGAGGTCAGCTCCTTTTTGAGAAGGCGGAAAAGACTTTTGGCCAGCGCCTCGCTCGTTTTGAGCACGACGTTGCCCGTAAAACCATCGGTCACGACGACGTCGACCTTGCCTTCGAAGAGATCGTGCCCTTCGACGTTGCCGCGAAAATTCAAGCCGCTCGTCTTGAGCAGTTCGAAGGCCTGGCGGGTGAGTTCGTTGCCTTTGTACTCCTCGGAGCCATTCGACATCAGTCCCACCAACGGATTCTTCCGATGCAGGACCTTTTCACAGTAGACGACCGCCATCACGGCGTTGTCGACAATTTGCTGCGGCGTGGCATCCGGGTTCGCCCCCGCATCGCACAAAACGAAATGGGTCCCCTTTTCTGTGGGCATCTGGGCGGCAATGGCCGGCCGATCGATGCCCTCGATCATGCGCAGCTTGATCGTCGCGGCCGCCACGGCTGCTCCGGTATTTCCGGCGCTAACCACGGCATCCGCCTCGCCTTTCTTGACAAGATCGACCGCGCGCGAGATGGACGAATCCTTCTTGCGCCGCACGGCGTCCAGGCCGCTATCGCACATGTCCACCACCTGGGTGGTGTGCACGATCTCGATCCGGCCGTCGGTGCAGTTCAGTCCACGGAGCTCCGCTTCGATTTTCGCCTTGTCTCCCGTGAGGAAAAGCTTCGCGATTTTTGCGCCATCGGCGCGATCCGCGGGATCTTCACGGAGCGCTTCGACGGCTCCGGCTACGATATTTTTCGGCGCGAAATCCCCGCCCATCGCATCCAGTGCGATTTTCATTCGAAAATTCGGGTCAAATCTCGGATTGGCGGAGGGAAAAGGGTGGAAAAAATCAGCCGCCCGCGCATGGCGCTGGACGGCTGCAGAAAATCTCGAGCCCGTGGAAAACTAAGCTCCGATCGTCAGGACCTGGCGGCCGCGATAGTAGCCGCAGGAGGCGCAGGCGCGGTGCGGTTGCGAGGCGCTGCCACACTGGCTGCAACGGCCCAGGACTGCGGCATGCCAGCGGTTCGCGGCCTTCCGCGTGCGCAGGCGCATTTTCGACATTTTGCGTTTTGGAACTCCCATGACAGTGACGATTTATGATTTGAGCTTGAGCTGATCCAGCGCCTCCCACACATCGCGAGTTTCGGCAGGCGGCTCGGGATCTGGCGTTTCGTTCGTCGCCGGATGAAACGCTCCTGGGCACACCTTGGCGCCGTTCCAATCGCAATGGGGATGGGCCGGAAGGGCGAGCAAGATGTCTTCCCTCATAGGCTCTGTCAAGTCCACAGTCTCGGCGCCCGTCAATTCGACCTGGATCGCAAATTCCCGCGCCTCCGCCGGGTAGACGAAGGCCTCCAGGCAATTCACGCAATTCACGCGAAAATCCGCCGACAACTGCCCCGCAGCCCACAAGCCGCCGCCGCTCAAGCCGACATCCAGTGAATAGCGCACCGGACTCACGGGCACGGCGTCTCCTTCGTGGAGCTCGAGCATCGTGTTCGGATCTTCGCCTTCGTAGTGCTTCCCCTCGTTTGGGATCTGCCGGAGATGGACTTTCATGACCGCCGAGTATCGGCTTTCCGAGGGGAAATCGCAAGGCTCCGCAAACGAGGCGCACACCTGGATCCTGGCGGAGTGGGCGCCGCCGAAGGTCACGCAGCGCCGCCATGCGATGGAAAATCGCCCCATTCGGCGTCTGCGAGATCGTGATTGCACTCGGCGCAGCGGATATGGAAATGGCCAGGCGGGCAGCGCAGCGCTGAAGCTCGTCGCCAGATGGAAAAGGGAGGCCCGGCAAATGCCTGCCTCCCTAAAGTGGGGCTCGCTCACGCACGCCGACCGCGCGCGAGCGTTCGCCCGGAGTCGGCGATTTGTTCGCGATCTTCAGTTCAACTCCTGTAAAAACGCGTCCACGGCGTCGGTCCGGAGAAACGGGTCAATTTCGTGGCGCACCACTGGTCCATTGGCCGATGTCGTGCGGCGGAGGAGTCTGGCGATGTATTCCATCGCGACCGGATGATTGTGTTTCATCAGACGTTGGAAAGAATCGGGATCGACTGCACCGCCGTGAGCCAGCACGAGATCTCGCAATTCGCTGCCGAAGCTCATTGAGTCTGCGCTGACCTGCCATGCGCCCGCTTCAAAGGATCTGGGGTCCGGGTTGTGGTTGGCCGGATCTTTGCCCTCGTTGAAATTCCATGATGACTCGAAACCCGCCAGTACCCGGAGGACCTCCAGCATCACCGCGCGCCGGTGCGGGTCCTGCCGGTAGGGTCCGAGGGTGTTTTTGACACTGGTATAAATATCGCTGAACGGATTCGGCTCAAAGATATCGTTGGGCGCGGTTTTTCCCCAGTCGATGAGCTGCGCGAGAAAGTCATCCGGAGGCACTCCGCGATTGGCGACGTGTTGTTTGAGCGCTTTGTTGAACATAATGTGATTAAGGGTTTGAGTGAAGGCCAGCATGCCTTAGCGATCGGCCGATTGTCTATCGGGGGACGCCCCTGAACCCTTCACTTCAATCCCCCGACAAGTCGCGACAGACCTCGAATGCAACCGGACGCGCTCCCTCCAGCGCGTATCCCGTCGCCATATAACAAACCCGCCACGCGCACCTGCCAACAATTCCCGGCCTGCCTGCGCCTGCCACAGAACAGGCCGCCGGATTTGCCTCAATTATTTTCGCCCAGAGCCAGCGCCGATCACTGCTCCTGGTAATTCCAGAGCAACCCGCCATCGACGACAAACGTCGAGCCGGTGATGTACGCCGCATCATCCGACGCCAAAAACGCGGCCAGCCCGGCGACGTCTCCCGGCGTGCCCAGCCGGCCGAGCGGGATGTTCTCAAGCAGCGCCTTCAAAAGCGCCGGATTTGCCAAAAGCGATTTATTGATCGGCGTTTCGATGGCGCCCGGAGCAATGTTGTTGATCGTGATGCCGAGCGGCGCCAATTCGACGGCCAGATTCCGGCAGAGCATCCGCAGCGCCCCCTTGGTGGCGCAATAGGTCGAGAAATGCGGAAAGGGCAGTTCCTCGTGCACGGAGCTGATATTGATGATCCGCCCCGTGCGCTTCGTTTGCCGCAGATGATTCACAAAATCCTGCGTAATGAAAAAGGTCCCGCGCAGATTGATGTTCACGACAAAATCGAAATCCGCCTCGGTGACGTCCCAGAAATCGGCGCGCTTCTCCACGCCGGCGTTGTTGACCAGGATATCGATTTGACCGAGTTGCGCCACCGCTTGATCGATGACCCGCCGATCGTCCGCCGGGTTACTCAGATCACCCTGGAGCGCCACGACGCGCCGGCCGAGCTTTTGGATGGCCTCGACGGTGTGCTGTGCGCTTTCCCCGATGGCTCGATCGTCGACGACGATATCAGCCCCCTCCTCCGCCAGACGGATGGCGATGGCCTGGCCGATGCCTTGGCCGCTACCGGTGATGAAGGCGACTTTGCCGGCTAATTTGAGAGATCCAGGCGTGCTCATAGGACAGCAGTTGAAAGGGCTATGGGGAAAAGGTCAACGCTGCTCCGCGGCCGCGGGCTCTGCCGGAACCGCTTCCGCAAGCGCCGGAGCCGGCGCGGCCAGCCGCCGCTGCAACTCCTCGGCGCTCACTTCGCCCTCCGAGCGGCTGATGACCACCGTGGCCACTCCGTTGCCAATGAGATTGGTCAGTGACCGGCATTCGCTCATGAAACGGTCGATGCCGACGAGCATGGCCAACGACTGGATGGGAATGGCGGGAACGACGGCCAGCGTGGCCGCGAGGGTCACAAAACCGGATCCCGTCACACCGCTCGCGCCTTTTGACGAAACCATCGCGACGAGGAGCAGGCTGATTTGCTGCCGCAGATCGAGATGCGTATTCGTCGCCTGGGCCAGGAAAATCGCCGCCATGCTCATATAGATATTGGTGCCGTCCAGATTGAACGAATAGCCCACTGGCGCGACCAAACCGACAGTCGCCGGAGAGCAGCCGAGTCCGCGCAATTTCGATAGCAACCCGGGCAGCGCCGTCTCCGAGGAACTGGTGCCGAGCACCAGCAGCAGCTCTTCTTTAATGTAAGCGAGAAACCGAAAGATGGAAAATCCGCTGACGCGGGCAATGCCGCCCAGCACCACGATCACAAACAGCGCGGCCGTGAGATAAAATCCGCCCATCAGCAAAGCGAGCCGGTTCAGCGAGGCCAACCCATAGCTGCCGACGGTAAAGGCCATGGCCCCAAACGCGCCCACCGGCGCCGCCCGCACGATGATGCGGATGATGCCGAAGAAAACCTCCGCCCCATAATCGATGGCCGCCAGGATGGGCTTCCCGCGCTCGCCAAGTCCTGCGATGGCAAAGGCGGTGAGCACCGACACGAGCAGCACCTGCAACAAATCGCCACTGGCGAAAGCGCCGAAAAATGATCCTGGGATGATCTTCAGTAGAAAATCCACCGGCGTCATTTCATGCGCCCGTTCCTGGTAGCTTTGCACCGCGTGGGTATCCAGCGAGCCGACGTCACTTTTGAAGCCTTTTCCCGGTTCGAGGAGATTGACCACGACCAGTCCGATGGCCAGAGCCAGCGTGGAGACGACTTCGAAATATACCAGCGTCTTCACGCCCACCCGCCCCAGCCGGCGCAAATCCGACATGGAGGCAATCCCATGGACCACCGTGCAGAAGATGATCGGCGCGATGATCATCTTGACCAGGTTGACAAAGCCATCGCCAAGCGGCTTTAACTGCTTGCCAAAATCCGGCGCATACACGCCGACGATGATGCCCATGACCACGGCGAAAATCACCTGGACATAGAGGATCTTCCACCACGAGGAAACGGGACGCATAATGGGGGGGATTTTTTAAGAAGGAAGCCGCGCGACCGAGCGAGCCGGATTAAAACATGCCGGAAATGATATTGATACTCAGCGCGAGGATGGCCGCATTGAAGGCAAAGGAGATCATCCCATGGAGCAGGCTCCAGCGGCGGATGGCCTGGGATGCGATTTGGACGTCAGACACCTGCGACGTCATGCCGATGACAAAGGAGAAGTAGGCGAAATCGTAATAATCCGGTTCATGCCCCTCGCCTTCTGGAAACTGCAAACCACCGTGGTTGTGTTCCGTTTCCGGGCACCAGTGATAGAAGAGATACGCGTAGTGCAGCGCGAAAATCGTGTGCACGACCAGCCAGGAGATGATGATGGTGCCAATCGCGGCCACGATATGCAGGGCAAATGGCTCCTTCGGCATGCCCTTGGCGGAACTCAACAGATAGACTACGGCCAGGAGACTGGCGCAGGAGGCCCCGACCACGAAGAGGAAGATGAGGATGCGGCTCGAAGGATTGAGCGTCGTGAGGCGGATCACCACCCGCGGCTTGGCGGTGGCAAAGCGCATCCAGGCCAGGACTAAAAGACAAACGCCATACGCATCCCAGGTGGCGACGACTTCCGCGGGCACGGAAAACCGCCCGGCGACACCGCAAAAGACCAACGCGGCAAATCCGGCGGCGATGGCCATCCGGTGGTGGGATTCCAAATAACTCAGGCGACGGATGAAGTGGAGACTCATGGCTCCACGGGTAGATGAACGAAATCGGCTTCGGTAAAAAGCGAAAACGCAGGCGCTTTTATTCGGCTGTAACTGCCCCGCTTTGGGACTTATCTCTCGGGCATGCCACGCTTTACACCATTCCACCGCGCACTCGCCGTATGGTTCCTGTGGGCGACCGCCGTCGGGTGCGCCGCGACGCTGCCGCCGGGATTCTCCGAGACCCAGATCGCCAGCAACCTGAATCCGACAAGCATGAGCATCGCGCCGGACGGGCGGATCTATCTGTGTGAAAAGCAGGGGCTGCTGCGGGTGATTTCCGGCGGCGCCATGCTGCCGACGCCGGTCCTGGATATTTCGGGCAAGGTGGACAGCTGGAACGAACGCGGACTCTTGAGCGTTTGTTTCGATCCGCAGTTTTCGAACAATGGCTGGATCTACATTTACTACACGCACGACCGCGATCCAGGCGATGCCGGCCACACTTCCAGTAATAACCGGCTCTGCCGATTTACGACCCGGGACAACGTGGCGGATCCAAATAGTGAAGTGGTGCTGCTGGAACTCAACAATCTCTCGAAGGTCGGCTACCATAACGGCGGTGGCTTGAGCTTCGGCAACGATGGCAAGCTTTACCTCGGAGTCGGTGAAAATGGGAACGGGCCGAATGCCCAGGACAGCGGCAATCTGCTGGGCAAGCTCCTGCGCCTCAATGCCGATGGTTCGATTCCCACCGATAACCCACACTATGCCGAGTATGCCGGCGCCAATCGCGCAATCGCCGCGCTCGGATTGCGGAATCCCTTTCACATCGCCGTGCAGCGGACCACCGGCTTGCTCTATCTCAGCATGGTCGGCGCAGTCTACGAACAAATCGAGGCTTACGATACGAGCGCGCCGCCCACGATCGTCAACTACGGCTGGCCAGGCATCGATGGCCCGCCCCGCAAGCAGCTTCAGCCTGCCGGCTATCGCGCGCCGGCTTATGCCTACGATCACGGCAGCGGCGATGCCACGGCCCTGTGCGGCGGCGATTTCTACAATCCAGCCGCGCCCGGCGCAGACGCCTTTCCCGCAGAGTATACAGGGAAATTCATCTTCAGCGATTACAAGGGCTGGCTCAAAATGATCGATCCGGCAAAGCCGGGAATCCGCCTCGATTTCGCCACAAAGATTGATCGCCCGATTGATGTCGCCATCGCTCCGGACGGCGCTTTGTGGTACATCGCCCGAGCGGGAATTCCGGGCGGATCGGACGCGGCCAATACCGCCAGCACAAACGGTTCGCTGTGGCGGGTGCGCTATATCGGCGGCGGCCAGGCCGTGAAACTCACCGTGATCCAGCAACCCGGCAATACCTATGTAGACGCGCCGATCGGCGACGTGAAGGTGGCGCTCCAGGATGCGAACGGCGCGACGATAACGACGGCGAGCGGCGTGGTCACTTTGGCCCTGGAAGACAATCCGGCGGCGGGCTCGATCTCGGGTGCGACAAAAGTCGCCGCCGTCGCTGGGGTTGCCACCTTCCCCTCGCTCGCCATCGGCCAACCTGGTCGCGGATACCACCTGCGCGCGAGCTGCGGAACCTTGTCTCCGACAGTCAGCGCGGCTTTCGACATCGGAAATCAAATCGCCGCGCCCAGGATCACGCCGCCGGGCGGCAGCTTCAGCGGACCGGTCTGGATCGAGATTTCCAGCTCCACTCCGGGCGCGGTGATCCGATATACCAGCGATGGCAACCCTCCTGACGACGCCTCGGCCATCTATACCGGACCCTTCCAAATCACGGAGAGCCGTCAGATCCAGGCGATCGCGCAAAAGAGCGGCCTCGTGGACAGCGCCTCCGCGAATGCGAAGATGGACATCACCGGCAGCACTCCCTACGGTCTCGCCTTCCGCTCACCGATCAGCGGCCTGAAGCTTCCCGCGACCGCCGAAGGCTTGCCGGCCACGCTCTCGGCCATCGGAGTTTTTAGCGACCAAAACCTGACGGTCAAAGCCGGGGTGATCCCCTACACGCTCAATAGCCCGGCGTGGGCCGACGGCGCCCAAGTGCAGCGCTGGGTGGCGCTCCCGGACCAGGAAAAGATCGGGTTTGCGCCAACCGGCGAATATCTATGGCCGGGCGGTGCGATTTTCATCCAGCACTTCGAGATCGTGACCGACCAGGCTGCCGCCACGCGGCGCCGGCTCGAGACTCGGCTGCTCGCGCTGGATGACTCGGGAGCCTTCGGCTACGGCGCAACCTATCGTTGGCGGCCCGATGGCAGCGACGCGGATCTCGTCGAGGCTAACGGCCAGGAGGAGACGCTGAAGATTGCCGATGCTTCCGGCGACATCCGCGAGCAAAAATGGACCTACCCGGCGCGCGGGCTGTGCTTCATGTGCCACACGCCAAATGCCGGTTTTGTTCTCGGACCGAAAACTCGCCAACTCAATGGCCCGCTTACCTATCCCGGCGGCCTATCCGACAATCAGCTTCGGACCTGGAACTATCTACAAATGTTTAGCCCCAGCCTGGATGAGAAGGCCATCCCGACTTACGCCCGCACGGTTCCAGTGAATGATGCCACAGCGTCTCTGGAGGATCGGGCTCGCTCGTATCTCGATGCCAATTGCGCCGAATGTCACCGTCCAAACGGCGCCGGCGCGGTCTGGGATGCGCGCTTCGACACCCCGCTGGCCAGGCAGGGGCTCCTCAATGGCGAAGTGCGCAACAATTTCGGCATCGAAAACACGAAGGTCGTGGTCCCGGGTGATCCCGAGAGATCGATGTTGCACGTCCGCCTGGGCTCGAGCGCATTGCCCCAACAAATGCCGCCGGTCACACGAAACGTGGTCGACGCGGCCGCGCTCGATGTCGTTGGCCGATGGATCCGTTCTCTCGCCGAGCCACCGCCTCAGACCGGCCCGAGCCGATAGCCTTACTGCGGGACGAGCTTTATATAGTCAAAGCAGAGCGAGTAGTTATATTGCGCTCCGGCGCTGGCGCTGTTCTTTCCAACCACGTTGAATCGGAACCACTTGTCACTGGCCGTTCCGGGCGTCCAGTTGCCAAGGTCCAATTCGCTGTAAACTGTGCCAGTCGCGTACTCGTCCTGGACCGCGCCAACATTGCTCGCCGTGCCGCTGAAGTTATCCGCGCGGCCGATCTGCAACTGGAACTTGCCGCGGGAGGGATAGTTCTTCACGCCCACGCGGACATCGTAGGTGGCGACGGCGACATTCGGCACGAGGAAGGTCACGTAGTCGCCGACATTGTTGGAATCAAGGATCGTGCCGTCTGCGTTGCTCAACCGGGCATCCGCCGGTAGGATACGCTCCGTCCCGCCCGATTGGGACAGGTAATTCGGCACAGTGAGCGCTTCCGTTTCCCAGAACTGCGGCAACCCGATGGTCTTCCCGCTCAGGATGGACGAAGTGACGCTGGCGCCTGTGACACCGGCGCCGTTGCCGGTGGCATTGGCCACGCTGGTGATCGCCGCGCCGTTGTACGTATTGCCGGAGGCGTAGACATTGGCGATATTTGGAGTCCGCACACTGATGGCGCCATTGGGCGCATTTGTGATCACATTGTTGAGCAGATCGATGTTCTGCACGAGGTAGCTCGTGCCCGAGTAGACGAGGATGGAGGCATGACCCGTCTGCGGCTGGGTGAAGGGACATTGATTCAGCGTATTGCCGCTCACGATGATATTGTTGTCCCCCAGCGTGGAATACGAACTCTCGCTCGCCAGATAAATGCCCGCCGCGCCGGATTTGTTGATGAGATTATTGCGGATCGTCACGTTCGCCCCACCCACGACGGTGTAGCCGCGGCCATTAACCTGATTGGCCGAATCATTGTTTTCGATGAGAATATTATTCGTCGCCGGAACATTCTGATTCACATAAGTGACCACAGCCACACAGTCATCGCCGGAATTTCGGATGTAGTTTCCCGCGACGTAGATATCGTGCGAACCCTGCGTCATGTGAATGGAATCCGCGAGGGTGTTGCAAATGCGATTGGCCGTAATGCGGCCGTAGGCCGAGCCATAGTTGATCACGCCGGTGGCATTGGAGCCATCGATGGTCACGTTCTCGACGTAAAAATTCTGCGCGCCACTGACGACGATGGCATCCTGTCCGCCGGTCCGCGTCGTACTTACCGTGTAGAGCTTCAGGAAAAATACGCCGACGTTGGAGCCTTGCAGGGTGATGGAGTGGCTGGCGGGATCGAGTGCATAGAGGATGGATGAATCACCCGCGCCAATGAGCTTCACGCCATTCAGGGTGAAGGATCTATAGTTATACGTGCCCGGAGGGACATAGACGCACTTCGAACCGCTTTGCGCGGCGGCAATGGCCTGGTTGATGGCCGCGGTGCAGTCCGTGTTCTGCTGAGCGCCGTAGGTGAGAATAGAAACCGCCTGGCTGAGATTTACCGGCATGCCGGCATTGTCGGCATACGCCGCGCCCCAGGAGAGGAGGAGCGAAAGACTGCCGAAAAGCGCCGCGGCGGCTCGGGGACGGCGTTGTTTTACCGCTACGGGAGAGAGATTTTGCGTATGCATGGGAGGGGGAACTTGGGTCAGTTAGCCGGCGCCGGATTTGGGCCGGAGGGAACCCTTCCTGCATAACGGCGCAATCCGCCCGATTCAAGACGCCAGCGAATGGCGACGGGGAACGATTCCCGCACCCGGGGGACTACTTCTGCAGGAAAAAGCCGCGTTGCTTTTCCGAAATGGGCCGGCCCA
>FTCB01000379.1_pt1 | contig 13048 bp, 15 predicted proteins | sample 1639431 | NCBI WGS metagenome assembly FTCB01 (sample SAMEA3914864, study PRJEB12502) | metagenome | biome: forest; material: soil | place: USA | collected 2012-03-12 | depth 0.3 m
GCAGCCCTACCGGGGTGTGTTGCCGTGGTCGCCGGTGGTGTTGCCGGGGTGGGTGGCGCTGCTGGTGCTGCTGGATTCGCTGGAGCCGGTGGTGTCGCTGGAGCTTTTCTCGGTGGCGGCGGCGGCCGCGGCGGCGGCCTCCAGCTTCCGTTGTTTGCGGAGCTGGCGGACATGGCCGAAGGTGACCATGCGGCGGAGGCGTTCGTCCCAAAAGCGGAGGGCGAGGGTTTTGAAGCTCTCGAAGAGGGTGATGGGTTTGACCTTTTGGAAAAGAGGGTCGGCCTGGTGGCAGCGCTCGAGGTTGTAGTTGGGGATGCGTGGGCTGAGGTGGTGGATGTGGTGGTAGCCGATATTGCCGGAGAACCACTGGAGGATTTTCGGGAGCTTGTAAAAGGAGCTGCCTTCCAGCGCGGCGGCGGTGAAATCCCAGTCGTCGCCATGGTTCCAATAGACGTCCTCGAATTGGTGCTGCACGTAGAACATCCAGATGCCGACGCTGCCGGCGACGAGGAGCATGGTGAGGTGGATGAACAGGTACGGGAGCAGGCCGTAGATGAAGACGAGGCCGGTGCTGACGCCGAGGATGGCGAGCGTCATGATATGCACGGACCACCATTCGCGGCGGTTGGCCTTGGGCGAGGGGATGCGGTTATGGATGATGAAGAGGTAGAGCGGGGCGATGCCGAAGAGGACGAACGGGTTGCGCGCGAGGCGGTAGGCAAAGCGTTTCCAGCGAGAGGAGCGGAGGTATTCCTCCACGGTCATGGTCCAGATGTCGCCGACGCCGCGTTGATCGAGGTCGCCGGAGGTGGCGTGATGGATGGCGTGTTCCCAGCGCCAGTGGTAGTGGGGCGTGAAGGTGAGGAGGCCGGTGATGAAGCCCACGATGTCGTTGGCTGCGGCCGATTTAAAATACGAGCGGTGGGTGCAGTCGTGAAAGATGATGAAGGTGCGGACGATGAAGAGCCCACCCAGGATGCAGAGCGGCAGCACGAGCCAGTAGGAGACGGACATGCTGAGGTAGATGAGGTACCAGATCGCGCCGTAGGGGATGAGGGTATTGGCGAGCTGCCAGGTGGCGCGGGCCACGGAGGGTTCCTGGTATTGAACGACGATTTTTCGCCAGGTGGCAGTCTTGGAGGGGGGAGCGCTGCTGGTGGTGGACGGGTCGGAACTCATGAGCAGAGCCCTCCTGTGGGCCGATCGGACCTTTTGGAAAATCGTGGTGTGCGGAAAGTTGGCGGCGGGTTCATATCGTTACGCTGGTTGTTCATTTTAGCGCCTTAAAAGGTAACGGCACCAAAGGCGGGATTGCCCGTATGACTGCAGATTTTAGGCCGTGTCCGGGGCGGATTCGTCGGTGGCCGTGACGAGGAACATTTGATAGGGCTTTTGCTGGAGGAGGCGGAGGGCGAAGCCATCGTGGGTGGTGGCGCAACTGGTGACGCCATCGGCCTGCAGATGTTGGAAAGAGGCGGTGATCCAGGCGTTGGCGGCGGTGGCGGAGCCGAGGACGGCGGTGAGGAAGCAGCGCAGGCAGCGGAGGCTGAATTCGTCGAATTCCCGGCTGCCGTCGATGTAGGCGAGCTGGAGGGCGGCGGAGAAGATGTAGTCGGCGTTGAAATTGGCGAGGAGCAGGTCGATGCCCACGCCCTGGGCGCCGCCGAAGGCACGGAGCTGGCCGCGCACTTCGCTTTTTTGGAGGGGGAGCACGTTGTGAAAGGCTTCTAGGAAGCTGGTGTAGGACATGGTGCTCATGGGCCGGCAAGGGCGGAAGGCGCCCAAGTTTCGCTATTCGTGTTTTCCGTTCTCCAATTTGCGCACGCGCTGGAGCAAATCGGGCATTTGGCGGCCGGCAGCCATCTGGCGGCGCACCTCGGTGGCGGGCGCGGCGGGAAAGCCGAGGTATTCGCCGGAGCGCGGCGCGATATTTTTAGTCACGCCGCTGCGGGCGCCGATGGTGCACTGGGAGCCGATGGAGACGTGGTCGGCCACGCCGGCCTGGGCGGCGATGACGACGTAGTCGCCAATCTGCGCGCTGCCGGCGACGCCCACGCCGGCGACGATGACGCAATGTTTGCCGATGACGACGTTGTGGGCGATTTGGACCTGGTTATCGATTTTGGTGCCTTCGCCGATCCACGTGCGGCCGAAGCGGGCGCGATCGATCGTGGTGTTGGCGCCGATTTCCACATGGTCATCGATCTGCACGATGCCGGTCTGCGGAATCTTGCGGTGGCGGCCGTCGACGAATTCAAAGCCAAAGCCATCGGCACCGATGACGGCGCCGGAGTGGATGATGACGTTGCGGCCGACGACGCAGTTTTCGAGAATGGTGACGTTGGGGTAAATGCGGGTGCCGGAGCCGATGCGCACGCCGTGGCCGAGGTAGCAGCCGGCGCCGATTTCCACGTAGTCGTCGAGGAACACGCCGGATTCGATGACGGCATTGGCGCCGACGGAGATGCGGGAGTGATCGGCGTGGATGCCGTCCTCAAGCATGGCGGTGGAGTGCACGCCGGCGCGCATGGGGGCCTGGGGCGTGCTAAATTTTTGGAGGATTTCCTGAAAAACGGTGGAGGGATTATTGACCACGAGCGCCACGATGCCAGCGGGGATCTCGGTCCAACCCGGCGGCAAAAGAACGAAGGAGGCCCGTGTCTCGGCGAGCTGGCGCCGGTAGCGAGTGTGGGAGAGAAAGCTGAGGTCGCCGGCGCGCGCGTCGCGAAGGGAGGCAAAGCCGGTGATGCTCCGGGAGATGGCGGCGGGGGGCAAAGCAGACTGGAGCCAGGGGGCGAGTTCGGCAGCGGGAACGCTGACTTGGTGGCAATGAGCAGGCTCCATGGTGGCGATGGTCGTGGCCGAAAGAGGAAGACCGCCTCCGGTTTTGCCGGAGGCGGTCTTCGAGATAGTCGGACTAGTAGCGCCGCTGGAAGGAGCGGCCACCCGCGGGACGACGGTCACCGCCGCCACCGCCGCGATCTTCGCGGGGCTTGGCTTCGTTGACCGTGAGCGCCCGGCCTTGGACGCTGAGGCCGTGGAAGCGGCGGATGGCTTCCTGAGCTTCTTCCGGCGTGGACATGGTCACGAAGGCGAAGCCGCGGGACTGGCCAGTGGCGCGGTCCTGCATAAGGGTGGCTTCGGTGACGGTGCCGGCCTGGGCGAAGAGATCCTGAAGATCGATTTCGAGGGTTTCGAAGGAAAGATTTCCGACGTAGAGTTTGCTATTCATTGTGTGTTATACTGCATCTGCGAAGCTCAATGGCTGTTTCCGTGGATCGGATTTCAAATCGCCATCAGGAATTCCGCGGCTCTCCGCGCTAAAAACACAACTAGCAATCTACCAACGCCCAAAGGGGCTGCGAATCTGCAAGGGCACAAGAACAGAACGCGGGGCAGACACAACCCATTTTTTTAGAAATCTTAAATTTCTTTTTTATTTGCATAAAGAGGCGCCGGAGCGAGGGACTGGGTTTTGTGCGTAGACGCGGAGCGTTGGTGGGCCATTTATTTCGGCGCGACGACTTCGAAGTCAAAACCTGCCAGCGGGGGTCTGAATGCCGCGCGTTATCATGCGCGCCTGAGAATATTTACCCGCAGCCTGGGTTCTGCCTGCGCCACAAAAGAGTAGTCGGCATCGTAGGTCACGAGTTCCGCATCATGGTGAAGTGCAATGGTGGCGATGAGGAGATCGAGAGAGCTGACCGTGAATCCGCGGTCGCGACATGCTTGGCCGAGGCTGGTGGCATCGGACCAAATGGTCTTTGGTGTCGCAAGCATAGGCAGTGTGTTGAGATATGCCGTCAGTCCAGGGCGTTCTTCGGAAGTTGCGTGGCGGAGGATCTCAAAATTTACCGGTTCGCAATTGGCTGCGCCCGGGTGAGCAATCCACTGGCCAGCCTGCGCGCGGAGGGCGAGGGAAGACCGGCGGCGTGAGAAATCGATCCAGAGGCTTGAATCGATTAGGAAGCCCATTTTTCCTCGGATTTCTCTTTATCCAGCGCGCGCGTTTTCTGCCATTCGGGGAGGTCGGTGCCCCATTGTCCGGACGTCGCTTCCGCGATAAGCCGCCGGCGTTCGGCGAGCATCGTGGGCGTAGCCGTTACCGCGGTGTGCTGGCGTAACGCTTGAATCGCCGCCTGCAAATGATCCAGCTCCTCATTGGTGAGCTTGATGATTTCTGCTTCGATTTGCGCGAGGCTCATGAAGGTAAGGCTAGCAAAGTTTGGATGAAGTGGCAACGGAGATGGGCGGGCCCACGATGACTACGTGTCAACGCGCTGGGCGGCGGGGAGGCCGTCTTATTTCGGCGCAACGATGACTTCGAAATCCGAGCCCTTTACCCGCCGCAATTCCTCACCCATCGGCTCGATGCGTTCGTCTGGCGCGACGGAGAGGGCCCATTCGATGCCGTTGTCGGCGACGAGCATGCCATAGCGTTTGAGGGCGGTGAGGAGGATCTGCGCGTTTTTGGAGAAGCCGGAGAGGTCGAAGTCCTGGCGGAGGCGGAGGCGTTCGCCCATGCGGGGGAGATTGGGGTCGGCGAAGCGGCTGGCGAAGTGGGTGGCGGGGGCGACGTAGGCTTTGCGCGATTTGCGGACGGTGACGCGCAGGGCGTGGTCGATGGAGCCGCGCTGGAGTTCGTCGAAGCGCACGATGGCGGGGAAGATGGGGAGGCCGGCGGCGTCGGTGGAAGTCCAGCCGTCGGGCCGCAGCTGGTTGGATTTCAAATCGAACTTCGCCGTGCACGCAGCGGCCCAGCCCGCGTCGGTGTGGCGGGCCTGGTAGAGTTCGTAGAGCAGACGATTCACCGGGTCGACGATGATGGCGTGGCGATCGCCGCCGAGGTGGAGTTTGTCGGCCTGCACGTCGGCGAGGGTGAGGTCGCGGGTTTTGGGATTGTGCGCGAAGTCGGCGGGCCAGCCTTCGATGGGCGTGTTGGGAGGGACAGGAAAGGGACCAGGATCGGATTCGCCGGGATATTCGGTGATTTTTACGTCGACGGTGGGCTGGCCGGGCGGGACGAGGATGAAGGCCATGTCGGAATTGACGCGCAGCGGTTTGGCGTCGCCGATGCTGGCGACGATGGCGCGAGAGTTGGGCGCTACGGGCCAGTCGGTGACGAGCTGGTTCCACGGGTTGTCGGGCGGGAAAACTTCGAGCGCGGCGAGAATGGCATCGGCGGCCGGAGTGTTGAACATCACGGGCTCGGTGACGGCGGGCATTTTCGCTGCGTGGATGCGGGCCAGGCGCGCGGGGTCCTCGGCGGCCGTGGCGACGGATGCCAGGGAGAGGAGGGATGCCAGGAGCCGGGAGTGGGAGGCGTGCATGGGACGCGAGGTTGGTGGGAGCGCGCGGGGTGGCAAGGGGAAATGCGCGCCGTGCATCAATCTCCAATATCGACATCCAACGTCCAAGGTTCCGGTCGAATCTCATCCGCCCCAGCGCGGCTGCTGCCTTACGGCTTATTCATGCATGAAACGCAGGATGGGTCTTGGCTTGGTTAATAAATGTCCTTAGCGTTGGCGCCATGCAACTCCCCAAACCAGTTCTCTGGGCAATGGCCTCGGGCGCGATGGGGATTTGTTTGAACGCGGTCGCGGTCCATCAAGGCGATGAGGCGCTGAAGCGGCAGTACTTGCCGTGCGGGAAAGCGGAGCCGCTGACACCGCAGTACGGCATGGGCTAGTTCATCCTTTCCTCCAATGTAATTCCCCAAACCCCAAACTATGAAAACCAAACCCCAAAACGTGCCGGTGGCGCCCCAGCCCCCGGTGCAACCAAGGCCACGCCATGACCGCGTCGGCCAAATCTCATGAACGCGCCGCTCTATCCCATGGTGGGCGCCTCGCTGATGCCGGAGGGCGATTTTGCGCTCGCGGCGTTTCCGCTCTTTGACGAAGGGCTGATCGAAGTGGCCGAGTGGAGCTTTGACACGTGCTGGCACGGGCACGAGGCACCGCCGTGGCTGGAGGCGCTCGTGGGCGCTTACAGTGACGCCGGGCGGCTGCTCGGGCATGGCGTGTCGTTTTCCATTTTCACGGCGGATGAAGAGCACCGCTCGGAGCAATGGCTGGCCGAGATGGCGCGGGAGCACCAGCGGCGAAACTATGCGCAGGTGTCGGAGCATTTCGGCTTTATGCTGGCGGGCGATTTTCATCGCGGCGCGCCGCTGCCGATGCCGTACACGCCGGAGACGCTGCGGCTGGGTCGCGACCGTCTGCGACGACTGTCCGATGTGGCGCAAGTGCCGGTGGGACTGGAAAATCTGGCATTTGCGTTTGGGCTCCAGGACGTGAGAGGGCAGGGGAGTTTCCTCGAGGAATTGCTGGAGCCGGTGGACGGGTTCCTGTTGCTCGACCTGCACAATATCTACTGCCAGGCCTGCAATTTTGAAATGGATCCCGTGGAGCTGCTGCGGGCGTATCCGCTGGCGCGAGTACGCGAGCTGCATGTGTCCGGCGGATCGTGGAGCGAGTCCGTCGGCGCGATGGTACGTCGCGACGCGCATGATGGTCCGGTGCCGCGGGAAGTATTCGCGCTGCTGCAGACGGCGCTGCAGCTTTGCCCCGGCACGCGCGCGGTGATTCTCGAGCATCTCGGCACGGCGCTGGGCAACGAACTGGCGCGCGCGGCGTACCGCGAGGATTTTCAATACATGCGCCAAATCGTCCATGGCTCACGAACCCAATCCGCTGCCGTCGCACCCGCTGCCCGCGTCGCTGAAGCCGCCGGCTTCGCTCATTGAATTTCAAGAGTTGGTGCGAAAATGGGGACGGCGCTGGTAGTGGGCGCGTCGTGTCGCTTTCACAATGGTTTTACATTCCATGTCCACGAAGCTGACAATTGCGGAGCCGGGCGGCCGCATGCTCGCGCCATGAAGACGTCCCTTCGCTTTTGCCTGCTCGCCTTTGCGCTCTGTGTGCCGATGACCGTTTCGGCGGCGGATAAGGAAAAACCGTTGGAGAATATTGTGCGGCATGCGGTGCGGACGAAATTTGTTCCGCTGAAAAAGGGGGACCCGGCGGCGAAGGGGGCGAGCGGGACGACCTTGAGCCGGAAGAGCTTCGACCCGACGGCGCTGGTGGCGATGCTGCATATCGGGCTCGGGGAATCTTTTCCCATCCACGACGAACAGGGAAAGCAGCGGTTCATGCTGACGATGACGGAAGGGGATGACGGGCATCTGGTGTTTGAGTTGAAGGGGAATGGCGAGGCGCAGAAGCTGGCGGTGGTGCGTGACGAACCGGGCGAGATCACGGTCGACGGCGTGCGCTATGAGATTTCCTATCCGACGACGGAGGTGAACTCCGAAGCCGAGGCGGTGGAGCATCAGGTGATGCTGTTTGTGAAGCAGCGGGGGTAGAGGGGAGAAACGTCCAACGTTCAACGTCCAGCACTCGACGTTCAATAGGCACAGGGTGCGGCGTAGATAATTCCTGGCAACCTCCTGCTGGCGCTGGGGTTTTTCCTCGTTCATCTTCCGCGTAATTCTATGCCCCGGATCTCTGAACTGCATGTGAATGGCCGGCGCGTCCCGGTGGACGCGGATGGGGAGCGGACGCTCCTCAGTGTGCTGCGCGACGATCTCGCGCTCACCGGCTGCAAATACGGCTGCGGCGAAGGCCAGTGCGGTGCCTGTACGGTGCTGGTCGACGGCGAACCCACCCGCTCCTGCCGCACGACGGCGGCCGAAGTGGGGGACTCGAAGGTGGCCACGGTCGAGAGCTTCGAGCGCGATGGCCATCTGCATCCGGTGCAGGAGGCGTTTCTGCGCGTGGATGCGTTGCAGTGCGGCTACTGCACGTGCGGCATGATTGTGCAGGCCGTGGCGTTGCTCGAAAAAAATCCGAGCCCCAGCGAGGCGGAGATTGTGCAGGCGATGAATGGGCACATCTGCCGCTGCGGCGTGTATGGACGCATCGTGGCGGCGATTCAGGATGCGGCGAAGTCGATGAAGGAGGTGCGGCGATGAACCTGCATGCGGATGATTTTCAATCGGTCCCCCAAAGGCCACGGGAGCCACGGGAGCCGCGGGAGCCACAGGAGCCAGGGGAACTGCGGGGCGTGGGGCGGCGCTCGTTTTTGCAATCGCTCGGGCGCGGGCTCGTGGTGGTGCTGCTGGCGGAGTCGGTGTGGGGGCAGGAGCCGGGGCGGCGGCGCGGCGGAGGCGGGTTCGGGCGCGGCGGAAATCGTCCGTCGGATCTGAGCGCGTGGCTGCGCATCGACGAGGACGGCGCGGTGACGGTATTCACGGGCAAGGTGGAGGTGGGGCAAAATATTCGGACCTCGCTCACGCAGGCGGTGGCGGAAGAATTGCGGATGCCGGTGACATCGATTCACATGGTGATGGCGGACACGGCGCAGGTGCCATTCGACGGCGGCACCGCGGGGAGCCGCAGCACGCCGGACATGGGCCAGCAAATGCATCGGGTGGGTGCGGCGGCGCGGGAGGCATTGCTCGATCTGGCGGCGGAATTTTTCAAAGTGGATCGCGGGACGCTGACGATGGCCGATGGCAAAGTGACGCGGACGGATACGAAGGAATCCGCGACATTTGCGCAGCTCACCAAGGGGCAGAAGATGGTGAAGACCATCGAGCAGGGCACGCCCATCACGCCGCCGGCGGAGTGGAAGATCGCGGGCACCTCGGTGTTGAAAGTGGATGGGCGCGGTTTCGTCACGGGCAAGCACCAGTATTCCTCGGATGTGATTCGGCCGGGGATGCTGCACGCGAAAATTTTGCGTCCGCCGTCGTACGACGCGACGCTGGTTTCCGCCGATACTTCCGCGGCCGAGGCGATGCCGGGCGTGGTGGTGGTGCGCGATGGCGGGATCATTGGAGTGGCGGCGCCGGATGTGCTCACGGCGCAGCGCGCGGTGGCGGCGATCAAGGCCGAGTGGAAAACGCAGCCGGGTCCATCGAGCGCGGAGCTCTACACGCTGCTCAAAGGTAATGGGCCGGCCCCGGCGGTGCCCGCGGCGGTGGAGGGCGAGCAGCGCATCGCGCGCACCTATCACATCGCCTACATCGCGCATGCGCCGCTGGAACCGCGCGCGGCGGTGGCGGAGTGGAAGGACGGCGCGCTCACGGTGTGGACCGGCACGCAGCGTCCTTTCGGCGTGCGGGGCGAACTGGCGCAGGCGTTTGGTCTGCCGGAAGACAAAGTGCGGGTGATCGTTCCCGACACCGGCTCGGGCTATGGCGGCAAGCACAACAATGCCGCCGCCACCGAGGCTGCGCGGCTCGCGAAAGCCGCGGGCAAGCCGGTGAAGCTGGTGTGGACGCGCGAGGAGGAATTTACGTGGGCCTATTTTCGTCCCGCGGGCGTGATCGACATTGTGGGCGCCGTGCGCGCTGACGGCACGCTCTCCGCATGGGAGCAGTACAATTACAACTCCGGCGGCTCGGCGGTCCGCAGCCCGTACGAGGTGCCTGGCCAAAAGGCCGAGGCGCGTGGCGGCCGCGGTGCGCCGCTGAAACAGGGCTCCTACCGCGGGCTGGCATCCACGGCGAATGTCTTCGCACGCGAGAGGCACATGGATGAACTCGCGCACGCGGCCAAGCTCGACGCGCTGGAGTTTCGCCTGCGCAATCTCAAGGACTCCCGCTTGCGCGCCGTGCTGGAAGCCGCCGCGAAAGGCTTTGGCTGGGGCAAAGCGAAGGCTCCGGACGGCCACGGCTTTGGCCTCGCGTGCGGCACGGAGAAAGGCTCCTACGTGGCGGGTTGCGCCGAAGTGGCAGCGGACCTGGCCACGGGAAAAGTCCAAGTGCGGCGTGTGGTGGTGGCGTTCGAGTGCGGCGCGATCGTGAATCCCGGCCAGCTCAAAAATCAAGTGGAGGGCGCCACCGTGATGGGGCTCGGCGGGGCCATGTGGGAGGCGATTGATTTTGCGGATGGCAAAATCACCAACCCACGGTTTTCGAAATATCGCGTGGCGCGCTTTGCCGATGCGCCGAAGATCGAAGTGATCTTGTTGGATCGAAAAGATCTGCCGTCGGCAGGCGCGGGGGAAACGCCGATCGTGGCCATCGCTCCGGCGGTGGGGAATGCGATCTTTGCGGCGACCGGCATCCAACTGGCTTCGCTGCCGATGGTGCGGGACGGACTGAAGGCGTAGGCGATAGGCTGATGGGAGCGAGGAGACGGAGCCTGCGGAGCGCTTTCCATAGAGCCGCATGGGTTTCGATTTTCGATGAAAGGCAAGGTCCGCTCCGGCGGTGCCAGAACCTAACCCAAGGCCATGAAAGAGACCAATCGAATCAAATCCACGATCAAGAACGGCCGGCATGCGGCCCATTCGGCAGCGGCAGAGGCCGCGAAAGTGGCAAAGGAGACGCTCGCCGCCGGAGAGCAATGTGTGGAACGCAATGCGCTCTCCGCGACCGCCACGGCCTTCAGCGGCGGGCTCATGCTCGGCGCTCTCGCTGGTTGGTATGCCATGCGTGCCGTCGCGTCGCGGCGCCTGGCAGCGCAGCCAGCGGCGTGGTGGCGGCGAATGCTCGGGATGAAATAGATCAGATGGGAACGCCGGGCGGTTCAGCTTTTGGGGTGGAGAACTCCACACGCACAGCGAGGTCGCGATAGTCGGCAGTGCTGCCGGCGAAACGTCCGCTCACGGGCATGACGCCGCGGGGATGATTGCTCACGCCGGTGACGACATGCTGCGGCGTGCAGCGTTTGCCGGTGGTGGGATCGTAGCCGCGCCAGCCGAGGCCGGGGAAATAGACTTCCGTCCACGCGTGCGTGACGCCCTGCGCAGCGCGCGTAGCGGCGCAGTCGAGATAGCCGCTGGCGAAACGCGTGGCGATGCCGAGGTGCCGCGCACTTTCCATGAGCAGGCAGGCGGCGTCGCGGCAGCAACCTTGGCCAAGGGTCACCGTGGTGGCGGGCGATTGCACGCCCTTCTCTTCGCGCCGCTGGTAGCGCACCAGGCGGTGAATCGCCGCCGTGAGTTGCAGCACCAGGTCTTCCGCCGTGGTGATCGTGGAAAGTTGCTGCTGTTGCAGCCAGGCGCGCAGGGTCTCGGCCTCCTGGGGATAGGCCGGCTCCAGGTACACCGCCACCGCGGGGCGCTCCAATTCTTCGTACTGGAGCGGGTGCGGAATGGGAATGGCGGTGGCGGCCATGGGTGCCGGGGGAATGACGCGGCGCACCGTGACGTCGCTTTCGATGCGCAATTCCTCGCCGGGCTCGGTGAAGTGGGCCTGCGCGACCGAGTTTCCAAACACGTCGCGGCTCCACGCGATCTCGCTGCGCGGGATGGTCGCGAGCGCCAGCGATTCCACCCGCAGATCGTGGCCTTCACGCGGACGCAGCACGAGCCGATGCGGCAAAAAGGTGACCGGCCGATGATAGCGATACACCGTCTGGTGGACGATGCGCAGCAGATCGAAAGCCTCGCTCATGGCACCATTTTAGAATCGGTCCCCACGACCTCCGGCGGATCCAACGCTACCCCTTTATGCTTGAGCTGCCGCTGCGTGAGCGGGCTGAAAGCACGGTCCAGGCACTCCGCGCTCACCTTCATCTGCCGGCAGCACGCGCTGCCAAAAATCGTGGCGATGGAGGCATCCGCCGCGTCGCGCCCCATGGCGATGCGCACGAGGCCGTTCAGCGGCGCGAGCTGCGTCGGATCGAAGACGTACCACTGGCTGCCGATGAAGGCCTCGAAGCACGCATGGAAATCCGGCGGCTGGAGCTGGTGCGCGTAGCCGCTGAAATAGCGGGCCGGGATGGACAGCGCGCGGCAAAGCGCGATGCCGAGGTGCGCAAAATCGCGGCACACGCCGGCCCGCTGCGTCACGGTGTCGAAAGCCGAAGTCGCGGTGTCCGTCTCGCCGCGCAAGTATTCCACGTTCCCGTGAATCCATTCGGCAATCGCCACCACGCGCTCATACGTGCGCGCGATGCCGCCAAACTTTCCCCACGCCAGCCGCCCGAGCCGGTCGCTCTGGCAGTAGCGGCTCGGAAAGAGATAGGAGATCACCTGTCGCGGCAGCCGCGCGATGGCCACGCTCTCGATGTCCCGCTGCCGCACGACTTGGGGGCGCGTCTCGACGGTGGCCGAATAGGTCACCGTGAGTTCTTTCGCGTTCCCCGTGTCCAGCCGCACGAGCCGGTTTTCTCCCGAGACCGAAAGGAACTCCTCCCGCTGCACCCGCGGCTCGAGATGGAAATGTTCCCGCACCACCTGCTGGCCGGGGGTTTCCAGCGCATGCACATTGAGGATGACCGTGCTGCGTTGCGGGACTTCGTATTTCAGCTCGGTCGCGACTTGGAATTGCATGGGTGTGACATGCAATCGAACACGCTATGCCGGCTGCGTGCGGACAACGATCACTTTTGTGCGCTCAATCGGGAGCGTTGAGACGCTGTGATAGCGGTGAAGAGAGACCATTTCACGAGCGGGGAGATACTGAATGCGGTGGCGTCGAAATGTGCAACGCGTTGACCCACGTTAGCCGTCACGATGCAAAGGCGCGAATGGAAAGAAGCCAGACCGTGTTTTTCGAGAAAGTGTAGAAAAGCGAGATCTGCCGATCCTCGACCGGAGCCATGGGAATCACCCAAACTCCCGAGTGTGGAAAGCTCTCGACGCCCGCCTCGGCGTCCTGTTCCAGTAGTCGAACCGCAGCGCTAACGAATTTTACGGCGACCGTGAGGTCCGGCAAAAGGCCCGCGAGTTCCTTGGAAAATCGATCGGTGCAGATGATCCGGTTCAGTGGGGGAGAGGGAGGTTGGAGCTGCGCAAAGCGGTGGCTTCCTTGAGTAAATCTGCAGCGTGATCGATTTCCGAGGAGGTGAGTTTTCCGCCGCGCAGCCTGGCCAAATCAATCGAACCGCGGGGGGATGCTTTTTTCACGCGCGCCGGCCGCTTGTAATGCGGACTGACCGCCATCTTTTTTTTTGGCGCAATCTTCTTCGCGGGGGCCGGCGGCTTGGATTTCATCGGTAGGGGAAATAGATGTGGAAAACCGTCTTCAGTCAAATTCAGAAGGTTTTCCATTGGCGGGTTATATGTGTGTAAGTTTATTAAATATAAC
>FTCB01000344.1_pt1 | contig 13034 bp, 6 predicted proteins | sample 1639431 | NCBI WGS metagenome assembly FTCB01 (sample SAMEA3914864, study PRJEB12502) | metagenome | biome: forest; material: soil | place: USA | collected 2012-03-12 | depth 0.3 m
ATGGAAAGCTTTTCAGGCTTTTCAGCGGCGGGTTCCGCGGGTTTTCTTCGGTTATGAACCTCCGAACCTCCAGCATTTCCCCGGATTGGTGGGACTATACCTGCCTGCCGGCTGACCTAATCGCCGATGCCGCGCGCCTGACGCCCAAGCAACTGGCGGGGCTGAGCCGGCCAGGTTTCCGGGTGGTGATGTATGACTCGCTGGAGGATTTCTACCTGGCGGAGGCGCTGGAATATCTCTCCGCCTGGCGGCAAAGCACGGCGGATAACCCGGTGGGGATCTGCGGGCCGATTGGGCCGACGGAGCAGCTTCCGCTGGTGGCGCGGCTGGTGAATGAATTGGGGCTGGAGGTGCGAAGCGGGCATTTCTGGGGAATGGACGAGTGGTTTGACCCGGCGACGGGGCGCGAGGTGCCGGTGACGCATCCGCTCTCTTTTGAGCGGGCGGATCGGGAGCTTTGTTTCTCACGGTTCCAGAAGGGACTGAGGATGCCGGACGCGCATCTGCATTTTCCGAAAGCGGAGACGCGGGCTTACCGGGCGAGCTGGCAGGCCGGGGTACGCTGCGCGGTGATGCAGGGCGGACAGGGGGATGTGAAGCATTGGGCTTTCAATGATCCCCTGCCCCGCCGCGGAAAGTATAAAGCCAAGGCGCCGACGGCGGCGGATTACCGGAAACTGGCGACGCGGGTGGTGGAGCTGCATCCGCTGACGATTGCGCAGAATGCGCGCACGAGTGGCGGGGGGAATATTTCCGTGGTGCCGACGATGGCGATCACGGTGGGGCCAGTGGAGACGTGGCTGGCGGAGAAGGTGAGCATCTGGCAGGCGGGGGCGCATGATAATCCATTTGGGCTGCGGCTGACGGCGCTGATGATTTCCAAGGGGATCGCAGATCCGTGCGTGCCGATGTCGCTGCTGGCGGAGCATCCGAATGTGCAGTTCAATTATTACCGCGGGGGACTCGGGAGTTGCGCGGTGGAGATGCACTGAGGGAGAAGCCTTCGAAGGAAAGCAGGGGCCCGCATCTTGAAAGTTGCCGCCAGCAGGAGCTTGCGGTCTGCGACCTGCCGGTCGCAGCTACGAGTTTGCCTACGGGTCGACGGCGAGGCGCCATTCGACGGCGCGTTCTTCGACGGCGACGCGCTGGAGGAGTGGGGCGGGATCGGGGAGAATGGCGTTGGGACCTTGGGAAGCGAACATGGGGCGGCCGGTGCGGAGGCTCACGATGCGGGCGGCGATGACGCGGTGGTGGCCTTCGCCGACCAAGCCGTCGGAGATGCGAACGGGCAGTTCATTCGGTGGGATCGGGCGCGGGCCGGGGGCGAGCATGGAATCGACGAGTTCATTGACGCGGGAGGCGCGAATTCTTTCCTGGCTGGGCCGGAGCTGGGTGCCGGCCATGATGCGGTTCAGGTAATCGATATCGTCTTCCACCATGTAGCGCTGCGGGGTGACCGGATTTCCGGGGACGCCGGGTGGCTGTGGTGGGAGCGGTGGGGCCGCGGCGGCGCGTTGTTCAAACTGGAGGCGGCGTTCGCGCAACTGGCCGGCGCGGGCGTCGTCGAGGGCCAGGTTTCGGCGGAGCCATTCGGCGGCGTAGTCCGGCGGCGATGAGCGCAAGGAGCCGGTCGCCGCCGCGGTGCGCACCTGAGGCGGCATACCGAGGTGGGCGATGGCTTTTCGCAATTCCGCGTTGCCGGCGAGGGGGTCGGAAAGGCCGGCGGCCTGGGAAAGTTGCCGGCCCAGCACGGGTTTGCCCTGGTTGCGGACGGCCTCGGCGGCAAGTTGGACATCGGAGATGCCGGGACGCTGACGGTTGCTGGCGATGTAGGCGTCGGCTTGGGCGCGATTGAGTCCGGGAACATTGAGGCGATCGAGGATTTGCCCGGCGGAATCGCCTGGCTGGGGCGGAAGCGGAGTGACCTCGTTTTTTATAGGAGTCACCTTTGTTGGCAGGGCCGGCGCGCCCGTTTTCTTGGGCGGCGGGCCGCTGCCAATCGGTGCGGGTGGGCGCACGGGGGGCGGGTGATGGACGTCCACGCCATCGACTCTCATGGACCGCCAGCCTTCGGCGAGGGCGTGCTCGGCGTGCGGTGGGGGAAGGTCGGCCGCGTGGGCCAGCTCTGCCGGGGTGACGCGTCCGCCGTGATAGTTGGCGGCTTCCGCGGCGAGTTGGGCGGGCGTGGCGTTGGCACGGCCCGCGTGAACGCCCAAGTAGGTGGAGAGCTGGCTGCGGTCCAACTCCGCGAGGCGGGGATTTTCGCGGACGAGATTATCGAGGACCGCTTCGGATTCATTCCAGCGCCGCACGGCCGAAGGCGGAGAGGAATGGCGCAATTCGGAAAGGGCGAAATTGGTGCCGCCGGCGGCGGCTTCTGCTCCGGCAATCGGCGGCAGCGCGGCGTTTCCGCGGGTTTCGGTCGGTGCGGGCAACGGACGAGTGACGGTTTCGGAGCTGAGGGGTGGCTTGGGGTATTCGATGGTGGGTTTGGCTCGCGCGGGCGCGGCGTCGACAGGCAAAGGCCGAGTGGCGGTCTCGGAGGCGGCGACGGCTGGGGAAGCTTCATTCGCTGGGTTCGGTCGTGGCGGCACATTGATATCCGGGCGGCGGGCGGCCGCGTTTTCGGGCAGTGGGCGCGTGAGGGCTTCGGAGGGGGCTTCGGGGCGCGGTGGCGGATATTCGATGGTGGGCTTGGGCTTGGCCGGAACGTTGATATCGGGGCGGCGAGGGCCGGCGGTTTCGGAAAGAGCGAGGTTTTCGGCCGGAGCAGGGGCGGCGGAGGTGCGCGGGAATTCGATGGTGGGCTTCGGGGCGGGCGCGGCGCCGGCGGCGAGTGGCTTTCCGGAAGTGGTGGGGGGAGCGGAGATTTCGCCGGCGGCGGCACTGGCCGTGGGGCGGGGAGCGGTGGTGGGCGCGGCGACCGTGGGATTCGCGCCGGTGCGCGGGGCATTGGGATCCACGTCGGTGCGGGAGCCATAGCCGGTGGTGCCGGTGCCGTCCTGGGCGCGGGCGAGGGCGTCGGACTGAATTTTGTTCATCGCCACGCTGAAGAGGATTTTTCCGGCAGCCTCCGCCCTCTCCTCGTCGGTGGCGGGTTTGCCGGTCATGGGGTTGAGGCCGGCGAACATCACAAAATCTCCAGCGCCGGATTCCTCGAGGGTCCATTGGTAGAAGCCCATGGCGCAATCGCGCGCGCCCCGGATGAGAGCTTCCTGCCGTGCATCCTTGGCATTCTCGATGGCTTGATTGAGGGCGAGGCGCTCGGTGCGATTGACGAGGTCGAAGGCGACGAGCGAGCCGGAGCCGGGGCGGGGCGTGTAGCTGCCGCCGGGGAGAGTGTCCTGATCGGCATTGCCGGCTTGGGGGTAGCGGACCAGATTGGCGTAGACCCTGGCGATTTCGTATTTCGTGGTGTCGAGCTCGAAGCCGCCATTGTCGATGAGCGCGAGCGCGTGGCCGGCGTAGGCGAGCTTGCGCTTCATGACGGCGAGTTCTTCCGGCGAAGGGGCGTTGGCCAGGATCTGCGTGCGCATTTCCGGCGGCATCTTCGGATCGTTGATGGCAGCCATCTCGGCGTCGGTGAATCCTTGATGCGAGAGGCGCTCGATCATCTCGCGCAGCACGGTGAGAAATCCTTCGCGTTGGAGGGCGATGGCTTCCTTCAGCGCGGTTTCAAAGGCGCGCACCTCGGCCGTGGCCGTCTCGTAGCGGGCGGTGAAATACTCGCCATCGCGGACATCGAGTGCGCCGACGCCGCCACCCGGCAGCGGCATCTCGATTCCGAGGAGGGTCACGTGGCGATCGCCCGGGGCTCCGCGCAGGATCGTGATGGGATTGGGCGTAGACCAGCGGGTGCCGCCTTGGAATTTCAACGTGAAATCGACGGTGCCGCGCTGCTGCGGCAGAACGAAGGTGGCGGTTTGCTCCCGCGGAATTTTGGAGAAATCCACGGTGCCACCGGCTTTCCGGGGCAGCACGCTCTTCGGCAGCGTGAGATCCACGTAAAAGGGCTCGTCCCGCAAAATCTCCCGCACCGGGATGTCTCCGGGCTCTTCGCTGGTGCGAAACCGGATTTCCGGTGCCAACAGCCGCTCGGGGAAACTCGGCTCCTTGTCTTTCGGATATCCATTGACGACGAGGTCGAAGGGAATGCGGAGTTCGTCGAGACGCAGATTCCGCCGGCCCGGCGTGGCGTCGGACCAAAAGACGCCGCTCACGCTGATGCCGCGCACGTTTTTCCCGGTCGCGGTCGGTGGCAGAGGCTGGCAATCAAAGGCCTCCACCCCGGTGCCGTCCACCCACGCCACGTGATGGCCCCAAAGATTTTCGCCGTAAATTTCCACGCGCCATCCAGGGCGATTGCCGCGCACCCAGTCATCGGGATTGTAGTTGGTCTCCAGCCGGCCGAGTTCCTTCCCGAATTTCACGCGTTGCTTTCCAGCTGCCTCCCATTGGATCTCCGTCAGCCGCGGAAAGACCCGGTGCCATTTTTCGGCTCCGGAGCGGTCGCCGCGGATCCATTGGCCCTCCACGCTCATGGGGCCGGTCAGATGAACCGCGGCATTCCCGCCTTTGTAGGGATAAGAAAATTCCAGGTCGCCACCGACGCGGGGGGCGATGACTCCGACGTTGCCGATGGAGTTGCGGTTGTGCGTCACCGAATAGATCAGATCCGATTTTGCATTCCGGGCGCGAATCCACTGCCGCGGCGGCCGGCTTTGCCCAGGGTCAATATGCGCGGTCCAAGCGGGATCGGAGTTCATCGGCCAGTCGCGCGCGATGGCGATGTAGGACACCGTCTTCTGCCCCGGCTTTGGCTTGTCGTATTGGATGACCTCCCAGTTTCCTTCGAACACGCTGCCCGGATCGAACGTGAGTTCCTGAGCATCCCCTCGAAGTACAAAAAGTCCCCATGCAGCAGACACCCAAAGCGCTCGTGAAAACGCGTGCATGATTGTGGCCCGGACTGGATGGAGGCTGGACCTCAGGTGTGCCGAGTCAAATGGGATTTTGGAGAATTGGAGGGATAGGGTCCTATAGGCCGCATAGGCCCAAGAGGTCCTATTTTTCCGGTCTTCCCGGGAGGCCGGCGAGGGCGCAGACTTCGGCGTGCATTTCGCGGGCGAGGGCCTTGCGATCGGCGGTGCGGGGCTGGGAGGGGCCGAAGTGCACGTCCAGGGTGAGGCCGGTTCTTCGGAGAAGATTGAAGAGGTGCGGGGCGAAATCCATGTCGCGCCAGTAGGCGACTTCATCGGCGACGCTCCCGCCGGGGAGCGAGTAGTGGAGGCCGCAGGCGGCGATGGAGCAGCCGAGTTGCACCACCGGCTCGAAGAGGCTGCTGCGGAAGGGCAGGACGGTATCACCGCCGGTGCTGGTGCCTTCGGGAAAGAAGACAATGGGCACGCCGGCGGCGACGTGCTCGCGCATTTGGGTGACGACATCGGCAACGGAGCCGCGTTGCTCGCGATTGACGAAGATGGTGGCGCCTTTGCGGGCGTAAGCGCCGAACACCGGCCAGCCCGCGACTTCGTGCTTCGAGATGAAAGAAAATTTGCCGGCGTTGGCGAGGCCGATGATGTCGAGGTAGCCGAGGTGATTGGCCACGATGAGGCCCGAGGTGGGCACCGGGCCGTGCACGCGCACGCGCATGCCGAGCCATTTGGCATGCAGCAGCGCCACGCGGTGGAGCCATTTGACGCGCGCGGGCAGCGAGGCCGAGGCGCCGGAAAAAAGATAATCTCCGAAGGCCGTGAGCGCGAGCGGAGGATAAAGGGCGACTCGGAGGAAGGTGCGCGCAAAGCCGGCGAAGGCGCTCATGAGCGGGCCCGAAGACGCATCACGCCAGGAAACGATTGGAGACGGCGGAGGGCAGAACCTCCAAATCGATCAGCGTCAGAAAATCGATGGTGCCGAATTCACGATCCAGCGCCGCGGGGCCGCAGATTTTCGCGCCAACGGACAGATAAGCGCGGAGCAAACGCGGAGGCTCCGGGCAATCCGCAAGCGGCTCGGCGGCCGGGAGGACATAATCCGGCAGCGGGACGGTACGAAACTCCTCGGGCGCCAGCGACGGACTCATTTTCGCATACATCGCGTGGCCGAGCGCGGGGTCCTGAGACGTGAGCGAGCTGCACCCGATGAGGTAGCGCGCGCCGCGCTCGGACGCGTAGTCGGCAATGCCGCGCCAGAGCATGTTGAGGATATTCATTTTCCGGAAGTCCTTGTGCACGCAGGCGCGGCCAAGCTCCACGAGCTGGGAGCGGAAGGGCTCAAACGGGGCGAAATCGAATTCCTGCGCACTATAGTAGCCGTGGCGCCTGGCTGCCATGGAGCCGGTTTGCAGGCGATAGGTGCCGACGATTTGTCCGGTGCCGACATGCTCGATGAGCAAGTGGTCGCAGGCTTCGTCGAAGCGATCGACGTCCAGTTCCGTGCTCCAGCTCTCTTTCAGGCCTTCGTGGAGTTCGACGTTGAAGACCTCGAAACGCAAATGCTGCGCCGCGCGGAGATCCTCCGCGGTGGCGGCCAGGCGAGTTCGATAGCTGGGTTCTTTCATTCCGATATGAGTGGCAAAAGTATCAAGGGTGCAGGTGCCGATGAAAGGGATTCTTCGCGGCGGTTGGGTGACAGAGAAGTGTCAGCGTGATTGAGGTCGGAGGGTGTGGCAAGGGTGATTGCGGTGACATTACAAAGCGCGGGATGGCGAAGAGACCTGAAGGATCCAAGCGCCCCAAAAAACGTGAGGGACGACTCCGTTCACCAGAGCAAGGTGAAGAGTAAGAGTTGAAAAGAGACGGCTGCTTCCGTTTGCTCCGGTCCAGTGGACAAGAAATTGAAAATGCGTGAGTTGCTGGCGCCGTTGCGGCCCTGGCGCCGGGCGTTCGCGCTCGCCTTGGCGGCCCAGATCATCTCGATGACTTTCGGGCTCACCTTTCCGTGGCTCATCGGCCGCCTCGTGGATGCGGCATTGCCGAGCATCAAACCGGCGCCGCAAGAATGGCATCTGTCCCTGAACACCGCGGCGCTGCTGCTGACGGGAACCCTGGCCGCGCAGGCGGTGCTTACTTTTTTTTCCAGCGCCACGTTCAACAGCGTGGGCCAGCGGGCGGTGACGGCGCTGCGCCTGAATCTTTATGAACGATTGATCGGGCTGCCGATGAAGTTTCATGGCGAGCATCGCGTCGGCGAACTCGCCAGCCGGCTGGGGAATGACATGGCGCAGATGGAGGACTTTTATTCGGCGGCGATTCCGCAGGGCATCCGGCAGGGCATGCTGCTTTTCGGCGGGCTCGTGGCGATTTTTCTAACGTCTCCCCTGCTAGCCGGACTGATGCTCGGATCCTTTCCGGTGCTGGTGGTGCTGGCGGGGCTTTTTGGCCGCAGCGTGCGAAAGATTTGGCGCAAAGCGCAGGACCAGCTCGCGGGGGCGGCGACGGTCGTGGAAGAAACCTTGCAGGGCATCGCGACGGTGAAGGCGTTTGGCAACGAGCGCTTTGAGGCCGGGCGCTACGGCAGCGCGATGGAAGGCTACCTGGCTCAAGTGCTGCGCGGCGCGCGCTACCGGGCGGCGCTGATTGCCTTCATTATTTTCGGCATCTTCGGCGCCATCGTGCTGGTCCTTTGGTACGGCGCGCGGCTGATGCAGCAGGGTCAGCTCACTCACGGAGAGCTGACGCAGTTTACCCTTTATACGCTCTTTATTGGTGGCGGCGTGGGCAGCATCGCGGAGGTGATGGCGGCGTGGCAAAAAAGCGTGGGGGCATCGCACCGGGTGCGGGAGTTGATGGAGGTGCTGCCGGAATCCGGGAACGGCGCGCCGGCCGCCGCCAAGCCGGAGCACGCCGCGCCGGTCTCGCTGGCGATGCGCGAGGTGAGCTTTCGGTATCCGTCCCGCCCGGAACTGCCGGTGCTGCGGAGCGTGACGCTCGAAGCGAAGCCGGGCGAACGCGTGGCGCTCGTGGGGCCGAGCGGAGCGGGAAAGAGCACGGTGGTTTCGCTGCTGCTGCGCTTTTACGAACCGGATGCGGGGCAAATTTTGATCGACGGAACCGATGTGCAGACGATGGGCCTCGGCGATGTGCGGGCCCGCATGGCCATGGTGCCGCAGGAGGTGCTGCTCTTTGGCGGAACCATTCGCGAAAACATTGCGTATGGGCGGCCCGGTGCGAGCGAGGAGGAAATCCGCGATGCCGCGCAGCGGGCGAACTGCGCGGAGTTCATCGAGCGCTTTCCGGAGAAATACGACACCGTGGTGGGCGACCGCGGGGTGAAGCTGAGCGGCGGGCAGCGCCAGCGCGTGGCCATTGCCCGCGCGTTCCTGCGCGACCCGGGGCTGCTGTTGCTCGACGAGGCGACCAGTTCTTTGGATAGCGAGAGCGAGGCGCTCGTCCAAGGGGCGCTCGATACGCTGCTCGCCGGGCGCACGGCACTCATCATCGCCCATCGGCTGGCCACGGTGCGCAAATGCGATCGCATCTACGTGCTGCAAGGCGGCGAAGTCGTGGAGGCGGGCTCGCACGAGGAATTGATGCGGCGGGAAAAAGGCGTCTACCGGCGGCTCGCGGAGCTGCAGTTTGCGGGGTAAGCGGCGAGCCCAGCGGTTTTTTCACAAAATCATCCGGGACAGAGTCATCCAGAGCCCGCACCTTCCGGCAGAATCATCTGAGGAAATACCCAAGGCAATGACCTGCCCGATATATTTCCTAGCTCGATCGTCCCATTTCGATTTCTGAGGGGTTACAAACTGTCCAAATCCGCATTGTGCAGACCGCGCGCTTGTCGGCCCGCGACTTTGGCTTTAAGGACCCGCAGCACATGTCCGCCTACACCACCGCACTCGAGGCTCTCCGCACGCATCCCCGCAAATGGGTGGTCACCGGATGCGGAGGATTTATCGGCTCGCATCTCGTGGAGACGCTGCTTTCGCACGGACAGCGGGTGGTGGGGCTCGACAATTTTCGCACCGGCTGCCAGCGCAATCTCGACGACTGCCTCGACAAAGTGGGGCGCGATGTGTGGGAGCGGTTCTCACTGCTGCATGCGGATGTGAACGATCTGACGAGCTGCCGGGCGGCGTGTGCCGGAGCGGATTCCGTGCTGCACGAGGCGGGGTTCATTTCGGTGCCCGAGAGCATCGAGGATCCGCTCTTTTGCCATGAAACGAATGTAACCGGGACGCTGAACCTGATGCTGGCGGCACGGGATGCGGGGGTGAAAAATTTCGTCTATGCCAGCAGCGCGGCGGTGTACGGCGACGAGGCAGCAATGCCGCAGCGGGAAGATCGCATCGGCCGTCCGATGTCGCCCTATGGTGCGAGCAAGCTGATGGATGAGCATTACGCGTGGCTTTTTGCGAAGCATTACGGGCTGCACACGGTGGGCCTGCGCTATTTCAATGTTTTCGGGCCACGGCAGAATCCGTACGGCGGCTACGCGGCGGTAATTCCCCAGTGGATCTCCACGCTCGTGGCAGGCGGCGAATGCGTCGTGAACGGCGACGGCTTGCAGACCCGCGACTTTTGTCCCGTGGCCAATGTGGTGCAGGCGAATATTCTGGCGGGCGTCGTGACGGCGCCGGCCACCATGGGCGCGGTGTACAATGTGGCGCTGGGCGGAAGCACCACGCTGCTCGAATTGCATGCGATGATCGTCGCGAAGCTCAAAGCGCTGAATCCCTCGGCCCAGCCCAAGGCGCCGCGCCTCGGTCCGCCGCGAGCGGGAGATATCCGGCATTCCTCGGCGGACATTGCGAAGGCGCAGCGGGAGCTTGGGTATGAGCCAACCGTCAATGTGGAACAGGGGTTGCAGGAGACGGTGCGGTGGTATGCGGGGAAGAAGTAGCTTCGCGGTGTTGGAGCGAGGGGCTCCCGCCGCCGCTGCCGCTTGGCGGCAGCGCCCATGACCGGTTGAAAACCGGTCCCATGTTCGACGGCCCGACATCCGAACGCGTTCCGGCGAGAGTGCAGGTGGTTATTGGAATGAGAGGCGGCGCTCGACGGCGTCGCGAAAATGCGGGTAGCCTGCGGGCATGTCCGACCCTTGGCATTCCTTGAACCCGGCGGCGCGCGAGCGTCTCGCGCAGCGCGACTATTCGCAGAAGAGCCCGGCGGAGCGCCTTGCGACTTCGGGGCTGGAGGCCGGCGAGCTCCTGGCGCGCCGCGCGGAGCTTTCGGAGGCATGGATTCCCGGGGTGGAGCTTTTTGCGCGCAAGATTTTCCCGCAGCGGCACCGCGGAATTTTCGGAGAGCTGGCGCGGATGGATGAAGGGGCGCTGCACGCCATTGGATTCTGGCCGCGCCAGTGGGCGACGGCGCGCATGTTTGCGGGCACGGCGAAGGGATTTCACATTCATCCGCCGCACATTCCGGCGGGCGAGGCAGCGGCGGAGTGGTTTCAGCGGCTTTTTGTGAAGGAGCCGCAGAATTTCAGTCTCCGGCCGTATGACCGCGAGCAGTGGGATGTGATGTTTTTCGTGCAGGGGAATATCGAGATGCTGCTGGTGGATGAACGCCAGGGAATGCCGCGGCGGGTCATGCGCTTTCTCATTGAAGGCGACGATCATCGCGGGCCGAACAATGCGGGAGTGGTGATTCCGGCGGGAGTGGCGCATGCGCTACGGGCCGAGGGATCGCGGGATGTGATCACGGTTTACGGGACGTCCACGAAATTTGATCCGCAGGCGGAAGGGCGCATTGCGGCGGAGGTGGAGAGCGCGCCGCTGCCGGAGGGGTGGCAGCGGTATCTGGGGCAGTAAAACTCGCGAATACCGCGACTCCTCCGCCTCGCTGCGCTCGCCCACGCCGGGTTAAAAAACCCGGCCCACGTTGTTCACCCGCGACTCGAATGCGAGTCATGAAAGACGTGGCATTTCACTCACGCTTGCGTTGAAAGCGATGTTCTGCCGTCCATTGGGCAGTGACTGAATTTCTCCTCAAACTCTGCGGCGTCAAAGTCGAAGGCGCCTCGCACGCCACGGCGGCGGAGTTGGCATTTCGGAATCAGGCGTGGCTGGGCTGGATCCTCGGGCTGGCGGTGGTGCTCGCGGGGCTCACGTGGTTTTCGTACCGGCGCGATGCGGCGGAGGGTCTCAGCCCCGGGAAACGCCGGCTGCTCACGGGCCTGCGAATGCTGTTTTTCGCGCTGCTGCTCCTGCTTTTGCTGCGCCCGGTGATTGCGTTTACGGTGGAGTCGGCGATTCGGCGGACGCTGCTGACGCTGGTGGATGCGAGCGGGAGCATGAAGATTCAGGACCCGCGCTTTGATCCGAGCGACCTGAAGCGTGCGGCGATCGCCAAGGGGCTGTTGGATCCGCGCAAGGGTCTGGAGCAACCGCTGGAGGCGAGTCGCGCGGCGGATGTGAAATTGTTGCCGCGGGTGGAGGTGATGCGCGCGATGCTCAAGAACGAGCAGCTCAAGCTATGGCCGGAGTTGCAGAAGGATTTGGATTTTAGCGCGTTTTCTTTTGGCCAGACGCTGGCGGAGGCGGGAACCACCTCGGGCGCCGCGACCAATGCGGGCTCGACGACAGCGCCTTCGCCCACGGCGTGGCTGGATCAGCTCGACCCGAAGGCCACGGCCACGGCGCTCGGGGACGCGGTGAGGGAGCTGCTCAATCGCAAACGCGGGCAGGCTCTGGCGGGAGTGTTTCTCGCCACCGATGGGGCGAGCAACTACGGCTCGCCGGCGCTGGAAGCCGCGCGGCTGGCGAAGCAGGAGGGTGTGCCGCTTTTCATCTACGGCGTGGGCATCACGTCACCGCGCGACATCATCGTGGCCAGCATGCTCACGCAGGACGTGGCCTTTGTGAAAGACGAACTGCCCGTGACGGTGCGCGTGCGCGGGCAGGGCTTGAAAGGCGAGAGCGCGAGACTGGTGGTGCGGCTGGTCCCGACCAAGGGCGGCGCGGGCGAGGTGGTGGCGGAGAAGAATCTCACTTTTTCCGAGGATGAGGACATCGTGGTGCCGGTGCCGTTCACGCCGAAAGAGGTGGGCGACTACGAACTGCGCGCGAGTGTGGACCCGCGCAACGATGAAGCGTCGAAGGACAACAATGCGGTGGCGCAGCGGCTGCGGGTGATCGATTCCAAGGTGAGGGTGCTCTATGTGGAGACGACGCCGCGCTGGGAGTTTCGGTATTTGCAAAACACGCTGCTGCGCGATCGCCGGCTGGAGGCGAAATTCGTGCTGCTGGAGGGCGATGCCGGCATCGCGGAAGGCCAGGAATCGCCGTTCCTCTCGAAAATTCCGCCCACCAAGGACGACCTGTTCAAATTCGATCTGATCATCATCGGCGACGTGGCGGCGAAGGATTTCACGGCGGAGCAACAGGCGGCGCTGGAGGAGTTCGTGCAGAAATTTGGGGGTTCGATGCTCTTTGTCGCCGGGCCACGTTCAAACCCCAATGGCTATGCGGGGACCTCGCTGGAGAGGGTGCTGCCCGTGGAATTGGACCCGGCCGCGGCGCAGCAGCCGCCCACGCCCTCGAGCGGCATCGTGGCGGAGCTCACGCCGCAGGGACGCGCCAATCCGCTGCTGAAACTCACGGCCGGCGATGCGGAGAATCTCGAGGCGTGGCGCAGGTTTGGAAAGCTCTACTGGACGGCGCACGTCCTGCGCGCCAAGGCCGCGGCGCAAGTGCTGATGGTGGATGCCGACGCCACGCGGGCGAATCGGCACGGCAAACAGGTGCTCGCCGCCTTTCAGCAATATGGGCTGGGGCAGGTCTTTTATCTCGGCACGGACAATACCTGGCGCTGGCGGCGGAATGAGAGCGAGAGCTATCACGCGGCGCTCTGGGGCCAGCTCGCGCAAAAGCTCGGGTTGCATCATCTCCTCGGCGGCAGCAAGCGCACGCAGCTCACAGTGGACAAACAAAACTACACCACCGGCGAGCGCGTAAGCGTCTATGCGCGGCTCTACGGCACGGACTACGCGGCCATTCGCTCGCCCACAGTAGAGGCGGGCTATACGGTGCGTGTGGCGGGCACGGCGGGGCCGCGGCAGGACGTGGTGCTCCGCGCGGTGCCCGACCA
>FTCB01000694.1_pt1 | contig 12958 bp, 9 predicted proteins | sample 1639431 | NCBI WGS metagenome assembly FTCB01 (sample SAMEA3914864, study PRJEB12502) | metagenome | biome: forest; material: soil | place: USA | collected 2012-03-12 | depth 0.3 m
CCATTTCCCAAAGCACGGTCGCCGTGCCGAGCGAGCGGCCGGCGAACTCTGGGTCGAAAAACGCATAGATGCTGGAGACGCCGGTGCCGCCGACGTCGAGGTAACTGGCGGCGACGAGGCGTCCTTCGAGATAGCCACCGACTTCAATCGTGAGGCAGGGGCCGGCTTGCGGCGCGGGGCCGAGAAAGTCCTCGAGCGAGTTGGGGATGTTGTCCTTGAAGCGCATCTTGTGCAGGTCGAAAAGGCGCTGGCGCTCGGCATCGAGCTGGGCGCGTCTCACGCGGATTTCCACGTCGGCATTTCTGCGGAGCACGCGGCGATGGCTTTTCGACGGGACGAATTTTTCGATGTCCACGCGCAGCGGCATGACGTGGCGCAAACCTTCCGCGGTAATCGCTTCGCGGTAGCGGTAGAAAATGGGACCGAAGTGACGCCACCCCCTTTCCCAGAGCGAATCCATCTGCTCCGGAGTCTGCGACCAACTCACGAAATGCTCGTCCAATACGGGCTGCATGGAGGCAAACATAGCATGCGATTTTCCAACTTCCAGCAGGCCGCGCGATTTGCAAACAATCCCGTCATGCGCCGTTCCCTCGCTTTGTTTGCAATGACGCTAACCTGCTGCCTGCTCCCGGCGGTATCCATGGAATGCCGGGTGGTGCCAGAGCATTCTGGCGAATGAAGCCGCGTCAGCCACTGATCGGCCTGGCGCTCGCGGCGGTGATTGGGGTCGCGTTCGCCGATTGGCTCCCGCTGCCGCTGGTTGTTCCGTGGATGGCGGCGGTGCTGCTGGGCCTGGTGCTTTGTTTTCGCCCGGGGCCATGGTTGTGCCGGGTGTGGGTGGCCATAGCCTTTGCCGCCCTGCACGCCACCCACTATCAGCACGGAGCCGAGGCCGGGCTGGCGCGGCAGGTGCAGGCGCGCGCGCTGCCGGCGGATGCAGTGGGCGTGGTGTGGTCCGAGCCGGAGGTGACGACCGGACGGCGTGGCGACCTGCTGGCGACGTTCTTGCTGAAGGTGCGCACGCTGCGCATGAATGAGCGCGAGGTTTCGGCTCCGGTGTGGTGTTCCGTTCGCTGGGTTGGAGAACCGCCGGTGTATGGCGATGTGGTGCGCGTGCACGGCGAGGCGCGGGCCTTGGAAGGGCCGCGGAATCCTGGGGAGTTCGACACCGCCGCGTGGCAGCATCGGCGCGGGGTCGCCTTTGGGATTCATGCGTGGAGCAAGGCCGATGGCGCCATTCTCGGTCACGATGAAGGGCGTTGGTTCGACCGCTTCGCCATCAGCGCGCGGGCGTGGGTCAAAGAGAAATTGGAAACCGGCAGCGAGGCCCCGGAAGCCACGGCGCTGATCGAAAGCATGGTGCTCGGCATGCGCGGAGAGACCCCGCCCGAGATGAAGGAAATCTTCCAGCGCACCGGCACGCTGCATCTCTTCGCGGTGAGCGGATTGAATGTCGCGATGCTCGCGGTGATCGTGTGGTATCTGCTGAAGCCCACGGGCATGTCGCGCACGGTGGCATGTGTCATCAGCATTCCGCTGTTGCTGGCGTACGCCCTGGCCACCGGAATAGGCGCGAGTTGCGTACGGGCTACGGTGATGGCCGGCTTTCTCCTCGCGGCGCCGATGGTGAACCGGCGGCCCCTGATGCTCAACAGCCTGGCTGGTGCGGCGCTGGTGATTTTGGCGTGGAACACCAATGAACTTTTTCTGCCGGGCTTTCAGCTCTCCTTCGTTCTGGTGATCGCGATTGTGCTGATGACCGATCGGATCGCGGGGCGGATGGAGCCGTGGCTGCGGCCGGATTCCTTCATTCCGCCGGCGCTGTGGACGCCGCGGCAGCGCGTGTGGATGGCATGTTGGAAAAGGCTGTGCGCGGCCACCGGGGTCACGCTCGCCGCGTGGCTCGGCTCGCTGCTTTTCATGGCCGGCTATTTCCACCTCGTCTCACCCGTGGCGATCTTTGCAAACGCGATTGCGGTGCCGCTGGCTTTTGTCGTGCTGGCGCTCGGGCTCATGGGATTGCTGGTGTCGCTGGTTGTGCCGCCGCTGCTGCCGGTGGTGAATGCCGCCAATTGGGCCGCGGCGAAGGTGCTGCTGTTGGCGGTGGGTTGGTTCGCCAAGATTCCGCTGGGATATGAATACGTGGAATGGCCGCGGCTCAGCCCAGCGCCGGTATGCGAGGTCATGGTGCTCGATGCCGGTGAGGGCGCGGCCCTTCACGTCCGTGCCGGTGGTGGTGACTGGCTCGTCGATTGCGGCCATCGGCACGACTACGCGCGCATCCTGCTGCCATATCTGCGCTCGCGCGGGATCAATGCGCTCGACGGTTTGATTCTCACGCACGGGGACGCGGCGCACAATGGCGGGGCGGTGGAGTTGCTCGATGATTTCCGGCCGGTTTGGATCGCCGACGCGATCTTTGCGGATCGTTCCACCGCGCGGCGCGCACTGCATGCGACGCTGGCCGTGCGCAATCAAGGCCGGCGGTTCCTGCGGCGCGGTGACGTGATTCCGCTCTCACCCGATACGGTGCTGCGCGTGCTTTATCCGCCGCCGGAAATCGAGCGCGCGACCGCCGATGACAAAGCGCTGGTCTGCCGCATCGAGACGGCTGGGCGGCGCATCTTGTTGATGTCGGATGCGGGATTTTTCACGGAAGAATGGCTGCTCGCCAATGAACCCGATCTGCGCGCGGATGTGCTGGTGAAAGGCTGGCCGGCGAAGGATCTGTCAGGCACACCGGATTTCATCGCCGCGGTTCATCCGGAAGTGATGGTGACATCGCAACAGCCTTTTGGTTCGACGCCGGATCAGTTCGCAGCGTGGGCGAAGCCGATCGCTGAAGAAGGCACGATGTTTTTTCCACAGCAGTTTTGCGGTGCCGTGCGGATTGAGGTGGAGCGGGGAGGGGAATTGCGGGCGGAAGGGTGGCGGAAATAGAGTCGTGCCGATACGCGGGACGTGGTCTGGAGTGCGGTGGCTTGCCACCGCTCTGTGGCACGGCGCGGCATGGCGCGCGGCGGAGGGGACCCGGCCCGTAAGCTGCACAGTTTCCCGTCCGCGCGCAGCCAGCTGCGCCCTCCAGAGCGGTGGCAAGCCACCGCACTCCAGACTGCGCCCCGCCAGTACCTGCCGCCTTATCCGTAACGCCCCTCGATGTATTCCGCCGTTTTCGGATTCTTTGGCGTGAGGAAAAGGTCTTCGGTACGGGAGTGCTCGATGAGTTCGCCGAGGAGCATGAAGATGCACTCGTGGCTGGCGCGGCGGGCCTGGGCCATGTTGTGCGTGACAATGATGATCGTGTAGCGGCCGGCGAGGCCCCACATGAGTTCCTCGATGGCTTTGGTGCCGTTCACGTCGAGCGCGCTGCAAGGCTCGTCCATGAGAATCACCTCGGGTTTCAGCGGGAGCAGGCGGGCGATGCAGAGCTTTTGCTGCTGCTCGAGCTGCAGGCCGGTGGCTTTGTCGTGCAGGCGATCTTTCAGGTCGTGCCACAGGCCGGTTTCGGTGAGCGCCTTTTCCACGGCCTCGTCCAGCTCGGCGCGGCTGGGCGAGCGCGCGCTGTGGATGCGCAGGCCGAAGACCACGTTTTCATAGACGGAGATCGGCAGCGGATTCGGGCGCTGGAAGACCATGCCTACGCGCTTGCGCAGCTCGGCGAGCGAGACGTCGGGCTCGTAAATATTTTTGCCGAGAATGCGCACTTCGCCCTCGGTGCGCACGTTGCCGTAGCGCTCATTCACGCGGTTGAAGCAGCGGAGCAGCGTGGTCTTGCCGCAGCCGCTGGGGCCGATGAGCGAGGTGATTTGGCCGTGCTTGAAGTCCACGGTCACTCCCTTGAGCGCCTGGAAGTTTCCGTACCACAACTTCACGTCGCGGGTGGTGATGGCGTGCGGGTCCGTCATTAGCCGAAAATTCCGTTCACGTACTCGTAAGTGCGGCGGTCCTTCGGCTGGTCGCTGAAGATGAGTTCCGTCTGGTCGCACTCGATGATCTCGCCGTTCCAGAAAAACATCGTGCGATCGGCGAGGCGGCGGGCCTGCTGCACGAGATTCGTCACCAGGATGATGGTCATGCTTTTGCGCAGTTCCTTCAGCACCTCCTCGATGCGCATGGTGGTCACGGGATCGATGGCGATGCTGAATTCATCGAGGCACAAAATCTCGGGCGAAAGCGACAGCGCGCGCGCGAGTGTGAGGCGCTGCTGCTGGCCGCCGGAAAGCCGCGTGCCGAGCAAGTCGAGGCGATCTTTCACTTCGTCCCACAGTACGGCCTGGCGCAGGCAGCGCTCCACGATGGGATCGAGATCGCTTTTCGCGGTGATGCCCATGCGGCGCGGAGCGTAGGCCACGTTTTCCCACACGGTCATTGGCAGGCCCACGGGCAGCGGGAACACCATGCCGATGCGGCGCCGGAGCGCATTGGGATCCATCTGGTGGGTTTCCTCGCCGTTGATCTGAATGGAGCCGGTGCGCGCGGCGCCGCTCACAAATTCGAGCGTGCGGTTGATGGCCTTGAGCAGCGTCGTCTTGCCGCTATTGGCCGGGCCGATGATGCCGAGCACCTCATTGCGCCCCACCGTGAAGCTCACATTTTTGAGGATCTGCTTGGGGCCGTAGTGGGTGGAGACGTTCTTGAATTCGATGTGGGGTCCGTCCATGGGCTACCAGCGTTTGCGGCTCCGCAGCCAGACCCGGAGCGCGATGGAGAAGCTATTGATGAGCAGGATGAGTGCGATGAGCACCGCGGCGCACCCGAATTTCATCGTGTCGGGCATTTGGGAAATTTGATTGGAGATAATGTTCAGGTGCATCGACATCGCCATGAACGGCTCGCCGGGCGAGTAGGGGAACACTTTGTCCATGCCGGAATCGGCGATGTACTTAATAAACGTGACGCCGGTGAACAGGATGGGCGCGGTTTCGCCGGCGGCGCGCGACACCACGAGGATCACGCCGGTGAGAATGCCGCTGAGCGAATTCGGCAGCACCACCGTGCGGATGGTCTGAAAGCGCGTGGCGCCGAGATTCCAGCACGCCTCGCGGAAGGGCATGGGCACCGAGCCGAGCGCTTCGCGCGTGCTGGTGATGATCACCGGCAGGTTCATCACCGCGACGGTGAGCGAGGCCGTGAGCAGGCCTGCTTCCCAGGGTTTGTCGATGATGCCGGTGCTGAGCAGCACTTTGTTTACCGACGGCAGCAGCCCGAGCACGAAGGCGCCCAGCCCAAAGAGCGCGTGCACGATGCTGGGCACGCCGGCGAGGCTGGTGACCGTGATGCCGATGGTGCGCGTGAGCCAGTTATCGCGCGCGTATTCATTCAGGTAAATCGCCGCGAGGATGCCGATGGGCGTGACGATGAGCAGCGAGCCGATGACGAGGTAAAAGGTGCCGATGAGCGGCGCCCACAGACCGCCGCCCTTGCCCTTGTCCACCGGGTTGTCCCACACGTAATCGAGCGAGAGCACCGGCAGCGCCTTCCAGAAAATATCGATGAGAATGGCGAGCAGCGGGACGATCAGAATGAGGCAAAAGCCCAGCGTGATGTATTTGCCGCGCGTGAGGATGCGCGCTTTGCGGCGCTCGACTTCGCCGGGAGCGAAAGGATTGGCGGAAAGGGCGGCGGCTTCGGTGCTCATGCCTTTTGTCCTTTCCGCACGCCTTTGATGATGATGTCGCTGACCACGTTGATGGCGCAGGTGATGAGCAGCAGCACGATGCCGAGCACGAAGAGCATGCAATAGTGATCCGAGTGCTGCGGCGCTTCGCCCATTTCCGCGGCGATGGTGGCGGTCATGGTGCGCACCGGATCGGTAAGCGCCTCGGGAATGCGATTGCTGTGACCGGTGGCGAGGAGCACCGCCATGGTTTCGCCGATGGCGCGGCCCATGCCCAGCAGGCACGCGGCGAGGAGGCCATTGCGCGCGGCCGGAAAGAGCACGCGGCGTACGGACTCCCAGGTATTCGCCCCCAGCGCCAGCGAGGCTTCGCGGTAACTATCCGGTACGGCACGCAGCGCATCCTCGGCGAGCGAGACGATGATCGGCACGCTCATGAGCGCGAGAATGATGCCGCCGGTGAGCAGGTTCGTCGGCTGCGCCGCGCCGGTCTCGTGACTGGCGAGATGCAGGAACATCATCGTGCGCCCCCACCACGAATGCGCGTCCGCCGTGAAGATCGATTGCAAAAACGGCCCGATGACCATGAGCCCGATGAACCCCCACACGATGCTCGGGATCGCCGCGAGCAGCTCGATGACGACCTTCAACGTCTCCTTCGTTTTGCCCTTGGAAAATTCCGAGATGTAGACCGCGGCGCCGAGCCCCAGCGGCACGGAGATGATGAGCGCGATGAAGGTCACGGCAAACGTGCCCACGAGCAGCCCGAGCGCGCCGAAGTGCGCGGGGTTGCCGGCGCCGGGCGCCGGGATCCACCGGCTGCTGGTGAAAAATTCAACCCAATCGAGCTTTCCGACGATGGGGAAAGCCTCCTTGAAAATGAAAAAGAAGATCGCCGCGATGCCGATGATGCTGCTCCACCCGCACACCCGGATCAGCCACTCGATCGGTTTCTCGATGGCGTCGAGAAACCGGAAGGAGCGGCGCGGGCTGGCCGGCACGGGCATCGTCGCGGGATGCTTCGAGGCCGGGCCGGCGGCGCCCGTATCACTATTGACCGGCATGTTGCTCATGCTCATGGCGGGCTGGCAGGGCTGCAGGGTCGCTGCGGCCCCGGCCGGCTATTTGGCGGCCCCCTCCTTCTCGGCGGCTTTATCGGCGGCGGTGAGCGGCACAAAGCCTTCCTTCTCCACGATCTTCTGGCCTTCCGGCGAGAGCACCCAGTCGATGAACGCCTTCACTTCGCCGGTCGGCTCGCCCGCCGTGTAGATGTAGAGTTTACGCGAGATCGGATAGCTGTGGTTGCGCGCGGCTTCGGCGCCCGGCGCCACGCCCGTTTCGCCTTTTTTGTTGGAAATCTTCAGCCAGTTCACGTTCGGCGTCTTGTAGCCCATGCCGCTGTAGCCGATGCCGGCGGGCGTCTTGGACACGTTTTCCACCACTTCCGAAGAGCCGTTCAGCTCGCTGATGCCGCTGCGGAACTCGCGCTGCTTGCCGTCCTTCTTGCCGCACACGTGTTCGCGGAAATAGTCGTAGGTGCCGGAGTTATTCTGACGGCCAAAGAAGATGATCTTGCCGGGGAAAGCGGGATTGACCTGCTCCCAGTTGTTGACCGTCGCACCCTCGGCCCACATCTCGCGGAGCTCGTCCACGGAGATTTCCGTAATCGGGTTGGCCTTGTTCGTGTAGACCGCGAGCGCGTCGTACGCGACCACGAATTCCTTCACGTCCTTGCCGGACTGGGCCTTCACCTTTTCGCGCTCGTCGGGCTTGATCTCACGCGAGGCGTTGCAGATGTCGGTGGTGCCGTTTTCCAGCGCGGCGATGCCGGTGCCGGAGCCGCCGCCGTTGGCGTTCACGGACACATCCGGCTTCACCTTGCGGTAGGCTTCCGTCCACGCGGCGGCGAGCTGGATCATCGTGTCCGAGCCCTTGGCGCGAATCTCCGTGACCTTGGCGCGATTGCGATTGCAGCCTCCGAGCAGCGCGGAGCCGGCGAGGATGGCGATAAGTGAAAAGTGGCCGAGGCGTTTCATGGTAGGATGTGATGTTGGTGGAGTGGAAAATTCAGGTGATTTTGTCGCCCAGCACCGCCCGGCAGAGTTCCAGGATGTGCTGGCGCAGGGTGTCGTGCGCCTGCTCGAAGGCGGCGCGCTTTTCGGAAGGACTGGTGAGGGTGCTGGGATCGGGCAGCGACCAATCGAGGCACACGGCCTTGGTCGGTTTGGGAAAGGCGCGCTTGGCCGCGGGGTCGAGCGCCACGAGGATCTGCGCCGCGTCGAGGCTGGGAAGCTGCTCGATGCTTTTGCTGTGCAGGCTGGGGATGGAAAGATTTTTGCTGGTGAGGAATTCCGCGAGATCGGGGTCGATCGGACGCGGGTTCAGCCCGGCGCTGGCAAAAATGAAGTTCGGCTGGTCCAGCGAATTGCCCACGGCCTCTGCCAGCAGGCTGCGGCAGCTATTGTGCTCGTCGATGAACACCATGCGCCAGGTCTGGCCGCCGAGGTGCTTCTGATATTCGCCGGTGACCATATAGATCACCTCTTCCCCGATGTTCGTCGCCTGGTCCGCCGCGCGCTCAAAGCGGCGCGCGATGGTCATGAGCGGGTTCAGCGCGGCTTGCGGCAGTTTGTTTTCCTGCCGGAGCTGGAAAAGTTCGGAATTGATCTGCGAACGCAGCGCGTCGGTCTCGGCTTCGCGCGAAATCACGTCGCGGGCGAGCCGATCGTCGCTGGTGACAAAAGCTTTCACCACATCGCGCACCATGGGAATGGAGAGCGCCGCGAGCTGCTGGAAGCGCTCCAGCGGCCACGTGACGGGCAGCGCGCTCAGCTTGATGACCTGCCGCGCGATGCTCTCGGCGTAGTCGCCGATGCGCTCCAGTTCCAGGTTCACCTTGATGGTGGTATAGGCAAAACGCAGGTGCCGGGCGACGGGCTGTTGGCGGATGAGAAATTCCAGGCACAGCCGGTCCAGCTCCTTTTCCAGTTCGTCGATGCGCCGGTCACGCAGGATGACCGTATAGGCGGTCTGCCGGTCGCGGTTCACGAGCGCGCGGATGTCTGCCGAGAGTGCTTCCTCCGCGAGGTAGGCCATCTCTGAGATCTTGCCGCGGATGCGGGCAATGTCGCGTTCGAGAGATTCTTCGTAGTGAGAAGGCATGGAGCAGGCTGGTCTGCCAACCTTGCCCTGAATTGTGTCAAACGCGTGACGCAGTCGTGCCGTTCCCGTGACGTTGCGGGTGAATCTGGGTGGCGCGAAAGTGGGACATGTGGCGAGTGACGTGTGGCGTGGCATCCCGCGGAGGTGTGTGAAGCGCTTTGTTGCTTGTGAGGGGGGGCGAGAGAAATCACGGGACGCCACCCGCCACCCGTCACACTTCTGTCTTGGCCTTTCGCGGTCCCTCCCGCATCTAGCGCAGTCCGATGAAATTTCCTCTCATGTTTTTACTCTCGACGCTCGCCGTTGATATGGCTGGAGCAGCGGATTGGCCGAAAGTTTCCTACCCGCCGGCGCGCCAGGAAGCGGTGGTGGATGATTACTTTGGCACCAAGGTGGAAGACCCGTATCGCTGGCTGGAGGACGACAACGCCGCGGAGACCAAGGCTTGGGTGGAGGCGGAAAACAAGGTGACCAACCGCGTGCTGGAGAGCATTCCGCAGCGGGAGAAAATCCGCGAGCGGCTGACCAAGCTCTGGAACTACGAGCGTTTCTCCACGCCGCATCGCCGTGGCGGAAAGTATTTCTTCACCCGCAACAGCGGCCTGCAAAACCAGGGTGTGCTCTACGTGGCCGATTCGCTCGAGGCCGAGCCGCGCCTGCTGCTCGATCCCAACACGCTCTCCGCCGATGGCACCACGTCGCTCACCGAGACGGAGGTGAGCGAGGACGGCTCGCTGCTGGTCTACGGCCTCAGCAAGGCCGGGAGCGACTGGCAGGAATTCCGCGTGCGCGAAGTGGCTTCGGGGAAGGATCGCGAGGACGTAATCCACTGGGTGAAATTCAGCGGCGCCTCCTGGCTGAAGGACGGCAGCGGATTTTTCTATTCCCGCTACGATGAACCCAAGGCGGGCGATACGCTGAAGGGGAAGAACGAATTTCAAAAGCTCTACTTCCATAAACTCGGCACACCACAGGAAGCGGACACGCTGGTCTACGAGCGGAAGGATCACGGCGATTGGGGCTTTGGCGGGAGCGTCACCGATGACGGGCAATACCTGATCATCCACGTCTCCGAGGGCACCGACCCGCGCAACCGTGTCTTTTACAAGGACCTCAAGTCGCCCGACGCGAAAGTGGTGGAGCTGCTCAATGACTTCGATGCCGACTACGGCTTCGTCGACAATGCGGGCCCCGTCTTTTATTTCCGCACCGATCTCTTTGCGCCGCGGTACCGCGTCATTGCCATCGACACGCGCCACCCCGAGCGCGCGGCGTGGAAGGAGATCATCTCGCAGGCCGAGGATCTGCTCGAGGCCGCGAGCACGGTGGGCGGCGCGCTGATCACCACGTATCTCAAGGACGCGCACAGCGAGGTGAAAATGTTTTCGTTCGAAGGCAAAGCCATCCGCACGCTGGCGCTGCCGGGGCTCGGGACGGCGGGTGGTTTCGGCGGGCGCATGGAGGACAAGGAGACGTTTTACTCCTTTGCCAGCTACACGCAGCCCGGCGCCATTTACCGGCTTGAAGTGGCCACGGGCGCGTCGTCCGTTTGGAAAAAGCCGCAGGTCGATTTCGAGAGCGACGCCTACGAGACGCGGCAGGTTTTCTTCCAGAGCAAGGACGGCACGCGCGTGCCGATGTTCATCACGCACAAGCGCGGCCTGAAACTCGACGGCCATGCGCCGACGCTCCTCTACGGCTACGGCGGTTTCAATATTTCGCTCACGCCCAGCTTCAGCGTGCAGCGCGCCGTATGGCTGGAAATGGGCGGCGTCTATGCGGTCGCCACGCTGCGTGGCGGCGGCGAATACGGCGGCCAGTGGCATCTCGCCGGCACCAAGCTGCGCAAGCAAAACGTGTTCGATGATTTCATCGGCGCGGCGGAGTACCTCATCGCGCAAAAATACACGTCGCCGGCGAAGCTCGCGATCAATGGCGGCAGCAATGGCGGCTTGCTCATCGGCGCGTGCATGACGCAACGGCCCGATCTGTTCGGCGCGGCCATCCCCGCCGTCGGCGTGATGGACATGTTGCGCTTCCACAAGTTCACCATTGGCTGGGCGTGGAAGAGCGACTACGGCAGCAGCGAAAACCCGCAGGAATTCGCCGCGCTCCGCGCCTACTCGCCGTACCACAATCTCAAGCCTGGCACACGCTACCCGGCCACCATGGTCATGACCGCCGATCACGACGACCGCGTGGTTCCCGCGCACAGCTTCAAATTCGCCGCGCGCCTGCAGGAATGCCAAACGCCTGACGGCCCGCCAGTGCTCATCCGCATCGAAACCAGCGCCGGCCACGGCGCCGGCACGGCGTTGAAAAAGTTGATCGAGGAGGCCACGGACTCGCTGGCGTTTTTGGTGAAGGCGCTCGGCGTCTAAAGGTAGGGACGGCCCGCCGCTTCCGTCCCTGATCTTGGGAAGGAATGCGGAGAGGAAACTCACGTCTCTCGCGGGAAGTATGGGACGCCGACGGCGCGGCGTCCCTACCTTTACGCCGCACGCGCAATGGGTACCATCCCGCAACGGCCATCATGTCCTACCAACTCGCGATTACCCAGAAACCACGCTACCTGCACGCGGTGGTCACGGGCCGGAACACCCGCGAAAATGTCGCCGCCTATCTCCGCGAAGTCCTGCACGAGTGCCTGTTGCGCCGGTGCTTCCGCGTCCTCATCGAGGAACGCCTGGAGGGTCCGCGCCTCCGGACGAGTGACGTGTTTCAAATTGCCGCGCGCGGCAGCGACGAAGCCGCAGGCGCCCTGGATGCCATCGCTTATGTGGACGTGAACGCCGAGGGGGACCTGATGCACTTCGCCGAAACGGTAAGCCTCAACCGCGGCATGCCCATCCGCCTCTTCGCCACCATCGAGGAAGCCGAGCAGTGGATCGGGAAGCGGACCATCGATAAATAGCGCGGGGCGCAGTCTGGAGTGCGGTGGCTTGCCACCGCTCTGGAGGGGATTGTGGGCCGGAAAACACATCGAGACGCGGGATGTTTACGAGTCTTACTCAAGGTGGCAGAGCGCAAGCGGAGCAGCCAACTCTCGTATGTATCCAGCCTCTTTACGCCATTCGTGAGACGATCCCCACCCACTTCCACCTTTCCCCCTCCAGAGCGGCGTCATGCCCTAAGGCTTACCCACAAATCGAGGAGCGATGTGGCGCTGCGGGGCGACAACGTGGGCCGGGTTTTTCAACCCGGCAGGGCGAGCGCAGCGAGGTGGCGCGCAAAGCTGGCGGCTGCGGACCATTTCCCTCCGCCTCGCTCTGCTCGCCCACGCCGGGTTGAAAAACCCGGCCCACTTTGTCTGCCCGCCGCTCGACCACCTGAAGATGTGGGTCATGCTGAAGTCATGTCATCCCACTCCAGATTGCGCCTCGCTATGATACGATGCTTCCCGCTCCAGCCTCGCCCCCGGCAGACGCGCCGGTGTCTGCATTCACGTCACCCTGTTCTCTGAGCCAAAATCTCGCGTTCCCAGCGGCCTAAGGAGACTCAACCTCCGCTGGGCGTGGCCTTTATTTATGGCGAAATATTCACCTTACCGGACCCTAAATCCCCTGTTGCGCCTCCTTAAGACGTCATTACTGTTCGGGCGCTTCCAACCCAACCCCGCCGTCACGCTGCCCAAACATGTTCCGCTACCGAGTCTTCTTCATTCTCCTGACGTGTCTTACGATCGTTACGTACGGTGCGCCAACTGTAACAACGCTCAATCCCACGGCGGGCTCCACCGTGTCTTCGCTGACGTCGATCAGCGTCACGTTCAGCGAAGCGGTGACGGGCGTGAACCCGGACGATTTGCTGATCAACAATGCTCCCGCGGCGGTGGTGACGGGCTCGGGCGCCGGGCCGTACGTTTTCACGTTTACGCAACCGGTCCCGGGGACGGTCAACGTCAATTGGGATTTCGATCATGGCATTGCCGGCATCGGCACGGGGGCGTTTGTGCCCACGGGCCCGTGGCAGTACACGCTCAATGACACGCTGGCGCCGACGGTGGCCAAAATTGGGACGTCGCAGACGAGCGACGGCACGCAGGACGCCATCATCCCGCTGCCGGGTTCCGTGGTCGGCGCCATCACGCAACTGCAGGTCACATTTAGCGAAGTGGTCACCGGCGTGGATGCCGCGGATCTGCGCGCGAACGGCGTGTCGTGCACGGGCGTGACC
>FTCB01000950.1_pt1 | contig 12920 bp, 11 predicted proteins | sample 1639431 | NCBI WGS metagenome assembly FTCB01 (sample SAMEA3914864, study PRJEB12502) | metagenome | biome: forest; material: soil | place: USA | collected 2012-03-12 | depth 0.3 m
CGCCTGCGGCGGGGCGTAAAAACGTTGAACGCCGTGATTCTCCCCATCATCGCCGAGCGGCGCCGGGATCGCAGCGACCGCGGCGATTTGCTCTCCATGTTTCTCCTGGCCGCCGACAGCGAAGACGAGCATCGCAGTATGACGGACGAGCAAGTGCGCGACGAAGTGGCCACCATGTTCCTCGCCGGTCACGACACCACGTCCCACCTGCTGGCCTGGACTTTCCTCCTCCTCGCCCAACATCCCCGCGTCTACCGCCGCATTCAGGAGGAAGCCGACCAGCTCCTGTCCGGAAAACCACCCGGGATGGAAGATCTTCGCCGGCTCACTTATACAGAAAGAGTGCTGAAAGAAGTCATGCGGCTTTATCCCCCGGTCTACATTCTTCTGCGAGAGCCAGTCCGTGACTTGGAGCTCGGCGGCTTTTCCTTTGCCCGAGGACAAATGCTTTTTCTTTGCCCCTGGATGCTCCATCGGGATCCGCGGAATTTCCAAAACCCCGACGTTTTCGATCCGGAACGATTTGCTCCAGACGCCGCGGAGGACATCCCCCGCGGTGCCTATCTGCCCTTCGGGGCAGGGCCCCATCAATGCATCGGCCGCGAATTCGGCATCCTCGAAGCACTCATGGTCGTCGCGCTCCTCGCCCGGAAATTCGATCTCGAGCTTCCGCCAGGTCCATCGATGGAAGCCGAGGCGCTGATTACCTTGGCGCCGCGCCACGGCATGCCCATGATCCTCCGTCCTCGCGCCGCACGCCCTTCCCCTCCAGCACCGGCCCCGGCCGCGCCGGGAGTCCAGCCTCAATGAACGAGCACCGGAAGCGACACCTCATTCAGTTCGCCATCGTCGTGGGATGGACGTCCGCGCTTTATATCATCTACCAGATCACCAACCGGCATCACCTGCTTCCTCCGCAATTGCTCCCCGTCACGGCTCTGGATCGCCTCATTCCGTTCTGGCCGTGGACGGTGGTCCCCTACTTCATGCTCATCGGCGGAATGTATCTTCCCGCATGCATCCGGGAGCGGCCGCTTTTCCTGCGCACGATGGCCGCTTTGACCATCGGGGTGCTCATCAACTACACCATCTTCGCCCTCTGGCCCACGACCATGGTTCGTCCCCCGGCTCCGACGGGGACGACCTTCTACGAGGCCTGGTACCGGTGGCTCATAGCCATCGACACACCGGCCAACTGTTTTCCCTCCGGCCACATCACGGCCCCGGCCATCGGCTGCTGGGCGCTGGCCCGCGAACATCCGCGACGACGCTGGCTGATCGCGCTTCTCTTCGTCCCCTTCGCCCTGACGATCCTCACCACCAAACAGCATTACGTCTGGGACTTGTTCGGCGGGCTCGCCACCGCGGCCATCGGAATCTGCGCCACCCGCCACATGCGCCAGACCGTGGATGCATCCAAAACGAGTCCGGGTGCGCGCGGCGATGGCGGCTAGACCAGCTTAAACCGAGATGGAGCCGTCCGAATGATGACTGCCGAGCCGCGGGGCGGTGAACGTGGGACCGGTTTTCAACCGGTCACGAGAAGCGCAGCAAGGTGGCCGGGGGTCTTCACTCCGTCAGCGTCCCAATCGCTGCCCGGCTCGTTCCCAATCCCCCGATGCGATTACGAAACTCGTAAACGTCCGCGCGATATACTGTCTCCTCGTGCCACAGCGGCTTTTCACCCGAGACCAATCCGATTGCCAAGATTTTGAAGCACGCCGTGCCGGCACGAATCCCCAAGTTTCCCGACTGCTCCTTGTTCGCGTTGATCGCGTGGATCGTCTCTTCCGCGCCGGTGATGGTGAGACCGCACTTCGAGGCCCAGCACGAGTACAGCGATCCCTTGGCATCCGTCCGCGTCATCCCGGGACACAGCGCGGCTACCACGTGCCGCTTTTCAAAGATCACCGGCTGCCCATCGGCCAGCCGGATGCGCTCCATATAGAATAAAGAAGCCTCCTCCGGCACGCGGAGCCGCCGCACCACTTCCGCCGGTGCCTGCCCCGCGATCAGCGTTTGCCACACGTTCAGCTCCGTGCCCGGTTTCTTGCCAATGGCCTTCGCCTTGTCCGTAAAACTGACCAGCCGCTGCAAATCATAATCCAGCACGGACTCGCGCAGAAACGTCCCCGCCCCGCGCCGTACCTCCAAAAGTCCCTCGGACACGAGGCTGCTCAGCGCCTTGTTCGCCGTGGGCCGGCTCGTCTTGAAGCGCTCGGCGATCTCGCGCTCGGTGAGAAATTTCGCACCCGGTTGCCGCTTCTCCTCCCGGACGAGGGCCCGAAGCTTCTCGATGAGCTGCTGATGAAGAGTGCCGGACGTGACCATGCCTCCCACGATCTCCGAAAATTCTGCCTTTGACAAGTGGCTAAGCCGCGTGATGAATTGGCTAAGCCACGTCATGAAACCTTCGCTACACCGCTTCCGCGCCCGCATGTTCGATTCCGGCTTCATGGGATTGGTCCACGTTGGAAAGCTCCAGCGTCCTTCATGGTTGTGCGGAGCGCGCCGCTGGCTTCAGCTCTGACTTTCACTCCTCCTCCACCGGCCATGAAACTCGGATTCGTCTCCGCCATCCTTCCTGAACTCTCCCTCGATGAAGTGCTCGCCTTTGCGAAAGCCGAGCACTTTGCCTGCATTGAGGCCATGTCCTGGCCCGTGGGCAAAGCGGAGCGCAAGTTCGCCGGCGTGACGCACGTGGATGTCACGGATTTCTCCCCAACGAAAGCTGACGAGGTGAAGGCCGCCTGCGCCCGGCACGGCGTCTCCCTCAGCGCGCTCGGCTATTACCCAAACTTGCTCGATCCCGACACCGAAACCGCCGCGCACTGTCTCGCGCATCTCCGGAAAGTCATCGCCGCCGCACCGCTGCTCGGGCTCAATACGGTGAATACCTTTGCCGGAAAAAACTGGAAACTCAGCGCCGACGACAACTGGCCGCGCTTCCTCGAAGTCTGGCGGCCATTGGTAAAATTCGCCGAAGACCACGGGGTGCGCGTCGGCATCGAGAACTGCCCGATGTTTTTCACCAGCGACGAATGGCCCGGCGGCAAGAATCTCCTGACGACGCCGGCCATCTGGCGGCGAGCCTTCGCGGATATCCCCTCTCCCAGCTTCGGCCTGAACTTCGATCCCTCGCACTTCGCATTGCAATTCATCGAGCCCGCGAGCGCGCTCCACGAGTTCAAGGACAAGCTCTTCCACTTTCACGCCAAGGACGTAAAGATCTACCGCGAGCGGCTCAATCAGGTCGGCATTTTCGCGCCGCCACTCCAGTGGCACCAGCCGCGCCTGCCGGGCTATGGCGAAATCGATTGGGCGTCATTCATGGGCACGCTCATGGAAACCGGTTACGACGGCCCCGTGTGCATCGAGGTGGAGGACGACACCTTCGGCAAGACACTCGTCGGACGGCAGCGCGCCTTGCGCGTGGCGCGGGACGTCCTCGCACCATTCATCGGAGCCGCCGTGTCGTGAAGCCGCCGGTGGTCATCGTTATGGGCGTCTGCGGCGCCGGGAAATCGCTGATTGGCCGCGGACTCTCGGAAGCGTGGAGCGCCACGTTCGATGACGCCGACGACTACCATCTGCCGGAAAACCGGGAAAAACTCGCCGCCGGCATCCCGCTAAGCGACGAGGACCGGCGCCCCTGGTATGCCGAGCTGCGCCGGCGCATCGTGGCCACACGCTCGGCGGGCCGCCGTCACGTTATGGCCTGCTCCGCGCTGCACACCCAGCTTCGGAGCTGGCTGCGCGAAGACGACGCGCCGGAGAGCTTTCTCTTCATCCTGCTCGAAAGTCCGCGCGAAGTCATCGCGCAGCGCATGGCCGCGCGCCACGACCACTTCATGCCCGCCAGCCTCCTCGACAGCCAGCTCGCCACGCTGGAAATCACCGCGGATCTCCACCGCGTCTCCAATCATCGCGAGCCCCAATCCGTCATCGCCGAGATCCGCGCCCTTTTACCATGACTGCCGTCGCCCATCACTACCTCAACGGCCACCGCGTCCCTGGCGGTTCCCGTTCGCTCCCGCCTCTGCAATCACCCGTCGACGGCACGCCGCTCGGCAGCGTGCCGGTCGCCGATGCGAAGGTCGTCAATTCTGCCGTGCAGGCCGCGCAGAAAGCTTTTCAGAGCTGGAGCCTCGTTCCGGTAAAGGACCGCGTGCAGGTGCTCTATCGCTTCAAGACGTTGGCGGAGAAAAACATCGCCGACCTCGCGAAACAGGTCACCGCCGAGAACGGCAAGACCGTCGCCGAATCTGCCGCCGGCATCCAGCGCGGCGTCGAAATTGTCGAATACGCCGCGAGCCTTCCGCAGCTTTTTTCCGGCGACCTCCTCGAAGTGAGCACCGGCGTGGACTGCTACACGCGCCGCTTCCCGCTCGGCGTCGTCGCGGGCATTACGCCGTTTAATTTTCCCGCCATGGTGCCGATGTGGATGTTCCCGATGGCCATTGCCTGCGGCAACAGCTTCCTCCTTAAACCGAGCGAGCAGGTGCCTTTCACACCGCTCCTGCTGGCCGATCTGCTGAAGGAATCGGGCCTGCCCGATGGCGTCTTCAACATCGTGCAAGGCGATCGCGAAACCGTGGAAGCCCTGCTGGATCATCCCGGCATCGCCGCTGCCGCCTTCGTCGGTTCGACGCCCATCGCGAAGACGGTCTACGAGCGCGGCATCGCCGCCAACAAACGCATGCTCACCCTCGGCGGCGCGAAGAATCACCTGATCGTCGTCCCCGATGCCGACCCGGTCATCACGGCGAAGAACGTCGTTTCCAGCGCCGTCGGCTGCGCCGGCCAGCGCTGCATGGCCGCGAGCGTGCTGGTGGCCGTGGGCGATTGCGACGCGATCCTCGACGCCATCGAAACCGAAATGCGCTCGCTGCAATGCGGCGCCGGCCTGGGTGCCATCATCAGCGCCAGGGCGAAGGATCGTATCGAAGGCTATATCGCGCGGGCCGCCGGCCGCGGGGCGAAGATTCGTCTCGATGGACGCGGCCAGAAACTCGCAGGCAAGGAAGCCGGCCACTATGTCGGCCCCACGCTCATCGATGGCATCACGCGCGAGGACGAATGCGCCAGCGACGAAATCTTCGGCCCCGTGCTCAGCATCCTCCGCGTGAAGACGCTCGACGAAGCACTCGCCATCGAAAACGCCAATCCCTACGGCAACGCGGCCTGCATCTACACGACGAGCGGGGCCATTGCCCGCTACTTCGAGATGCGCGCCGAGGCCGGCATGATTGGCGTGAACATCGGCGTGCCCGTGCCGCGCGATCCCTTCGGCTTCGGCGGCTGGAACAGCTCGAAATTCGGCCCCGGCGACATCACCGGCCGGGACGCCATCGGTTTCTGGACCAAGACCAAAAAGGTCACGGCCAAATGGACCGCAAAATCCACCAACTGGATGTCCTGACATGAAAGCTGCGACCTATTTTGGCAAAGAAGACGTGCGCGTCGTCGAGCATCCCACACCCACGCTCAACGACGGCGAGGTGCTCTTGAAAATCAGCGCCTGCTCCGTGTGCGGCACCGACCTGCGCACGTTCCGGCACGGCGACAAAAAGATCATCCCACCGCGCGTGCTCGGCCACGAATTCTGCGCCACCGTCGCCGAATCGCGCGCGCCCGAGGCCAACGTAAAACCCGGCGACCGCGTGGTGATGTACATCGTCATCGTCGAGGGCCGCGATCGCTACGTGGAGATGGGCCGCGAAAACCTCACCGCCAACCGCACCACCATCAGCTACCATCACGACGGCGCCTTCGCCCCCTTCATGCGCGTCCCCGCAACGGCCGTACGCCTCGGCAATTTGTTCAAGGTCACGTCCGATATCCCCGACGACCAAATGTCCCTCGCCGAGCCGCTCGGCTGTTGCATGAACGCCCACTCGCGGCTCGGCATCGGGCTGAAAGACACCGTCGCCGTCATCGGCGCAGGCCCCATCGGCATCATGCACGCCTGCCTCGCCCGCCTGCAGGGCGCGCAAAAAGTCATCGTGCTCGACAACAATCCCGCCCGCCTCGAGATGGCCAAACGCTTCGACATCGACGCCGCCGTGCTGGTGCCAGCCGACGGCGCCCACCGCGAGCAGATCCGCGAATTGACCGCCGGTCACGGCCCCGACGTCGTCGTCGTCGCCGTGAGTGCCGCCGCGGCGCAGAATGACGCGCTCGAAATCGCCGCCAAGGCCGGCCGCGTGAACTTCTTCGCCGGCCTGCCCAAGTCGAATCCCATCGCGCCGCTCGACGTAAATCAAATCCACTACAAGGAGCTCGTGATCAGCGGCAGCTACTCGGAAAAGAAGAGCGACTTCCAGGCCGCCTTCGCCTTGCTGCACAGCGGACGCTTCCCCGCCGACAAAATCATCACCCACCACCTGCCGCTCGATCGCCTCGGCGAGGCCTTCCCGCTCATGGAGAGCGGCGAGGCGCTGAAAGTGTGCATCCTGCCGCAAGCCTGAACCACTATGGACGAACCCATCCACCTCGATCTGCTCATCAACGGCATCCGCCAACCCGCCATCGGCGGCGCCCGCTCCGAAGTGCGGTCCCCACACGACGGACGCCTCGTCGGCACCGTGCCGCGCGCCACTTCCACCGACCTTGACGCCGCCGTGCAGTCCGCCCACGCGGCCTTCAAATCCTGGAGCGCGCTCCCGAGCTACGAGCGCGAGAAAATCATCCGCAAAGCGACGGCTTTCGTGCGCACCAAGGCCAGCGAAATCGGCCGGCTCATGGCGCTCGAACAAGGCAAGCCGCTCGCGCAGTCGGTGAGCGAGATCGGCGGCGCCTGCGACACGATTGACTACTACGCCGCGGAAGGCGTGCGCATCGAAGGCTGGACCAATCCCGCTGAAGACAAGGCCTATCGCTCGACCGTCGTCTATCAGCCCGTCGGCGTCTGCGGCCTCATCACGCCGTGGAACTATCCCGTGTCGCTGCTGAGCTGGAAACTCGGCCCTGCGCTCGCCACCGGCTGCACCGTCGTCGTGAAGCCGACCACGGTCACGCCGATGTCGCCGCTCGCCTTTTGCGCCGCGCTCATCGAAGGCGGCCTGCCCGCGGGCGTCGTCAATTGCGTCACCGGCCCCGGCTCGTCACTTGGCGAGGCCCTCGTGAAACATCCCCTCGTCGCGAAGATCGCCATGACCGGCAGCACAGAAGTCGGAAAGCAAATCCTCACCACCGCCGCGCCGTTTTTGAAAAAGGTCTCGCTCGAGCTCGGCGGCCATTGCCCGGCGGTCGTCTGCGCCGATGCCGATCTCGATCTCGCCGCCAAGATCATCGCCTACAAAGGCTTTCGGAACTGCGGCCAGTCCTGCAGCAGCGTGAATCGCGTCTACGCACACGCCAGCATCCACGACGCCCTCGTCGCCAAGCTGCGCGCCATCGCTGAAAAGATGACCATGGGCGACGGCCTCACCGACCCGAAAGTCGACCTCGGCCCCATGGCCACCGCCGATGGCGTGGAGACCGCGCACGCGCACGTCACCGACGCTCTCGCCCACGGCGCCACGCTCGTCTGCGGCGGACGCCGCCCGGATGGCGACGCCTTCCGCCAAGGCCACTACTACCTCCCCACCATCCTCGCCGGGTGCACGCAGACGATGCGCGTGATGCGCGAAGAGACCTTCGCCGCCGTCGTGCCCTTCGCCAAATTCGACACCCTCGACGAAGCCATCGCCCTCGCCAACGACACCGCCTACGGCCTCGTCGCCTACGCGTTCACCAAGGACTATGCCACCACCGTCCGGCTCACCGAGTCACTCGACGCCGGCACCGTCTGCGTGAATCACGGCGCCGTGAATACCAACTACGCGCCCTACGCCGGATGGAAGGATAGCGGCTACGGCGTCGAGCTCTCGCGCCGCGCCGTGTTTGAGTATCTCAAGCCCAAGCACATTAAAATCGCGCTCTGAGCCATGCTGCTGGATCCCATTCAGGCCCGTTCGCTCCTGCACTTCGCCGTGGCGGAAAAGTTCGCCATCCTCGCGGTGAATGCCGACAGCCACGCCGCCGTCACCGATTGCCTCGACGCCGCGCGCGAGTGCGACGCCCCCATCATCATCGAGACCAGCCTCTGGCAACTCACCGGCCGCAGCTTCGGCGCCGGCGATCCCATCCTCGGCCTCGCGCGCTATCTCGCCGACCTCACCGCACTCGCCGCGAGTGAGCGTTACCGCGACGTACCCGTCATCTTCCACACCGACCACATCAAAGGCCCGGACACGCTTCGCATCCTCTCCGCCGCCATCCGCGGCGTCCCGCAGCGCGCCTCGACCATCTCGCTCGATTCCTCCGAGCTGAGCGAGGCCGACAACATCGCGCTCATCTGCCAGCTCTGCTCCGTCGCCGCCGAGGCCGGCGCCCCACTCACGCTGGAGATGGAAGCCGGCGTCGATGCCGGCGTCACCGAACTCGCAATCGCCGAGCGCCTGCTCCCCCCCGTCGAAAAAAAACACCCCGGCCACCTTGCGTTGTGGGCCCCCGGCGTCGGCACGCAACACGGTTTGAGCGACAAAGGTTACCCCTTCTCCCCCGAGGCCGTCTCCCGCCACCAACAGCGCGCCAGCGCGATCTGCGGCCGCCCCATCGGCATCGCCCTGCACGGCAGCAGCGGACTCACCGAGAGCGATCTGCGCGCCGGTGTCACGGCCGGCGTCGCCAAGGTAAACTGGTCGAGCGAATCCCTCCTCCTCCGCAGCCGCGCCGCCCAGGAATACTACGCCACCCACACCGCCGAATTGGAAAAATCGCACCCAAAGTGGAAAGCCACCGCCATGGATCACGGCGTCCAATCCTTCGTCTCCGCCCGCTACACCCCAAAAGTCGCCGACCGCCTCCGCATCCTCGGCAGCACCGGAAAAGCCTCCACCTTCACCGCCTCCCAACGCTCACCCTCGCCAGCATAAACCGCCGCAGCACCGCAGCCACTACACGCTCTCCCTGCTCCTTGCTAAAGCGCGCAGACGATCCATGTCCCCCTGCATCAGCGCTTCTTTCTTCGCACGCGACCATCCCTTGAGCTCCCCTCTCTCCTCCGCGCCTCTTGAAAGTCGCGATGCTGTTCGACCCACAATAGTCTGACAGGCGGATCCAAAAACGTCGTGCGGCAAGCCGTACCCGCCAGATGCTCAGCAAACCGCTGTTCAAAATCATTCGAGCACCCCACATAATAAACTCCCGATCGCAAATGCAGGATATACACGAACGCCTCCCCTCTAGACAGATTCGGGGCGAGTCGTCGCGCCTCTTCAACCAAATTCATCCCCCCTCCCTGCAACCCCCAAAAGCAGCAAGCAACCCCAAAGCAACCAAGTCCGGGAAGATCTCCCGTGAATTTCCAAGGGCCGGCCGCAGGCCATGAGCAAGCGAAGCGCGCCGAATGGCTCCGAGAGTAGGACTCGAACCTACAACCGATCGGTTAACAGCCGATTGCTCTACCATTGAGCTATCTCGGAATCTCGATTTGCGAGGGAGGCGGAAAATACGAATCGCCGGGCTGGCGGCAAGCGTTTTTTCCAGCCTTTTTCATCTTCGCTCGCGATACAGAGGAGCAGCGCCGCCGCGACAGAGAGATTGAACAAAATTCCAAGAACGTAGTCTCACTATAGAGAATGCTTTCCGGCGGCAGCGGTTCCAATCCGCTGAAACTCGGCAATAAACCGAGTGAGGTTAGAATCCTCGGCCGCCGACATTTTGCAAGGAAGGTAATGTGGCTCACGCGGCCCTCCGCGTGATTTCAAGCCCAGCGCGCAGCGCCAAACATTTTCTTCTGAAGCGTCGTGAGGTGAACCACCTATCCCCTACCCCCGCGTCGCCAACAAAAACCGCTCTATCCCCGCATAATCCTTCATCACTGCCACCTCGCGAAACGCCGTTGCCGAAAGCTCCCCCGCCATGAGCGAAGGCTGTCCCTCCGCCAGTTCCAGCGCCACGCGCGCCCCGGGCACCAGCTTCCCTTCCGCCTCAGCCAACAATCGCCGGACCAGCGTCAGTCCGTCCGGACCGCCATCCAGCGCCGTTCGCGGATCCCGCAACACCTCCCGCTGCAAGCCGGGGATTTCAGCAGTTGGAATGTAGGGAAGATTCGCCACCAGCAGATCGATCGGCCCCTCCACCCCCGCCAGCAAATCGCTCTTTTTCAATGTCACGCGCTCTCCCAGTCCGGCCCGCGCCACATTCTCCGCCGCCAGCGCCAGCGCCTCATCGATGAAATCCACCGCCGTCACCCGCGCCTCCGGCAGCGCCTTGGCCAGCGCCAGCGCGATGCACCCGCTCCCCGTCCCCACGTCCACGATGTGCCCGCGCTTCCACGTGCACTCCTCCTTCTTCGCCTCCGCGAGCAGAATCTCGCAAAGCTGCTCCGTTTCCTGCCGCGGAATCAGCGCCCGCTTGTCGCACCCCAGCACCAGCCCCATGAATTCCGACGTCCCCAACAAATGCTGCAACGGCTCCCCCTCCGCCCGGCGGCGCACCAGATCCCGCAGCGGCCCGAGCTCCGTCTCCCCCAGCGGACGATCAAACTCCATGTACAAATCCATCCGCCGCTTCCCGAGCACGTGCGCCAGCAGATGCTCGATGTTCGTCCGCGGGCTCTCCACCTTGTTGCGCGCAAAGTAATCCGCCGTCGCCGTGATGACCTCCAGGACGGTCTTCATCAGCTCTGCAACTCGTGATTCAGCACACTGAGTGTATAAAGCGCCGCCGTCTCGGTCCGCAAAATGATCGGCCCCAGCGTCAGTGGACGGCACCCGTGGCTCTTCGCGAGCGCCAGCTCCGCCGGCGTAAAATCCCCCTCCGGCCCCACCAGCACCAGCACACTGCGCGGACGCGCCCCGGCCAGCAGTTCCTTCAGCGGACGCGCATCCGCCTGCAAGGATGCCACCAGCATGAGGTCAAACTTCGGCAGCGCCGCAAAATACGCCTTCGGCGTCTTCGGCGTTTCCACCATCGGCAGCCAGTTTTGCCCGCACTGCTTGCACGCCTCGATCACCACGCGCTGCCACTTCTCGCGCTTGTGCGTCTGCTCTTCCTCGCTGCCCCGCACAATCGTCCGCTCGCTGATCAGCGGCGCAATCGCCGCCGCCCCCAGCTCCGTCGCCTTCTCCAAAATCATCTCCATATTCTTCCCCTTCGGCACCGCCTGCGCCAGCGTGATGCGGCACGCCAGCGGCTCCGTCTTTTGCAGCGTCAGCCGCCGCAGCGGCAGCGCCCCACCCTTCTTCTCCCCAAACTCCACCTCCGCCTCCGCCCCCTCCCCATTGAAAACCGTCGCTCGATCCCCCGCCTTCAGTCGCAACACATCCAGCGCATGATGCATCTCCCCAGCCCCCAAAGCGAGCCGATCCGGGTTCCAGGCATGTGGTGGAATATAAAAACGAGGCATGGTGGCGAAACGCCAAGACGTAGCAAAACCATCTCCCGCCCTCAACAGAAAGGCGAAACCATTTCCTCACCGCTCTTCATGGGAGACAAAATCATGAGGAACAAAATCATGCCACAAAAAGGCGGGCAGTCTTCATTCCGCCTCTTCCCTATCATTTTGTCCTCCATCATTTTGTCGAAGTGTGATTTGGGCGCGCGGGATTCGACAAAATGATGGAGGACAAAATAATGTCTCAAACCTTCGCCTCTTTCCATTGGTATGCGCTCGGACAGCCAAGCCGAAGAATGTGGGCTCGTGGATGATTTTGTTCCAAATGATTTTGTCTCCCATAAGCAGCAGCACATCTCGGAAAGCGGTAAGAAGTCCGCATCCCCTTCCGCCCAGCTCAACCTCTCCTCTTTTTGTCTCGTCTCCTCACCCCACGCTACAAATCCCCACCGCCTGCTTCAGCGACGTCAGCGGATCCCGCTTCGGAATAAACTCCTGCGCCACGTGCCCCGCGTATCCCGTCTCCAGGATCGCCTTCATGATCGCCGGATAATTCAGCTCCTGCGTCTCATCGATCTCATTTCGCCCCGGCACCCCACCCGTGTGATAATGCGCGAAATACTGATGCTGCTCGCGAATGTGCGCGATCACATCCCCCTCCATGATCTGCATGTGGTAAATATCGTAGAGCAGTTTGAAATGCTCCGACCCCACGCGCTTGCACAGCTCCACGCCCCACGCCGTGGTGTCGCACATGTAGTCCTTGTGATTCACCCGGCTGTTCAGCAGCTCCATCACCAAAATCACTCCGCGCTTCTCCGCGAGCGGCAGCAGCCGCTTCAGCCCCTCCGCGCAATTCTTCAGCCCCGTCTCCGGATCCATCCCATCGCGATTCCCCGAAAAACAAATCTGATGCTTAAACCCCGCGTCCGCCACCGCATTCATCGCCGGCTCATACGCCTGCACGAGCAAATCGTGATACTCCGTCCGATTAAACCCATGCGGAATGCTCCCGATATCCTGCCCCTTCGGCCCCTTGATCGTCGGAAAGGTCGCCATCGCGCACTGCAAATCGTGCTTCTTCAACGTCGGAAAATCCGCCGGCCCCACGAGGTCAATGCTCGTCAGCCCCATCTCCTTCCCCGCCACGCAAAGATTCTCCAGCGCAACCTTCGGATAACACCACTTGCACACCGAATGATTCACTTTCCCTTTCGCCCCACTGGCCTGGTCCGCCGCTGAAAGCCGCGTCGCGAGGGCCGCCGCCACCGCCGTAGTCGTGGAAAGAAAAGAGCGCCGGGAGAGGAAGTTCATCCCCCAAGCCTAGAATGCATCCCCACCGATGCAAGACTCCACCTCCTCCGCGTTTTCCGCGTCCTCCGCGATCCCCGCGGCATCATTACCGCAGAAGTCGCGGAGGACGCGGAGAACGCGGAAACCAGACCCGCCGCCCATCTGTGTTATCTGCGTCATCTGTGGCATCAGCGGTAAAGCGACCGCGGATTTCACAGATGACGCAGATAGCACAGATGGC
>FTCB01000560.1_pt1 | contig 12915 bp, 11 predicted proteins | sample 1639431 | NCBI WGS metagenome assembly FTCB01 (sample SAMEA3914864, study PRJEB12502) | metagenome | biome: forest; material: soil | place: USA | collected 2012-03-12 | depth 0.3 m
CATTGAGATCGACGATGCTATTGAAGTCGGCCCCGGTGCCATTGGTGATGGAAATATTTTTGCCGACGGTGGTGGAGGGGCCGTCCCCGCTGAGCGCCGTGGATGTCGAGGTGCCGCCGCCCGCAGTGTGAATGGTGAGGGAACCGCCGACGTTGAGATCAAAAAAGGAGTGGCTGTGCGCGCCTGAGCCCGAGTCGCCCTCGAGGATCGTGAAGCTCTTGTCCACGGTGAGCGCGTTTGTCGTGACGTTCGAGGCGCCATCGCCAGTGTCGATGGTGAGCGCGCCCGCGAGGTGAATCGCCGCGATGTTTTTGGAAAAGACGATGCTGTCAGTACCGTCGAGGAGTTTCATGGAGATGCTGGTGATTCCGGCCGGCGTGGTGAAACCCGTGGCGCCTGGCATCCCGTTCACGGTGTCGGTGTTCGACGTGACGAGAAAGGTCGTGTCGTCGGAGGCGTTGCCGTCGACGACGACGGCGTTGTTATTCGCCGTACCCAGGATCTTGAGCGTGTGTCCGACCACCGTGGCGGTGATATTGGCGGGGGCAATGCGTGGTTCGAGGGGTTCCAGCGACGAAAAGAGCGCTTTCATGGACGAGAAGATTTCCCGAAGCCAGCCCGGCGCAAGGCCAAACCCTCCATCCGCGCGACGCTGCCGCGGTCCCGCCTTGACCCTGATCCCATTTGCAGAACAATCCCGCGCATGTTGGCGATGAACTGGCTTCGGCGATGGCCGCTTTTCTGGCGGCTGCAGTTCATCAGTTGGAGTGTTTTTGCGGTGCTGATTTTTTTGCTGCGCACCGCGATGACGCACGATGTGGGCAAGGCGCTCACACTGACTCTCCTCCACGATCCGCTGGCCTTCGGTCTGTCGACTATTCTGCGCCTGGTTTATCGGAGGGTGGGAAGTCCCACGGGGTTTTATGCGCGGACGTTTGTCTTCGCCATGGCCATGAGCCTGGCGGCGGCGGCGTTGAACACGACGGTGCTGGAATTGCTCACCCGCTGGACGGGCTTTGCGATGCAAGGGTGGTCCGCGCGCGAGCGCACGGTGATGCGGTTTGTGATGTACTGGCTGCTCTTCAGCGTCTGGAGCTTTTTGTATTTCTGGCTGCGGGCGGAATTAGCCGCGCGGCTGGAGCGGGAGCGTGTGGTGGAAGCGGAGACCTCGGTCCTGCGATCGGAGCTGAATTTTTTGCGAGCGCAGCTCGATCCGCATTTTCTTTTCAATTCGCTCAATGGGATCGCCGCGGAAATTCCGGTGCACCCCTCGGCAGCGCTGAACATGGTGCGGGAGCTCGGATCGTATTTGCGCTACTCGCTCGACCACCGGCACGACCAAGTGGTGCCGCTGCATGCCGAACTCGACGCGATGGCGGCGTATTTGCGCATCGAGCAGGCGCGCTTCGGCGACGACTTGCGGGTGAGCCTCGGCGCGGGGGGAGCGGTGCGCCAGCGGCCCATCGCCGCTTTTCTCCTCCAGCCGCTGGTGGAGAATGCCGTGAAGCACGCTCTCGGGACGAGCGAGCCGCCGTGGAACGTGACGATGCACGCGACGCAGCACGAGGATGCACTGCGCGTGGTGGTGAGCAACACGGGCGCGCTCGTCAAAAACGAGACGGGGGCGCCGGGCACCGGGGTGGGCCTGACCCTCCTCCGCCGCCGGCTGGAGCTGCTCTACCCGGAAAGGCATCGCTTCGATCTCCGGCAAAAGGAAGACCGGGTGGAGGCTGAACTAACTTTGGAAGGAGCGCCATGCTGCGGGTGATGGTGATCGATGACGAACCGCTGGCCCGCCAGGCGATGCGGCATCTTTTGTCCACACATCCGGAAGTCGTCATTGTGGCGGAGGCGGCCCGCGCCGGCACCGCGCTGGAAATGATTCGCTCCCTCCGGCCCGATGCGGTCTTTCTCGATATCCTGATGCCCGGGCTTTCGGGTTTCGACTTGCTGCGCGATCTCGCCACGCCCATCAAGGTGGTCTTCGTCACGGCCCATGCGGAGCACGCCGTGCGCGCGTTCGACTTTGAAGCCGTCGACTATCTGTTGAAGCCGGTCCGCCCCGAGAAGCTGGCGCGGGCCGTCCAACGCCTCCTCGGAACGGTCGAGGCTGCGAACGAGAGCAAAGGGATGCCGATGGCGCGTGAGGATCGTCTGTGCCTGCGCACGACGGAACGCACCGTGGTCGCGCCCATCGAAAGCCTGGCGGCGATCGAAGCGGACGGCGATTTCATGCGCGTGTTTCTTGCGGACGAAAAACCAATCCTCATCGGCCAGACGCTTGCGAGTTATGAGCGGATGCTGCCGAAGCCGCCCTTCCTCCGGCTGGGTCGCTCCCTGCTCGTCAACGTCGACCGCATCGCCCGCGCCGAGCACGGCTCCCGCGATGAAATGACGTTATGGATGCGCGGAGTGGCGCAACCTTTCGCCCTGGGCCGCGCCGCGTCGGCGCGTCTGAAATCCGAGTGGTTAAACCGAGTGACCTAGATCGATCTCAGCAAGAGAAAGTCGTCGGAATAACGCCTGCGCATCGGCGGGAAGGTGAACGTGGGACCGGTTTTCAACCGGTCGAGGGCGAGCGCAGCGAGGTGGGGTTGTGGGTGCTTGGCAAACGATGCTCGCCGCTCCCGTCTCTACGTTCTGAGAAGTATGGCGCACCCTGACCTTATGCCCGGTTGCAAGGCCCCCTCGCTCCGCTCGCCCCATGACCGGTTGAAAACCGGTCCCACGTTCACCGCCCCGCCGTGTGCACGATGTCTCAGCCGCCGTGGCAGCCTCGATGGACGGCCGCATCCGCTCGAGCAAAACAACCATCTCCGGGCGCAAACGGTTCCCCGCAGCGATTCGTCGATTAATCAGCCCGTTTCATCGAAGCGATGCTGCGCGCTGGGAGGTAACAATCTTATGAACAGGCATGCATCTCCGCATATCACCTTATCGGAAGAACGCCCCCCAGCTTTTGCCCACGACTAAAACTTCGCCTTTTCGCCGGATCGCCCTGGCGGCTTCGGCGGCGGCGGTACTGCTCCATGCCGGGACGGCGGAAGCCGCGATCGCGGTTTCCAACCTCGCCAACCCATTGAACGGCGCCTTTTCCGTCCAATTCAACGACCCGGACGGCTTCAGTCGCGCGCAACAATTCACCACCGGAAGCATCGCCTCCATTTTAAATTCCGTAACCCTCTCCATGAATGCCACGGGCGTAGTGGATGCCGGGACGTTCCACGTGGATCTTTATTCCTCCAGCGCTTCTTCGCTGCCCGACCAGCCGCTCCTGAGCCTGGATGGCACCACCAACCCTTCCGCTACATCGCTCTATACGTATACCGCGCCCACCTCTTTTCAACTCGCGGCGTCCACCACGTATTGGATCGTCGCTTCGATTGATCCCGCGGCTCCCACCAAGTTCTACAATTGGGAATTTACCATCTTTTCAGCGGTGGACGGGCAGCCGGGTTGGTCCATGGGCGCATCCTCGATTGGTCACTCTTTCTTGGGTGGCGCCACGTCGTGGAGCGGGGTAAACGTCCCACTGAAAATGGAGATCACCGCGACACCGGTCCCGGAACCAGCCGCCTGGGGAACCGCCATTCTGGGTGTAGGCCTGCTTTCGCTCCTCCGTCCCCGGAGAATTTCGCGCCCCGCGCCGTAGCGGCGGGTTCTATAGTCAAACTAGTAAAACCAAGCGCCGCCGCTCACTTCAAGTCGTCGGCCAGCTTGGCCAGTTCTTGGTTGCCGGGATCCAGCAGCCGGAGCCCCATGGTGCGCTGCTCGCGGGTGGCTTTGGGATGAGACGATAGATACCACGCCTGCATCACCCGGCTGGCGCGCATGTCGGGTTTGAAGAACTTCCGGTACTGCCGGCAGAATTCCAGAATCTCCCGGGCGATTTCGGCCGGGAATCTCTGGATATGGATCGTATCGAGGACGGTGCCGCTTTCTCCGACGCCGAACGAGGCCGTTCCAATTCCAGTGCCAAACCCATCGAACATGCATCGAAGTTCCGTGGAAAGGGTGCGCTGTTCCTCCGTTGCTTTGGAAGGATCCTTATCGATCGCCACGATGGCCTCACAGCCTTTCTCCAGCCACGCGATCGTTCTGGGCTCTGGGCGTTCGGCAAACGACTGGCACGCGAGCAGGCAGAGGAGTGCGAGGAGGGTTTTCATGGAGTGAGCATCTTCGCATTTGGTGGCATGGCGATGCTAAACTTGGTTGAGGCGGGCGTCGCCGTGCAGGCGAAGCTTTCCCATGGAACGATGAAAGGTTACGAACGGAGTCATCCACTGATGATCTCCAAATTGCCTCCATGGGTGTGGGCCGGCGCCTGGGCGCTGGCCTTTGTCGCGGGAATGGTGAATGTCGTTGGCTTCCTCGGTTTTGAACACCAGGCGGTGACGCATCTCACCGGCACTACTTCGATGCTCGCCGCGGCGTTTGCGTCCGCCGATCCCGGCGCCATTCTCCATTTTACGGCGATCATCGGCTCTTTCGTGGGCGGTGCGGTGGCCAGTGGGTTTCTCATTCAAGACAGCACGCTCCAGCTCGGGCGCCGCTACGGCGTCGCGCTGGCTTTCGAGTCGGTTTTGCTCTGCGCCACCGTTCCTTTGCTCAATCGCGGCAATCCCTTCGGCATGTATCTCGCCTCGGGCGCCTGTGGTCTTCAAAATGCGATGGTGAGCACCTACAGCGGCACGGTGATTCGCACCACGCATCTCTCCGGCATGTTCACCGATCTCGGGATTTTTCTCGGCCATCTCCTGCGTGGGCTGCGGGTCGACATGCGGCGGCTCAAGTTGTGTTTCCTGATCATCTCCGGGTTTCTGTGCGGCGGCGTCGCCGGAGCCTTGGCCTTTCGCGAACTGGCGTACTCCACGCTTCTGATTCCGGGAGCGCTGACGGCGGTCACGTCTTTGAGTTATGGAATTTTCCGGATGCGAAAGCCCCGGCCGGGTCCTTGAAAAATGGGCGCCACTGAATGCTCTTTCTGTCCGGCTGGCGGTCTGATAAAGGGCGGACATGAAAGTGCTCCTCCGCCTCAGCGCCGTCCTCACCCTGGCTTTCACTCTTTGGCTCCCCGCGCCGGCTCGGGCGAGTGCGGAGGGCGAGGAATTGCGAGCGGCGGATGCGGAGCTCAATGCCAGCTACCAGAAAGCGATGGCGGCCATGCCCAGCGCGGGCACCAAGGCCAAGTTGAAGGAAGCGCAACGCGCCTGGGTGGCTTTTCGTGATGCGCAGATCGCGTTGAATGGTGAATTGCCGGGAGCGACGGGAAATACGCTCAAGATGCTCCAGACGGAATTGACGCAGGAGCGCACCAAGCAGTTGAAGGAACTCGTCGAAGCGACGAAGTGACTTTGCCGTTTCAGATCACGCGATCATTTCCGCCATCGAGCGGGATTTGAGCGCCCGTGGTGCGGGAGAAGGCTGGGCCGGCGAGCGCGCAGACCATGTGGGCGACGTCGTGCGAGGTGATTTCCGCGTGGAGGAGATTTTTCGTCTTGTACTCCTGCACGCTCAGGCCATAGCTCTTGGCGCGCTTTTCGAGCACCTCGGGGGTCCACAGCGCGGTGTCGAAGACGGCGTCGGGATGGATGACGTTGACGCGGATGCCATCCCCGGCGAGCTCCAGTGCCGCGACGCGGGCGAGTTGAGTGAGTGCGGCTTTGGCCGCGGAGTACGCCGCCGCGCCGGGGCCGGGCGCGGGCACGTTTTTTGAGCCGATGACGATGAACGTCGGGTCTATGCCGTGCCGCAGGTACGGGATGCTGAACTGCATGAGGCGTTGGTGCGACGTGAGATTGATGGCGAGGCTGCGGTCCCACTGCTCGGACTGCATATCCTCGATCCGCATCGAGGGTGGGAAAATGCCGGCGTTGCCGACGATGATATCCAGCCCGCCAAAGCGCCGGACGGTCTCTTGCACCGCGTCTTCCAGGGCGGCGGAGTCGGTGACATCGCAGAAAATCCCCTGAAGCGTGGCTTCCCGCCGCGTGATGATGGCGGGATTGATATCCAGTGCCATCACCGCTGCACCCTGCTGCTGGAGCAGTTCCGCGCAGGCTTTGCCGATGCCGCTGTGCGCGCCGGTAACCAGGGCGATTTTACCGGCGAAAGGCGGGCGCATCTTCGCGGATTTCAGCTTCGCCTGCTCCAACTCCCAGTACTCCATGCGGAACAAATCCGCCTCGGGCAATGGCCGCCAGCCGCCGAGGGAGTCGGCCAGCCGAATGGCGCGGAGGGTGTGATCGACGATGTCGGCGGTGATGTTTGCCGCGGCTAACGTCTCGCCAAAGGAGACGGTGCCGGTGTTTTGCCAAAGCGCCCAGCGCGGCGCTGGATCGAGCATGGTGAGGCGGACGTCGGTGTGCCGCGCGAAGTAGGCGCGATAATCCTGGGCATACTGCTCCACTCCCGCAGCTATACGGTCATCTTGCACGATCGCGGCGATGCGCTTGGTGCGGATCACGTGGTCCGGCGTCAGGCAGCCGCGCGTGGCCAGCTCGGCGGCTTCCGGTATCGCGGCGAATTGCGTGTGCTCCGGCGAGGCATCCAATCGTGCCATCATCGCCTTGCCGGCGGCGTGGGAAACGGCCTGGCGCAATTGCGCGAGCTTCACTTCCCAGCCGGGCCGGGTGGCGGGCTGAGGAGCGGGAACTCGGGGCGGGGGAGCCGTCTTCGCCAGGAACTGCTCGGCTTCCGTCACCAGGCGAATCATGCGCTCATAGCTGGTGTGCGCGTCGTCGCCGAACGTGAAGATGCCGTGGTTTAGCAGAATGATGCCTTCGATTTTTGCCAGGTCGCTTTGCCGAATCCGTTCGTAAATCGCCTTTGCCAGCGGGAACCCCGGCATCACATACGGCACGATCAGCACGCGCTCGCCGTAGATCGCGCGGATGTGCTTTTCGCCTTCGGGAGAATTGGTGATGGCGACCACGGCATCCGCGTGGGTGTGGTCCACGTACTTCGCCGGAATCACCGCATGCAGGATCGCTTCGACGGACGGATCGGGCGCCGCCGGATTCAGCAGCCCCGCCCGCATTTCACGCATCATGGTGCGATCGTCGAGAGCGTCGAATTTCGCCAGCCGGTGCAGGACTGCGAGTTTCACCGGAGCAAAGCCACTGGCCTCGATGGTGGCCAAATCCCAGCCGCTGCCTTTCACATACAAGACGTCCTGCGATTCGCCGAAGAAATCGGGCTCGGTGATTTTGACCGAGGTATTGCCACCGCCGTGCAGCACGAGATCGGGGTCCCGGCCCAGCAGGCGCGAAGTATAGACCCGCAGCTTGAGCCGGTCGCCCGCGAGTTCGCGCGCTTCGTCGTCGTTCCAGAGCGATTGCATGGTTGGTCCTATCAAAGCGGAGGCCGGTGCGGGACAGCTTATTCGGGAAAGAGCTGCAAGATTCCCGCCTCGGTGGCCGGGCACAGGCCGCGCTCGGTGATGAGCGCCGTGATCAAGCGCGCGGGCGTCACGTCGAAGCCGTAGTTGGCGGCGGGGCTGCCGGGCGGCGTCATCAAAATCGTTGCGGGCGTGCCGTCGGACTGAACGCCGTCCATGTATTTCACTTCCTCGTCGCCGCGCTGCTCGATGGGGATTTCCTTCACGCCGTCGCGGAGTTGCCAGTCAAAGGTCGAAGACGGCAGTGCCACATAGAACGGGACGTGATTATCTTTTGCCGCGAGCGCTTTCAAATACGTGCCGATCTTGTTCGCGGCGTCGCCCGCGCGCGTGACGCGGTCGGCACCGGTGATGACCAAATCGACCATGCCATGCTGCATGAGATGGCCGCCGACATTGTCCGCGATGACCGAGTGCGGCACGCCATGCTGGTCGAGTTCCCAGGCGGTGAGCCGCGCGCCCTGGTTGCGCGGGCGCGTTTCGTCGACCCAAACATGCACCGGGATGCCCTGCTCAAATGCCGCATAGACCGGCGCGAGCGCGGATCCGTAGTCCACAAAAGCCAGCCAGCCGGCATTGCAGTGCGTGAGGACGTTTACGGGCTTTCCGCCTTTCTGGCGGCTGAGGTCCGCGAGGATCGCCGCGCCATGTTCGCCGATGCGGCGGCACATGGCGGCATCCTCGTCGGCGATCGCCGCCGCCGTCTTCTGGGCGGTTTCCATCATCCCATCGACCGAAGACTCCGCAGACATCGTGGCCAGCATGCGGTCCACCGCCCAGGCGAGATTGACGGCCGTCGGACGCGTGGCTTTCAAACGTTCGCCATCGGCGGTAACGGCACGGACAAAGGCATCGCGATCATTCCGGGGTGCGTGCAGGGCCGAGAGGTACATGCCGTATCCCGCCGTGGCGCCAATGAGCCCGGCGCCGCGCACCGTCATGTCTTTGATGGCGCGGGCCGCATCGACTGCGGTCGTCAAATCCACGATGCAAAACTGATGCGGCAGCACGCGCTGATCGATCACCTGCACGGTGCGCGGGTCGCCGGCTTTGAGCCAGATGGTGCGGTAATGTTCGCCGTGGACCTTCATGAGTTCACCGACACCACGGCTTTAATCACCCCGGTCTCCGGCTTCATCCACAGCGGCATCGTTTCCGGCAGCTCTTCAAATTTCGCGCGGTGCGTGATCCAAGGGCGGGTGTCGATTTCGCCGCGTTCGATGTGCGCAATGATGCGCGGGAAATCCGCGGGATGCGCGTTGCGGCTGGCGAGGAGCGTGAGTTCACGGCGATGCATCACCGGAGCGTGCGGGAATTGCAGCTCCGCTTGCGTGATGCCCACATAGACGACGCGGCCCGTAAAGCTCGCGTAGCCGAGACAGGTGCTCATCGCGGCAGCGCTGCCCGTCGCATCGATGACGACTTGTGCCAGTGTCCCGCCGGTGAGGGTGCGCAGTTGCTCGAGCGCGGTTTGGTCGCCGCCGGGCGTGAGTTGAATCGTATCCGGCACGCCCATTTTTTCCCGCACAAAGGCGAGGCGATGCGCGGCGAGATCCATCACGATGGGATGCGCGCCGCTGAGTTTCACAAATTCCAGCGCGCTGAGTCCGATAGGCCCCGCGCCGATGACCAGGCAGTGCTCGCCTTTCGTGGGCGCGCCGCGATTCACGGCGTGGCAGCCAATGGCGAGCGTCTCGACCAGCGCGCATTGTTCGGGCGAAAGCGCATTCGCTGGGTGCAGCTTGCGCGCGGGGACGACGATGCGCTCAGTGAGTCCGCCGTCCATCATCACGCCGAGCACTTTCAAATTTTCGCAGCAGTTTCCGCGGCCCACGCTGCACGGAAAGCAGCGCCCGCAATTCATATACGGCTCCACGGAGCAGCGGTCGCCGGGCTTCACATTTTCCACGCCCACGCCTACCGCAAGTACTTCCACGCCGAGTTCGTGTCCCGGGATGCGCGGGTAGCTGAAAAACGGCATCTTGCCGAGATAGCCGCTGTAATCGGTTCCGCAGATCCCCACGCGGAGCACGCGCACGAGCGCTTCGCCCGCGCCGGGCGCAGGTGGTTCGGAGATTTCAATGGAGCGGAAGGACTGCGGCTTTTCGAGTTGGAGTGCTTTCACGGAGAGACGGAGAACATCCAACGCGCGACGCACCGTGTTCAACACTCAATTGCGTGCGAGGGGTCGGGGCGCCCTTTGGACTGCGGTGGGAAGCGGAGCGCCACACCGCTTTGGAGGATGGGAGGGATTTTTGGTATGCGGTAGGGGGGTGTGAAAGAACTACGCTGGCTGGTGGTTTGTGAGCGGATCCATCCCGGCCGCCCCAATTTCCTCCCATCCTCCAAAGCGGTGTCGCCGCCCGCATTCGCGGGCTCTGCCACCGCAGTCCAAAGGGCGTCCCGACGTGCGGGCTACTCTCTCCACCCCGCACCCTTCACCTTCGTCTTCACCCGCAGCAAAAACATATCAGCGCAGATGAAGAGCGAGGAGCCGTCGTCGCCCCAGCAGCAGTTGCCGGTTTGTTCGCCGGTGAGGATGCGGCCCAGCAGCTTGCCCTCGCGCGAAACCACGAGCACGCCACCGGGGCCAGTGGTCCAGATGTTGCCCTGCGCATCGACTTTCATCCCGTCGCACGCGCCTTTCTCGCCGGGCTTGCCCACGCCGGTGGCATCGTAAAAGACGCGCCAATTGCTTACCGAGCCGTCGGCCTGAATGTCGCCGGCTTCGATGCGCGGCTTCTTTCCATCGCTCACCGCGATGTAGAGAATCTTCTCGTCGGGTGAGAGAGCGATGCCATTCGGCCAGTTGATGTCTTTCGTCACGAGCGAAACTTTGCCGTCCGCAGCGATGCGGTAGATGCCGTTGAAAGGCTGCTCCTTGAGCGGCGAGTCGTTGCCTTTATCGAGTCCGTACGGCGGGTCGGTAAAATAGATGTCGCCGTTCTTGCGAATGGCGAGGTCGTTCGGGCTGCTGAAGCGCTTGCCGTCGAAGCGATCGGCGAGCGTGGTGAATTTGCCGTCCACCCAGCGGGCGATGCGGCGGTCACCGTGCTGGCAGAGGATGAGCTGGCCCTTCGCGTCCGTGCTCGTGCCATTGCTGCCCTGCTCTTTGAATCCCGCCGTCGGCGTGGTCATGCCGCTCGGCTTGATGAACACCTCGGCCTTCTCCATTCCTTCCGCCCAACGGTAGAGGATGTTTTCCGGCACATCGGAAAAAACGACCGCGCCCTTGTACCAAGTGGGCCCTTCGCTCCAATTGAACCCCTCGGCGAGCTTCTCAATCTTCGCATCCACGGGCACGAGCGCATCGAAGGCGGGATCGAGGCGCTCGATGCTGCCCTTGAATTCATGCGGCTTTTCGTCGGCAGCGAAGACGAGCGCAGGCACGAGGAGGAGTGAGAGGAGAGCTTTCATGGTGGCGAGGGGCGGAGGCTGCCGGAGGCAGGGCGGGGGATTCAATGGCGGAGTTACACCACTTCCATCGGGCACTTCGGCAGTGCGCGCAGGAAGGACTGCCCATAGCTCTTCGTCAGGATGCGCGGGTCGAGAATCACGACGATCCCTTTATCGCTCTTCGTGCGGATGAGACGGCCCACACCCTGGCGGAGCTCGAGGATCGCCTCGGGCAGCGAGTAGTCGCGGAACGCATCGCCGCCTTCGGCTTCGATGCGCTCCAGCCGTGCCTCGACGAGCGGCGTATCCGGCACCGCGAAGGGCAGGCGCGTGATGATCACATTGCTTAGCGCTTCGCCGGGCACATCGACCCCGCTCCAAAAACTCTTGGTGCCGAAAAGGACATGCTGCTCGTCCTTTTTGAATTCCCCGATGAGCCGGGTGCGCGACAGGCCTTCGCCTTGCACGAGTAATTTCCAATCGTGCTTTTCATCGAAAGGCTCGCGGCAGAGCGCCGCGACGTTCTGCATCGTGCGATAGCTGGTGAAGAGCACGAAGGCGCGGCCATTGGTCATTTCCACGAAGTCCTCGATGCGTTTGGCGAGCGCTTCCTCGTAGCCGGCGTCGCGCGGGTCGGGCATCTTCTTCGTCACGTAGAGCCGCATCTGCCGCTCGTAGTCGAACGGCGAGCCCACACGGAGCCCGGGCACTTCGTCCGCGCCGATGCGCTTGCGAAAATAGTCGAGCGCCTCGCCGCCGACGCTCAGCGTGGCGCTGGTGAGAACGCTCGTATGGTCCTCACGGAAAAGCAGCGCGCGCAAATGCGCCGCAATGTCCACGGGCGCGGCGTGGAGGTTGTAGAGATTCTGCGTCTTGCCCGTTTGCTCCACCCAATAGACAAACTCCTCCGCGTCCTGCTTGAGAAAGGTGGCGAGGTTGGAGCGCGCGTCGCGGATGCGCCGCCCCAGGTCCTGCATCTCCGCCTTCGTTACTTCGTCTTCCAGATTTTTGATCGCCTGCACCACGGCCGCCTGCAGTTTCGTCAGCTCGCTGCTGAGGGTGTCCGGAACAAACTCCGCGCGGCGCACCCGAAACTCTTTCCCCTTCTTGAAGTCCGCAGCTTCCGCGACTTTCGCAAAGAACGTCTCGGCTTTCTCCAGGCTCTCGCTCACCGCGCGGACGCCATCGGGCTGGCGCAGCATTTGAAAGAGGCCCTTTTTCGTCTTCGGATTGTAGAGCCGGTGCAGCGCGTGGCGCAGGCCGTATTGCGAGACGCCGAGCCCGATCATTTTCGAGGCGACCCCTTCCACGGTATGCGCTTCGTCGAAGATCACGAAGTCATTCGCGAACAAATACCCCGTCTCATTTTCCTCGGCCTCCGCGATGCCGCCGAGCGAAAGAAAGAAGAGCGTGTGATTCAGCACCACCACATCCGCCGAGACGAGCGATTTGCGGATGTTTTGGTAGTGGCAGCGCGGATTATTGCCGCAGCTTTTCGTGGTGCAAATGTGCGCCTCGCTGCACACCTGCGACCACACGTGCGAATCCGGCTCCACGGCCAGATCGCTGAGCGAGCCGTCGGTCGTGGTCTGTGACCATTCCCAGATGCGCTTGAGCTCCTGGTGCTCCGTATCGGTGAAAAGCTCGCCGCCTCCCTGCATCGCGCGCTCGAGCCGCAGAGGACAGACGTAGTTCCCGCGCCCTTTCCAAAGCATCGCGGAAAAGCTTTCCGTCCCGAGGACATCGGCGAGCACCTTGCGCACGATGGGGATGTCTTTGAAGACGAGCTGCTCCTGCAGGTTGATCGTGTGTGTGGAAATGATCGCTTTCTTCTTTTTCTCCTTCGCCCAGAGGATGGACGGGATCAGGTAGGCGAGCGATTTGCCGACGCCCGTCCCTGCCTCCACCACCAGGTGGCGCCCCTCGCTGAGCGCTTCCGCGACCGCGACCGCCATCTCCTGCTGCTCCTGGCGATATTCAAAATTCCGCGCCTGCGCGAGCAAGCCCTCCGGCGAAAAAAGGTGCCGGATGCGCTCGGGAAATTCGCTGGCAGGTCCGGAGCCGATGGAGATCACGGTATCCGATTACGCGCGATGAACGGAAGGGGCAAGTGCGGGAGA
>FTCB01000148.1_pt1 | contig 12904 bp, 9 predicted proteins | sample 1639431 | NCBI WGS metagenome assembly FTCB01 (sample SAMEA3914864, study PRJEB12502) | metagenome | biome: forest; material: soil | place: USA | collected 2012-03-12 | depth 0.3 m
GACGCGGGGATGCCGGCGGCTGTGCACCATCTCGTGCCTGCGGCGCTCGCCGCTGGTGCATAGGGTAAAGACGTTTTTGAAGATGGCGTAAGGTTGTCCGTCCTCTCGAATGGCAGAGGAATGCTCCGCACTTCGGTGCATGCTGCCGCTTGCCAACCCATTGGGTGATGACACGCTCGGGGTTTGTCCTCCATGCTGAAACCCTTCACCCAGCGAACTGCTGCTCCATCCATGGTGCGGATCTTGATTCTCCTGTGGATAGTCGTGCGGACGGCGAGTGCCGCGGAGCCTTTGGTGGTCAACGTCTGGCCGGGGCGACCGCCGGATGAGAATCGCGAGCTTGGTCCCGAGCGAACGCGGATGTCCCCGAAGCTGGATCGCCAGCAGGTGGAGGTGACGGAGTCGACGCGGCTGATTACCGACGTCAGCACGCCGACGATCACGGTTTACCGGCCAGCCCGGGAGAAGGACACGGGGACGGCGGTGCTGATTTTTCCAGGTGGCGGCTATTGGGATCTCTATTGGCAACTGGAAGGAGAGGAAGTGGCGGAGTGGCTGAATTCTATCGGCGTAACGGGCATCATCCTCAAATATCGCGTGCCGCGCCGTCCGGATGAACCCAAGGGCGAACCCGCGCGCCGGCCGCTGCAGGATGCGCAGCGAGCCCTGAGCCTTGTCCGCAGCAAGGCCGGGGAATGGGGAATCCATCCGCAGCGCATCGGGGTGATCGGATTTTCGGCGGGTGGGCATCTGGCCATTGCCACGGCGACCAGTTTCGAAAAGCGGACTTACGAGTCCGTCGATGACGTCGACAGAGTCAGTTGCCGCCCGGACTTTGCCGTCCCTGTGTACTCGGGCTATCTGAAAGCGAAGGACCAGGAGGAACTGGCTCCGTGGCTGCACGTTCCCGCGGGCACGCCGCCGGTCTTTCTCGTGCATGGAGGCGAAGATATCATCAGCCCGCCGGAGCACAGTGTCGTCATGTATCTCGCGCTGAAGCGGGCTGGTGTTTCCGCCGAGCTGCATATCTATGCCGGGACGGCGCATGATTTTGGGGTGCGTCGCAATGAGCATGCGTCCTCCCAGTGGACGACGTCCTGCGCTGATTGGATGCGTGAGCGCGGGTGGCTTACGCCCGGCGGGAAGGGGCCGTGAGCGGCGAATAACGCGCCTTTCACTACAATTGTAGTTGACGCTTCCACTACGTTTGTAGTAAGCCCTCGGACGTGAAAGCGCCCGAGATCACCGAATCCGAATGGACCATCATGGAGCATCTGTGGAGGAGCGCTCCGCAGACAGCTTCCGAGCTGGCGAAAGCCCTCCGCCCGGCGACGGGGTGGGCGGACAATACGGTGCGAACACTGCTGGCGCGGCTCGTGGAAAAGAAGGCGTTGCGCGCGGATGAGAATGTGGCCGGAGTGCGGCAATTCACGCCGTCGCTGGCGCGGGAGGCCTTTGTGAAAAGCGAGAGCGCTTCGTTTCTCGAGCGGGTTTTTCGCGGAGCGGCCAAACCGCTGCTCGTGCACTTTGCGTCGCAATCCAAACTGACCGCCGCGGAGGTGAAAGAACTGAAGCGGCTGCTCGATGAATCCCTCAAGCAACAAAAATGAATACCCTCGATTCCCTCTTTGCCTGGTTTGTTTCGGCAACGCTGCGCGCCTCCGCGCTGGCGGTCGCGGTGCTGATTTTGCAAATGCTCCTCCGGCGGCGATTGCCGGCGAGGTGGCGTTACGCCTTGTGGCTGCCGGTGGTGGTGGTGCTGGTGGCTCCGCGGTTGCCGGAAAGCCGCTGGAGTGTGGAGAATTATTTGCCAGTGCGGGAGCCGGCGGCGGAGATGCAATTGGTGGTGACTCGTCCGTCGGCCGGTGAGCCGGCGCCCGTAACGCCTTCGGTTGGGGCGGCGCTTCGAACAAATTTCAGTTGGAAGCAACTCGCAGCAGGTACGTGGATCGCGGGTGTGGTGGTTCTTCTTTCCGCGGGCGTCTTCTCTTACCTGCGCACGATGCGGCGGATGCGTCGCAGTGAAGTCTTGGCGAGTGCGGAGCTACGGGAGTTGCTCGAGGAATCGGCGCGGGCGTGCGGTCTGTCGCGAGTGCCGCGGGTGTTGATTTCCGAGGCGATTTCGAGTCCGGCAGTCACGGGGCTGTGGCGTTCGCTGCTCCTGCTGCCGGCGGAGGTGCAGACGGAATACACCGCAGGAGAGGTGCGGCTTATCTTGCGGCATGAATTCACGCATTTGCGGCGGCATGATGTCGCGGCAAACTGGCTGCTGTGCGCGCTGCAAGCGCTGCATTGGTGCAATCCGGTGCTGTGGTTCGCGTTTGCACGCATGCGGGGAGATCGCGAGGTGGCGTGCGATGAGCAGGTCCTCGCGACGCAGAATGCGGAACAGCGCATGGGATATGGAGAGGTGCTATTGAAGCTCGCAAGTGCGCCACCAGTTTCGGGGTTTAGCGTGGGATGGGTAGGCATCTTCGGACCGGCGGCATCGATGCGGACACGGATTCTGGCCATTGCCGGCTACCGCCGCCGCTCAAGTGGCTGGGGCTGGCTGAGCCTGGCGGCCATGTCCGCGCTGGCCATTGCCGGGGCCACGCGTGCGCAGGAGGCTGCCGGGTCGGCGGTGAAGGCTCCTGCCGGACGACAAGTCCTCATTGATGCGCATTTCTATTCGATCCCTCACAATCCCGACGTTCCGTTGAACATCAATGCCGACTTCATCAACACGCAGCGCGGTGGATTGTCCATCGCGGTGCAAAAGCCGGCTGATTTCCAGGCCTTGACGACTGATTTCGTGCGGAAGCATAAAGCCACGGTGCTCGCGAGTCCTCGCCTGGTGACGAGAGATGGCCAGCTGGCAAAGATTCTCGTCGGCGAAGAGGGGCCAGAGGCTCCGGAGAAGAAAGGGCAGGATGAGAGGCCGTTTGTCGGAATTAGCCTTTCGATCACTCCTCAGACGACACCGCAGGGGTTGCGATTGGTGATCGCCTCGGCATTGAGCACGGCGACTGACGCGGTGACGAATCAACCGGTGAATGCTCCGATCGCGGATTGGAGCCGGGTGGTGACCCACACGCGCAGGATGACGGCGCCGGTCATGGTGCAGCCGGGGCAGTCGGTGGTCCTTTACCAAGCTTCTGTATCTGGCGACGCCAAGGAGAAGGGCCCGGCTGTGGCGCTGACGATCACGCCGACCGTCGTCGATGCCGTTTCGGGCGCGCCCGGGAATGGGCAGCCTAAGCCGGCGAAGGATGATGGAGCCAAGCCGCAGGATCCGAAGAAGGCAGCCAAGGCTCTCCAGGACAAGGCGGAGGCGATCAAGCTTCCGAAGGTCGAGCTTCGGGATGCCACCTTGGAGGAGGCGGCGGACTACCTCAGCGCGGCGTCCGTGGGGCTCGATCCGGACAAGAAGGGCATCAAGATAGTGGTAGCGGCAGGGGAGAACGACATGCGCATTACGCTATCGCTTTCCGACGTGCCGTTGCTGGAGGCGCTGAAGTATGTGACGAATCTCGCCGGTACGAAGTACCGGTTTGAGGCAGAGCGGGTGGTGATTGTGCCGATGGGCGGAAAGTAAGCGAGCAGCTGGCGTGACGCGCGATGGATGATGCCCGACGTGGAGCGCCGGACCAACGAGCGCGTTATTTCGGCCGCTCGGTGGTGAACTTCCACTGCCCGTCGAAGAAGCCAGCATCTTCGATTTTGCCGGGGAATTTGTCGTCGGGCGGGACGCTGGTATCGACGATGGCCCAGTCGGGGAGCTTGGGAGTTTGCTGGCTGTTGGTGCCGCTGGCGGCGGCGCGGTTGAAGGTGAAGCCGCTGTTGAGCACCACGTATTTTTGCGGGTTGAGCGGATTGGGGAAGATGAGGATCGGCGCGCAGGTGGCGCTGTATTTCTTTCCGCCGAATTCGACGCCGGCGCCGGTCCATTTCACGGGGAGCTTGTCGGCGATCTTTTTGAAGACGGCGTTGGAAGAGGGATCGCCCCAGAGCACGAGGTTGCTGGATTTGATTTGGTCGTTAGAGAGTCTGGTGTCGTCGACGACGGGAGCGTCGCCACGGAAGATGCCGCGCCATTGGGCGATGGCGTGATCGAGTTCGCGCTTCGTCCATGCGCCGAGAGCGGGCGTGAGCGGAGCGCCAGTGGGCTTCACGAACACGAAGGAGGACATGAAGGCATGATCGATGGGACCGGTGACGCCGTCAGACTTTGTTCCGGCGCGCTGGGCGACGGGGTCGGGCAGGATGCGCCATTTCCCGCCTTCTTTTTGGAAAGCATAGGTCTGCGGCGAACCCGCGGCCGCGACGGCCTGGAGCGATTCTCCATCGACGATCACGTGCGTCGTTTTCTGGGAAGTGCGATAACTGAAATCCGCGATGTTCTTCGTCTGCACTTTGAACGCGCTGGTTAAGTCGGACTCGAAGTCCAGTTCCCCGCGCTCCCACGTTTTCTCCAGGCGGTGAATGGTGAACGGACCCACGGCGGGATCCTGCATCGGAGCGAAGAGGATGATGCGTCCCTTGGTCGTAGCTTTGCGGGCGCCATCGGCCAGGAGTCCGGCGATCTTCGCGGCGATCTCCTTTTTCGTATTCGGCTCGTACTTGTGGGCCACGCCGGGGCCGACGAATTCCGTGATGTCGCCGCCGTCTTTCTCGGCGAAGCGTTTCATGATGACGGTGGACTGGCCCTGTTTGTCCTCACTGCCGTGGTAGGCAAGCATGGGCGAGTTGGTGAAATTGGCGACGCACACGGTGGCGTCGTACCAGCGCCAGAGGATTTGCTCCCACCAGGGCGGTGGCGTTTTACCGGCGGAGAAAACGCCTGCGTATTCGGCGGTCTCGGCGAAGCCCGCGCCCGCGTGGCTGACGGCCCAAAGTCCGGCGTGGTGCACGCCGAGATGCCAGGCGCTGGCGCCGCCCATGCTGAAGCCGGCATTCACCAGGCGGCTCTGGTCCACGGGGTAGGCGCGCTCGGCGGCGGCGAGAGCTTCGAAGACATCCATTTCGCCGGCAAATTTGGTGGCGTTGCAGTAACGGCCGTAGGGATGGACGACGAAAGTGTCGTCGGGAGAGAACTCACCCTTGCCCTTCATGGCGCCGTTGATGAAGGAGAGCTCGGTGAGGTTTTCGCCACGGCCGTGATTCCAGATCCAGGTGGCGCGAGGTTTCTTGTCGTCAGGACCGCTCCAGGAGGCGGGGACGACGACGCCATAGGGCTGCACGCTGCCGTCGATGGTCGAGCGGTAGCCACGCACCACGGAGCCGGTCGCCGTGGTCCAGGGGGCCTTGCCCTCGCGGAGAGCGGCGGCGCGGGCCATTCCTTCCTTGAGCAAAGCGCGCGCGGTGCCCACGTCTTTGACGTTGTAGAATTCGTTGTAGCGGAGGGGCCAATCGACGGCCTTGTGGAAGATTTCGACGTCGGGGATGAGCGCGCCAGAACTGCCGGGAAGCTTGGAGTGTTTTAGCTCGGCGATGGCTTTGCCAAGTTCTTCGACACCGGCGGCGAGCTCAGCGCGATCCTTTTCGGGGATGGCGACGCCGGGCGGGGGAAGTTGTTTCGGCTGCCGGTTTTGCGCGGGGGAGGAAGCGGGCGCGTTGGCATCGGGATCCGCGGCGGGCGCCGCGGGCTTGGGAGCTTGGGCGAGAGCGGCGGCGCCGAGGGTGAGGAGAGCGAAATGTCGGAGCATGTGGGAAAACTGAGTGTGGGCAGATAAGGCGGAGCGCAGGACATTCTTAGGACGCCCCACGTCCAACGCTCAACATCCCACTCGGCCCTGAGCTCGTGGCCGAAGGGTAACGTCCAATGATCCCTCAGCCTCTCGCGCGGCTTGCTCGTGTGCCGGCCAAGTCTTAAGACGCGCGGCACTATGACCATCCATGATCACGAGTTTGTGGATCTGCCGACGCCCACGGGGCCGATGCGGACGCATGTGTTTCGTCCGACGGCACCCGGCAAATATCCGGGTATCACGCTGTTTTCGGAGATTTTTCAAGTGACCGGGCCGATTCGGCGGACGGCGGCGCTGTTCGCAGGGCATGGATTCGTAGTGGCGGTGCCGGAGATTTTTCACGAGCACGAGTCGCTCGGAACGGTGCTCGGGTATGACAGCGCGGGAGCGGATCGCGGGAATTGGTGCAAGGTAAACAAGCCGCTGGCGGCCTACGATGATGACCAGACAGCGCTGCGCGAATGGCTGAAGCAGCATCCGGCCTGCACAGGGAAGCTGGGCTCCGTGGGCATCTGCATCGGCGGGCACCTGAGTTTTCGAAATGCCATGAGTCCGGATATCCACGCCGCGGTGTGCTTTTACGCGACGGACATTCACAAGCTGACGAGCCACGTGCGCGGGCTGGGGACGGGGATGGCGGATGATTCGCTGGAGCGCGCACGCCGGGGGGACATCCAGGCGGAGTTGCTGATGATTTGGGGACGGCAGGACCCGCATGTCCCGTTCGAAGGGCGGCAGCAAATCCGCGAGGCGCTGGAGGCGGGAAATGCCTGGTATCAGGGTTTCGAGGTGAATGGAGCGCATGCGTTTATCCGCGACGAAGGGCCGCGGTATAATCCCGTGCTGGCGCAGCAGTGCTATGGGCTGGCGCTGGAGCTCTTTAAGCGGAAGCTCGCGGATGGGGATTTGCCGGCGTCAGCCGGGGCGGGGGCGGGGGAGACAAGGCACTGAGCACCGCTGCAGCGGACGGAGGTCGCTGGGTCCGCAAGCTCCCGCTTGCGGCTACGCCCATGGGGGAATCGCTACGGTTTTTCACGATTTTTCCCTTCGCGGAGAGGGGCGAGATCGTGGTTGGATACTAGATTCGATGGCCAACAGCACCAAAAAGATAAGCCGCAAAGACATCTCGAAGATGTCGATGAGCGATTTCCTGCACAATGCGCGGGGGCCTTACGGAAGGCTGTTCGGATTCATGAAGCCGTATATGCGGCGGTTTTGGATGGGGATGCTTTATGCGGTGCTATTTGCGGCGATGAATGGCGCGCTGGTCGGCGTCATCAAGCACGCGGGCGACTTGGTGTTGCCCAGCCACGACTCGAAGGGCATCGAACATCTGCCGGGGTTTTTAAAGCAGTGGGCGCAGTCCGGGATCGATGGCCGGGCGCCGGTGGGACTGGTCGTCATGGTCTGCATGACGATTCCGCTGGTGATGGCGTTGCGCGGGCTCTTTTCATATCTGAACGCATATTACGTCCTGTGGGTGAGCCAGCGGGTGCTGGATGATATCCGCCAGCAGGTGTATCGCCGCACGCTGGGGCAGGCGCTGGAATTTTTTAACCGGCAAAAAGCGGGCGACCTGGTCCAGACGGTCTTCAACCAGACGCGCATCGCGCAGCAGGCGCTGACGAGCATCGCCAGCGATATCGTGAAGCAGCCCATCAGCATCGTCACCGCGGTGGGGATGATGGTGTATTACGATTGGAAGTTCACGCTCGCGGCCCTCCTGCTCTTCCCGCTGTGTCTGCTGCCGGTGCTCATCGTGAGCAAGAAGGTACGCAAGAATGCGTCGCGCGAAGAAGACGAAGCGGGACAGATGATGGTGCTGATGCACGAGGCCTTTGGCGGCATTCGCGTGGTGAAGACCCACGCGCGTGAGGATTACGAGGCGGAGCGCTTCAACCTGGCCAACCAGGCGATGCTGCGTTTCGTGATGAAGTGGCGCAAGGCGCTGGAATTAACGGGGCCGGCAGTGGAGACCGTGGCCTCGCTCGGCATCAGCGCCGCACTCATCTATGCGTGGTGGGCGAAGCTGCCGAATGGCACGGTGATGGCGCTCGTGGGCGCGCTGGTGCTGATTTATCCGGCCTTCAAGGCGCTGAGCCGCGTGCAACTGATGATGCAAAAGGCGCTGGCTTCGACGACGAAGGTGTTCGAACTGCTCGACCGCACCCCGGCGATCCAGGATCGAGAGGGCGCCCAGCCGCTCACGGAGGTGAAAGGCGCCATCCGGCTGGATGAAGTGACCTTCACGTATCCGGGCAAAGATATCCCGGCGGTGCGGAATGTCTCGCTGACGATTCCCGTGGGCTCCACGTGCGCGCTGGTCGGCGAGAGCGGCAGCGGCAAGAGCACGCTGCTGGCGCTGTTGCAGCGGCTGTATGAGCCGCAGGCGGGAACCGTGACGATCGACGGCCGGGACGTGCGCGACATTACGCAGGCTTCCCTGCGCGAGCGCATCGCCACGGTGAGCCAGGATGTTTTTCTTTTCCACGACACCATTCTGCAAAACATCCGATATGGGCGCCTGGAGGCGACGCAGCCGGAAATCGAGCAGGCGGCGACGGCGGCTTATGCGCACAACTTCATTCTCGCGCAGAGCCACGGGTACGGCACGGTGATCGGCGACAAGGGCTGCAACCTTTCCGGCGGACAGCAGCAGCGGCTGAGCATCGCGCGCGCGCTGCTGAAGGACGCACCCATCCTGCTGCTGGACGAGGCCACGAGCGCACTCGATAGCGAGAGCGAGAAGCGCATCCAGGAAGCGCTGGAGACGCTTTCACGCGGACGCACCGTCGTGGCCATCGCGCACCGGCTTTCCACGATTCTGAAAGCCGACCAAATCGTGGTGATGGATCGGGGGGAGATCAAAGCGGTGGGCAAGCACGCGCAGCTTTACGAAGCCTCGCCGGAATACCGCCGTCTCTACGATCATCAATTTCACCACTCCATCGAAGCCGCCGCATGAAACTCGTCGTCTCCACCCTCCTCTCCAGCATTTTGGCCGTGACCGCACTGGCCGCGCCCGCGGTCCGCGTGACCAATACCGAGCACAATGACGGCTCGGGCAGTTCCAAGGAAGTCGACCCCGAGAAACGGCAGGCGATCGAAACATTTTTCGATACGGGCCGGAAGCCCACTTACAAAATCGTGTACCAGCTCGATGATCGGCTGCAGCCGGTTTCCGGCATTTACTACAACAAGGCGGGAAAGATTTTTCAAAAGAGCACCTACACGCTGGATGGAGCGGATCACATGATTCAGGAGATTGTTTACGACTCGAAGGACGCGCTGGTGTGCACGAAGAATTACATCTGGGGCACGCGTTTTGGTCAGCCCTCGCTGATCGAAGTGCAGGTGTACGACCGCAACGGGAACCTCACCAAGAACCAGAAACGCGGGAGTGCTTACCGGAAGTAGCGGAAATTCGCGACGGAGCTACAACCGGCGGCGAATTGTGGCGCGAGATTCTGCGTTGGGCCGACCGATCGGCGTTCGGTTGAGTTGGCAGTCCAGGGAAAGCCCCTAAAGTCTGTCCATGCACGAACTGTTGCACGAAGCATTTCTGGCTCTGCCAGTCATCATTTCCCTCATTATCATTGAGGGATTGCTCTCGGTGGACAACGCGCTGGCGATCGCGGCGATGGCCGCGCATTTGCCGGGCGAACAGAAATATCGTGCGCTGCGGTGGGGCATTGTGGGCGCCTACGTTTTTCGTGGCCTGGCGCTGGCCGGCGCGGCTTACATCATTGCCAATCCGTGGCTGAAAATCGTGGGTGCCGCCTACCTCGTGCATTTGATGGCCAGCTATTTTGCGGAGCGCGCGGAGACGCACCACGAGGACGGGGATGACATCAAGGCCCTTCCCTCGAAGATGGCCGGAAAAGGTTTCTGGGCGACGGTGATCGCGATCGAAATCATGGATCTCAGCCTGAGTGTGGACAATGTGGTCGCGGCGGTCGCGCTGAGTCCGAAGCTGTGGATCGTATGCACGGGCGTCTTTATCGGCATTCTCGCCCTGCGTTTCGTGGCGGGGCTCTGCTTGAAATTGATCGCGAGGTTCCCGGTTCTCGAATCGACGGCCTTTGTATTGATTGGGTTTGTGGGCGCGATCCTGGTGGTGGAGGTTTCCTCGGAAATGCTGCATCACCCCATCGTGGTGCACGCCTATGAGAAATTCATTGGCATCGTGCTGATTCTGGGAGTGTCGTTTTGGTATTCGGAATCGCCGCGGGTGAAGGCGGTGCTGAAGCCGGTTTTCAAGGCACTTCGTGCCCCGATGGTGGGATACGCCGCCGTTTCCAACGTGGTTTTTTCGGTGATCGCGTTTCCGTTCAAGGCGCTCTTCAGACTCGTGCTGCGGCCTTTTACCGCGAAGCGGAAAGAAGGGGAGAAAGAGACGCGGGTGGAGAGCACGGTGGACCGGTAGCCGCCCACGGGGTGCGACGAAACGCGAGGGGAGGGCGCCCCTTCTCCTTGTGGGCTTTAGCTGGTGCCCGATGGCTCCACGACAATGCGCATGCCATCGATGCTGACGACGCGCACGCCGGTGCCGAGGGTGATGAAATCGCCGAGGGTGATGACGTCGTGCGTCTCGCCGCCGATTTCCGCTTTGCCGGCGGGGCGAAGGGTGGTGACGGCTTTGCCGGTGTCGCCGGGCTTTACGGCCATATTCACCACCGGCACGGTGACGCCGGGCCCGGCGGCGACGGCGTTGGAGAGGACAAGGCGGCCATAGAGCGAGGTTTTTGGGAGAAACTTGGCGAGGAGCGCCACAGCCACGCCGGCTCCGGCAATCGCCAGCAGCAGATTGAACATGGGCCGCTCCAATTGTGCGCTGCTTGGGAGCGTCCAATGGCCGCCGTCGGCGGGCCATTGATCGACCATGGCAAACACAATCGCGCCGAGCATCAGCAGGGTGCCGATCAGGCCCGGAATCACCGTGCCGGGCATCAGGAAAAATTCCGCGAGCACCAGCACGAGGCCGATGACGAAGACAATCGCCGCCTCCATTCCGGCGAGGCCGGCGATGTAGTTGCCGCCGAAAAAGAGCGCGAAGCAGATAATGGAGCAGATGCCAGGAATGCCGAAGCCCGGGATCTTCATCTCGATATAGGCGCCAATCATCCCACCGATGAGGAGCAGCGGAGAAATCGCAGTGATCCAAAAGGCGAGCGTCTCGAAGCCGCTGGGCTCGAAGCGGCGCACGGTGCCCGTGAGACCGGCCTTTTGCATGAGTTCCTCGACCGTGCTGACCTGTGCTTCCGCGAGCAGCGGCACACCATCGTAGACTTGCGTGGCTTCGCTGGCATTGAGCGTGAGCAGGGTCGTCGGGCCGTCGATGACCTTGCCATTGCGGGTGAGCTGGGCTTCCACGCGGATGAAAGCCTCCGCCACGTCCTCGGGGTGACCGTTGGCTTTCGCCGTGCCGCGGGCCTTGGCCACGACCATACTGGTCGCCTTGGCCTCCATCGTCTTGTTGAGGTCTTCGCCGCCGCCGGCCACCACGGCACTGGCGCCGATGACGGCGCTCGGGTGCATATAGATCTTCTTGGTCGCGAGCGAGACCATCGAACCCGCGGAGATAGCCTTCGTATTCACGAAAGCGTAGGTCGGGATGCGGCAGGCGAGCAGGGTGTCCATTTCCTCCATGGCGGAGTCCACGCGGCCGCCAAAGGTGTCCACTTCCAGAATGACGGCGCGGGCGTTGGCGCGCTGGGCTTCCTTGAGCGCGCGGCGCAGGAAAAAGAACTGCGGTTCGCCGACTTCGCCGTTGATCGGCACCACGAAAATGGGGCCGGTGCCCGCGGCAGAGGGGTTGGATCCGGCCGCATCGGAGGTGGAGGCGGCAGGCGCACTGCCCACGGTGCCGGAGAAGCCCGCCAATTGCGCCACGGTGGACACATCGCTGGCGGTGGCCTCCGCGAGCAACGTGTGGCCGTAGTAGCGATTGGTGGCGTCGGTGGCGCTGAGCATGAGCAGGGACTCTTTTCCGTCGATCGTCTTGTCTCCGCGAACGACCTCGGCTTCCCGGCTGATGAAGGCCACGGCGACATCTTCGGGATGCCCCTTGGCTTTCGCGGTCGCGCGGGCTTTGGCCACGACGATGCTCGTGGCTTTGGACTCCGCCGTTTTGTTGGCATCCTCGCTGTTGCCGGATTCAACAGCGCTCGCACCGAGGACCGCGCTCGGGTGCAGGTAGATCTTATCCGTGGCGAGCGTAAGCAAGGAAGCCGCCGACATGGCCTTGGTGTTCACAAACGCCGCGGTGGGAATCTTGGTGGCCAGCAGCGCATCGATTTCCTCGAAAGCCGTCTCCACGGGCCCGCCAAAACTGTCGATTTCCACAATGATCCCGCTGGCGCCGTCCTTTTCCGCTTGGGCGATGCCGGAGCGGAGCGTCTCAAGCTGCTGGGCGTTGATCTCGCCTTTGAGCGAAATCACCGCCGGTCCCGCGGCCGCACCCCAGGCATGCAGGCCGCCGGCGAGGATGAGGATGGTAGTGAGGACACGGAGAAGCCGCATATTCATGGCACGGACAAGGATCGTCGCAGGTGACGCAGCGCTCAAGGGGAAAAGTGAAATCGCCAATCATGCCGTGGACGGATGATATTTTTCGTGTTACAGGAGGCTGCGTGCCTACCGGGGTTTTTCGAGTGTCAGCGATGGTGGCGGTGTTGTTTCTGGCAGCATGCGCCAAGGATACAGTCCACAAAGTGGTCGTGAGTATTCCCGACCAGAAGATGGCACTGTACCAACACAGCCAGTTGCTTCACGTCTACGACGTGAGCACGTCGCGCTTCTGCCTCAGCGCCCAGCCGGGCACGAATGGCACGCCGCTCGGCAAGCATGAAGTGGCCAGGAAGATTGGTGACGGGGCACCGGCTGGCATGAAGTTTTCCAATCGCCGGCCCACTGGCGAAATCGTGCGGGTGAATGCGCCGGGGCGTGATCCCATCGTGACGCGGATCCTGTGGTTGAAAGGCCTGGAGCCGCAGAATCGCACGTCGTTTTCCCGCACGATCTACATCCACGGCACGCCCGAAGAGTGGCGCATCGGAAAGCCGGCGAGCTTTGGTTGCGTGCGGATGCGCTCACACGACGTGATCGATCTTTTCAATACCGTCGGCATCGGCGCCTCGGTGGATATTGTGAACCAGCATCTGGAGCTTCCGACC
>FTCB01000003.1_pt1 | contig 12784 bp, 10 predicted proteins | sample 1639431 | NCBI WGS metagenome assembly FTCB01 (sample SAMEA3914864, study PRJEB12502) | metagenome | biome: forest; material: soil | place: USA | collected 2012-03-12 | depth 0.3 m
CTGCATGGCCGGGCACAAGGCACTGTATTCGGACGATTGGAACGGCCTGCCGGATAAGGAATTTCTCACCCTGCTCGATCCCAAGCTCGCCACGCTCCGCGACCGCCTCTACGAGAAAGCCCACGACGCCTCGCACTCCGCCGGCCAACTTTGCTCGGAATGGGCCACCAAGCTCGGCCTCCCCGTCGGCCTTCCCATTGCCATCGGCGAGATGGACGTGCACTACGGCGCGATCGGCTGCGGGGTCAAGGAAGGCACGCTCGTCAAAGTCATCGGCACCTCCACCTGCGATTGCGGCGTGGTCTCCGCCGACAAGCACGTGCCCGATATTCCCGGCATCTGCGGCATCGTCCCCGGCGCCATCCTCCCCGGCTTCTACGGCCTGGAAGCAGGCCAATCCGCCGTCGGCGACATTTTCAAATGGTGGGTGGAGGTCGTCTGCAAGGGCGACTCCGCCCTCCACCTTGCCCTCACCAAGGAGGCCGAGGAACTCAAGCCCGGCCAAAGCGGCCTCCTCGCCCTCGATTGGAACAACGGCAACCGCACTATCCTGGTCGACCCCATGCTCACCGGCCTCCTCGTCGGCCAGACCCTCTACACCACCCCTGCCGAGATCTACCGCGCCCTCATCGAGGCCACCGCCTTTGGCGCCCGCGCCATCATCGAGCGCTTCAAGGAATACGGCGTGCCCATCGATAGCGTCGTCTGCGCCGGAGGCATCGCCGAAAAGAACCCCATGGCCATGCAGATCTATGCCGACATCACCGGCTGCACCATCCGCATCGCCGGCTCCAGCCAAGCCTGCGCGCTAGGCGCAGCCGTCTCCGCTGCCGTCCAGGCCGGCGTCTACCCCGACTTCCCCTCCGCCCAGGCCGCCATGACCTCCCTCAAGGACATCGCCTACGAGCCCAAGCCGGAAAATCAAACGCCCTACCACGAACTCTACCGCCTCTACCGCCAACTCCACGACGCCTTCGGCGGAGTCACCAAATCCGCCGATCTCAGCGGTGTGATGAAGGACCTGCTGGCGCTCAAGAATTCCTAATTGTTCCTTGCCTTCACGATGGCGAAGCCATCGCAGCCCCAGTAACCGTGGGTCGAGCGAAGCGATACCCACGGAATTCCGACCCTCCAAAGAACCGACCCTGAAAGGGTCGCAGCCAATATCCACATTACTGTCAAGTAACCCCACCCTTTACCCCCCGCAAATTTCCGCCACAATCACGGAAGTCCCTCTTCTATTCCGCATTCCGAGTTCCGCATTCCGCGTTAAATCCCTTCCCACATTTCCGTTCCGCTTATGAAAAATCTTTCCTCCCCCTCCATTTGGTTCGTCACCGGCAGCCAGCACCTCTCCGGCCCCGCCGTGCTTCAGCAGGTCGCAGAAGACTCCCAAAAGATCGTCACCGCGCTCAACGCCGCCAAGCGCATTCCCCTTCCCGTCATCTTCAAGCCCGTCCTCACCACGCCTGAGGAAATCCTCCGCCTCTGCCAGGACGCCAGCAGCGATCCCAACTGCGCCGGGCTCGTCCTCTGGATGCACACCTTCTCCCCGTCGAAGATGTGGATCAACGGCCTCAACGCCCTCCGCAAGCCCTTCCTCCATCTCCACACCCAGTTCAATCGCGACCTGCCCTGGTCGACGATCGACATGGATTTCATGAACCTCAACCAGTCCGCCCACGGCGACCGGGAGGCCGGATTCATCCACACGCGCCTGCGGCTCAATCGCAAAGTCGTCGTCGGCCATTGGTCCGACACCGAAGTGCAGGACCGCCTCGCCGCCTGGATGCGCGCCGCCCGCGCCTGGCACGATTGGCAGGGCGCGAAATTCGCCCGCTTCGGCGACAACATGCGCTACGTCGCCGTCACCGATGGCGACAAAGTCACCGCCGAGGCCCGCTTCGGCTACTCCGTCAATGGCTACGGCATCGGCGATCTCGTGAAGGTGGTCAACGAAGTCCGCGACGGCGCCATCACCAAGCTTTGCGCCGAATACGAGCAAACCTACACCGTCGACAAAGCCCTTCGCAAAGGCGGCCCACGCCACGCCTCGCTCCGCGACGGAGCCCGCATCGAGCTCGGCCTCCGCGCCTTCCTTGAGGCCGGGAATTTCAAGGGCTTCACCACCACCTTCGAGGATCTCCACGGCCTCAAGCAGCTCCCCGGCCTCGCCGTCCAGCGCCTCATGGCCGATGGCTACGGCTTCGGCGCCGAGGGCGACTGGAAAACCTGCGCCCTCCTCCGCGCCATGAAAGTCATCTCCGCCGATCTCAAGGGCGGCACCTCCTTCATGGAGGATTACACCTACCACCTCGCTCCCGGCCGCCATCAGGTCCTCGGCTCCCACATGCTGGAAATCTGCTCCTCCATCGCCGCCGCCAAGCCTACTTTGGAGATCCATCCTCTCGGCATCGGCGGCAAGGAAGACCCCGTGCGCCTCGTCTTCAACGCCCCGCCCGGTGCCGCCATTAACGCCTCCATGGTCGACCTCGGTAACCGCTTCCGCCTCATCGTCAACGAAGTCAAGGTGGTCAAGCCACCCAAGCCCCTGCCGAAGCTCCCCGTCGCCCGCGCCCTCTGGGAATGCCTTCCCGACTTCAAAACCGCCTGCGCCGCCTGGATCAACGCCGGCGGAGCCCACCACACCGGCTTCAGCTACTCCGTCACCACCGAGCACATGGAAGACCTGGCTAATATCGCTGGTATCGAGCTAGCCATCATCGACGCTAAGACCGAAATCCGCACCTTCCGCCAAGACCTCCGCAACAACGAAGTCTACCACCACCTGGCCACCGGGCTGGGGCGGGTCTAAGGAAACGCTGATCGAATCGGCGCACCTCTCGTCATTGCGCGCCATCGTAATGGTAGCCGCCGTCGTAAGACGGTGGTGGCAGTGTGTGATAGGCGCGATGCTCCACGCTCTCACGAGCGCGGCCACTTAAATCAGCGCTTCCCTAAGGCGATCTCCTGACTAACTCGTCAGTTCAACCAACTCATCCACCCGCACCATCGCCACGTCCACCCTGCCGAGCACGGTAGTGGTATAAACAACCCACTCGTCATTCCGGCAAAACCGCGGCATCGGGCAAGTCTGGTAGCGATTCCACACCTCCGGCAGCATCGGCATCTCGCTGACAATGCGAACCTCCTTGCCGGTGGTAACGTTGAAAAACGAAACCCACCAAAGATCAAAGTCGATGTGCTGCGGATTCACATTCCCCACGAAATACCGCCCATCCCGATCGCAATGCGAATGCGTATGCCCCGCCGGCCACACGTTCGCCCGCTCGCCGGTATGGATATTCACCTTCTCCGTCCCGCTTCGATAATCAATATACCAGACATGCTCGCCATCGGCGTCCCACCACTCGTGGCCGCGCAGGTTCGACGGAGAATCCGGAAAAATCGGCCGCAACTCTTCACCCCGCCGAATCAACCACAGCCGATCCTCGCAATCCCCCTTCTCTCCCGTCGCCGCGTCGAACCACGCATCCTGCGCGATCAATATCAGGTCAGGATCCATCGGGCTAAACTGCGCGTGGTTATAGCAGCGTTCGCCCGCATGCCAGAGGTTGAAAGGCCGGCTGCCATCCAGCGGCAGGTCGCCAATAAAACACTCATTGCCAATCAGCGCATCGATCGCGAACGACTTCCCATCTGCGGAAGGCGTCAAATGCGTCGCGATCCGAAAAGGCCGCCGATTCTTCGCTAGCTCTTTCGGAAACGAATTCACCCAGACCGGCCCATCCTCCACGCGCGGACCACGCTTCCAAACATCCAAACCCGAGACCCAGTAAACTTCCGCCGTCTTCGGATCCACATAAGGCGAGGCATCCAGAAACAGCGTCTCCGGATAATGCCGAACCGTCGCCTCCTCCAAATCCACCACCCCGAGCTGCCGCCCGGTGTAGTGATCGCCACCCGGCGGAAACGCCACATAAAACCAGAGATACCGCCCATCATCCGAAAACCCGGATTGGACGAAATAAAAAGCCTGCTGGATCGGCGCCACGCGCGACGACAGAATCAGACTCTCAATCCCCGAGACAGGATCCTTCCAAGGCGTGAAAAGGGATGATGGCAAGTTCATGAAAAATTCGTCCTGATTCAAACGATGTAACCGATGCCTCCCGCCAACCGCGAGCTAAAGCTCTCATCTGCAAACCCGCGTCCGCGCCGAAGGCGCGCATTTCCCGCAGCCGCCGTCGTGAAACGGTGGCCTCCAGCTTGACTCCCCCACCCACGCCGCCGATAACCCAAGCAGATGTACAACTCCCAGCGCCATTTCACGGCCATGTACGCCGCCGTCCCCGCCGAGTTTGAATTTCGCGCCCAGACCCGTCCGCAATTCCTCGCCTGGCAACGCCGCTTCCGCCCCCGCCTCCGCCAAACCCTGGGCCTCGACGCCATGGCCACCGACCTGGCCAAGCACAAGCCCCACGCCAAGCGCCAAAAAGTCGAAGACCTCGGCGACCACACCCGCGAATTCTGGCACCTCTGGGTCGAGCCCACCGTCCCCCTACCCTTTTACCTCCTGCGCCCCAAAGGCCTCACCGGCCCCCTGCCCCTCGTCCTCACCCCCCACGGCCACAACTCCCCCGGCAAGTATGTCGGCCTCGAAAAAGACGCCAACGAACGCCGCATGATCCGCCACGAAGACGGCGACATCGCCGTCCAATCCGTGCGCGAAGGCTACCTCACCATCGCCGCCACCACCCGCGGCTTTGGCGACACCCGCACTGAACACGATCGCCAAACCGACGTCCCCAACTCCTGCCGCCTGCTGGAATTCCACGGCCTCCTTGCCGGCCGCACCGCCATCGGCCAGCGCGTCTGGGATATCCAACGCATCCTCGACTGGGCTCTCGCTAATCTGGAAGTGGACCCAAAACGCATCGCCATCACCGGCAACTCCGGCGGCGGCGCCACCGCGCTCTTCGCCGCCGCCTGCGACACCCGCATCGCCGTCGCCGTGCCGAGTTGTTTCTTCTGCACCTTCCGCGGCAGCATCGGCTCCATCCACCACTGCGACTGCAACTACATCCCCGGCATCCTCCGCCTCGGCGAGATGTCCGACATCGCCGGCCTCATCGCCCCCCGCCCCTTCTGCGCCATCGCCGGAAAGACCGACCCCATCTTCCCCATCCGCCCAGTCCGCCAAGCCTACCGGCAGTTGAAGCACATTTACACCGTCGCCAAAGCCCCCGACCAATGCCACCTCCACATCGGCCCCGGCGCCCACCGCTACTACCAGGCCGGCGCGTGGCCCTTCATCCACGAGGCCTTCTCCCTCTCGTCGTAGCGCTCGCACCAGCGCTATTTCCCCAGCGCCATCAACTTGGCGTACATAATCGCCGCTGCTGCAACCCACCACAAAATTGCTACGGCCGGCAAAATGCTTCTTCGCCTGTCTGTCAGGGAAAGAATGCTGAACAGGAGCGCGATCAGCAAAATCAGACCAACTGAAACCAATACCACAAGTCCCTGAACAATATCCCACGGGCCGACAAATCGGGAGACCGGGATTCCGATCAAGGATACGCAGGAAAGCACGATGGAAATCGCCGCCTTGGGAGAAGCATTCCGAATCAATTCCTTGAAAGGCGAGGAAGGCGCCATGTTCCAAAAATAGCAAAATCCACCTCCAAGAAATAGCGCTACTCCAAATAGAAATATCCAAAAATCCCGCTGCACCAAAAGGTTCGTTCCGAGTGCCGGATTGGGCGCCCCGTAACGCGTCAACGTGTAGAGTTCAAATGCGGCGACCAAAAACCCGCCAATAAATATGAGTAGCCCTATTGAGGCTGCATATAGAGGTCTCATCGCGATTCAAAAATAAGGGAGAGCAGTTCGCTTCGCGCGACCTAGCGGCAACGCGGAAGGACTTAGGATAGCCTTCAGCGACACACCACTCATGGCATTCGATGAATCGTGCTAGTCGCGCCCAATGCACTCAACTCCATCTGCAGTTCCTCCAACTCACGAACAAGAAAATTCGGACGGCGCGCGATAATTGGGCGTTCAGATCGGACAAGAGATAAGGTTTCACTCGAAGAAAGTTTCGTATTTGAGCGAATGGCATTGGCAACCTGCAACTCCGACGCCCCCACCAAGTCGAGAATAAGTGCAACATCGTGGAAATCGGTCGGTTCCGGCAATGCCGGGTCCGCTACACCCTCCAGAAGATAATCACAGCGATTACAGCCGGCCAGCACGCCAGGCGTGCCAACCACAGCCACCATTTCACCACCACATTTCGGACATTGATCAAGCCAGTTCATGTTGATTCAGGCTTGCCCCCGGTTGGGCGAGGACCGTCCCAATTCAAGAGAAAGCAACCCTGCGGACACCACACGCTCCCTCCACCCGTGCCGCTAGTTCGCTGCAATACGTCTCCGCATTCCCTACAGCGACCCGAAGTCGAATCAGAATTGAGCCATTCGTAGAAATCCGACGGTGTAAAGTCGATGGAATGCTCTCTTAGAATCTTGGGGATTTCCTTCATTGGATAATGCCTGAGACGCAGCATCTGCCCTCGAGAAAAGATCTGCCCCAATGCCTCTTCGTGCGCGTCGAGCCACTGCTTCCAACCAGATAATCCTGGGCGTCCCTCGACGACCGCCTTTAAATGGGCCAACTCCGAAATCATGGCAAGCGTGCTAAAGCGCACTTGGTATCGACGTTCCGTCATCATAGACAATCCTTTTGCTTTCAATACGCCATTCTCCTCCCTTTTGGAGCAAAACATGCTGACATCGATTGCGAAAACCGGAACCCTGCTGTGTTTGAATCACCACTCGTCGTGGGGATTCTTCAACAACTTCGAGAATTTGCCCCGTGGCAGGATCGTATTCGGGAGGGTGCTGAAACGAGCCATGGCGACCATGTGGCCTATCCTTTATGGTACAGAACGCGGCAAAAATTTCATTCATTCTCTGCAACACGTCGGGCCGATACGAGAACGGTTCAGGGGCATTTCGCATGCGACGCATATGTTCCCATGACTCGATCTCCCACTTGCACATCGCTGCAATAAATTCAACGAGGACAGCTCGCGGTGCCTTTGCTGAATTAGTATCGGCCATAGTTGTCAAAATGTCGCCAATTCCAATCCATGATGCAGCAAAAATCATCGCCCACATTACCGTCAAGTAAACCCACCCTTTACCCTCCTCTCAAAATCCGCGACAATCCCTCAACTCCCATGCTCCATCGCGCCCTCCAGGAAGAATGCTACGAAGCCAACCTCTGGCTTCCGCGCCACAACCTCGTTGATCTCACTTTCGGCAACGTCAGCGTCATCGATCGCGAGACCGGCGTCATCGCCATCAAGCCCAGCGGCGTCGACTACGCTGTGCTCAAGCCCGAGAACATCGTCCTTCTCGACCTCGACGGCAATCCCGTGGCCGGCTCGCTGAAACCCTCCTCCGATACCCCCACCCACCGCCGCCTCTTCCAAGCCTTCCCGACCATCCGCTCCATCGTCCACACCCACTCGCGGCATGCGGTTTCCTTCGCCCAAGCGGGCCAGCCCATCCCCTGCCTCGGCACCACCCACGCCGACTACTTCTACGGCGAAGTCCCCGTCACTCGCCCGATGACCGCCGACGAGATCCGCGGCGAGTACGAATGGGAGACCGGCAACGTTATCGTCGAGCGCTTCGTCAAACTCGATCCCGAGCAGGTCAATGCTGTCTTGGTTCACGGACACGGCCCCTTTGCCTGGGGCAACTCCGGGGCCAAGGCGGTGGAAAACGCCCTCGCCCTCGAAATCATCGCCGAGATGGCCTGGAAAACCCTCTCCCTCAATCCCTCCGCGCCCTCGCTCTCGCAGGCCCTCATCGACAAACATTTCCTTCGCAAGCACGGCTCGACCGCCTATTACGGTCAGTAGCTTGCAATGCTCTGTGACCTCCGGCTCCGCGACTTTCGCTGTTTTGAAAACCTGACCTTCTCGCCCGAGCCGGGCTTGAATTTCATCGTGGGCGCCAATGCCCAGGGCAAAACCTCCATCCTCGAGGCCGCCTGCGTGCTGCTGCGCCTGCAATCTCCGAAGACCAGCGTGATGAGCGAGGCCGTGCGGTTCGACCAGCCCGGCTTCGGCATCGACGGCCACTGGAACGAACGCCACATGCACGTGAAGTTCACCAACGCCCTGAAATCCTTCGCCTTGGATTCCAAGCCCCAATCCCGCTCCACCGACTACCTCGCCGTGGCGCGGGTCGCCTGGATCTCCAACGACGACCTCGATCTCGTGCGCAAGACCGGATCCACCCGCCGTCGCTTCCTGGATTTCCTCGGTGCCCAAGTCCTCCCCGGCTACCTCCGCCACCTCCGTTCCTACGAGCGGGCCCTGCGCTCGCGAAACGTCCTCCTCAAGGACAACCGCCCCCGGCGCGAGATCGCCGCCTTTGATTCCCCCCTTATAGATAATGGTGTCGCTCTCCTCCAAATGCGCCGGGAGCTCTGTACCGATCTAGCCCCCCTCTCAACAATATCGTATACAGATATATCTGGCGGGAAGGAATCTCTGGAAATCACCTACCGCCCCGGCAGCCCGGACGATTTCGCCACCGCCCTCGCTGCTCACAGCGAGGAGGAAACACGCACCAGAACGACGCCCGTAGGCCCCCACCGCGACGACATCGCCATCCTCCTGGCCGGTCGACCCGCGGTGACCTTTGCCTCCGAGGGCCAGCAACGCTCCATCGCCCTCAGTCTGAAACTCGCCCAGGCCAAACGCTTGGAGTCCCCGACCAACACCCCACCCCTCTTCCTCATCGACGACGTCTTTGGCGAGCTCGACGAATCCCGCCGCAACAACCTCCTCGCCGCCCTCCCTCCCAACGCCCAGAAGCTCATCACCACCACCGCCCTCGGCTGGCTGCGCGACCTGCCCGACGCCCCCGTCCACCTCCTGGAGGCCAGCCGACTCAAAAAACCATTGCCCTAATTTGAATCTTGGCCTTTTTCTAAAATTAACGTATTTTCTAACATGAAATTATAAGGGGGAGGTGCCGGAAGGATTCGAACCTTCAACCTCCGCCGCGTGACTCTCTGCAGAGAACCACTCGAACGATCGGCGCTCTTCCATTGAGCTACGACACCAAATCGAGAGAAGGGGCGGGATTTACCTCCCGCCCCTTTTATTTTTTTAAGGATGGGAATCCATGTAGGACTCAATTTCCTGGTGAAATCCTGAGTAATTGATCTCAATCCGCCCATCCACTTGCGGGGTAAATGTTAGCCAATTCTTTTTGTATAAACGGTAAAGAGTAACTTCGGCCTCTTCTTTGGTCATGCCAGCTAAAAACGCAAGATACTCCATGCTAGGTAAGCGTTGGGGCGTTGGCCTTTTGTAATCCGCAATGGCCAAAAGTAAGGCAACCTCCTGAATCTGTTCTCCGTTCCAGAGGAACGTCATAGCCCGTAAAACCGTCTTGGGAAAAGGGACAAATCCCTCTTCGAGAACCCGATTTGTCCATTTTACCTTCACCTGTATTGGTAGGGCATCAGGATCAATTATTGGGCGATCAAAATTCATCGTGGTCTAAATCTAATTAAAATTAGTAATGCGTGTCAATGATTTTTTTAACTTTCAATAGCCATTGGGCGATCCTCCCGGCTTGCAGTCCCAAATAAAGCCGCTAAAGAACCACCACCCATGACCGAGACCGAAGCCTTCGTCGCACTGAACATGCTGCCGCACATCGGCCCTGTTCGCGTGCGTCGGCTCCTCGAAGCCTTCGGCACCGCCTCCGCCATCCTCTCCGCCAGTGCCAACGACCTTCGCAAAGTCCAGGGCATCGGCCAGGAAGCCTCGGAATCCGTCGCGGGATGGAAAAACGTCGTAGACCCGACGGCGGAAATCGAGCGGGCCACGAAATTCGGCGCCTCCATCGTCACCCTCAACGACCCCGCCTACCCCACCCTGCTCAGGGAGATTCACGACCCACCCATCGCGCTTTATGTATGGGGTTTATTACCAACCGGCCCCGCCATCGGCGTGGTCGGCACCCGCAAACCGTCGCACTACGCCTCGGACTCCGCGAAGAAACTCTCCTACCAACTCGCCTACGCCGGCCTCACCATCGTGAGCGGCCTCGCCCGCGGCATCGACACCGCCTCCCACCAGGCCGCCCTCGCGGCGAAGGGCCCGACCGTCGCCGTACTGGGCAGCGGCCTGGAGTGTCTTTACCCACCGGAGAATCAGGAACTCGCCGAGAAAATCACCACCACCGGCGCGGTCATCACCGAGTTCCCCATGCAAAGGCAGGCCGACCGCCAGACCTTCCCCATGCGCAACCGCATCATCAGCGGGCTCTCCTTCGGCATCCTCGTGGTCGAGGCCGGAGCCAAAAGTGGAGCCCTGATCAGTGCAAACCAGGCCGGCGAGCAGGGCCGTTCCATCTACGTGGTGCCCGGCCGAATCGACCATCCGGGCGCGATGGGATCGAACCGTTTGATCCAGCAGGGGGCCAAATTGGTCATGAGTTCACAGGATATTCTGGACGACCTCGGCCTGCTCTTCCCCATCCAGCCCGAGTTGGATGTGCCTGCCCCAGAGCTGAATATCACGGATTCCGAGAAGGCCGTGCGCGATGCGATCGGCGATGCAGAGACATCCATGGACGAGATCATCGCCAAATGCGGGTTGCCAACCCCACAAGTGTCTTCTACGTTGCTCGCCCTTGAAATGCGGAAGCTGGTCAAACAGCTCCCCGGAAGCAGGTTCGTCAAAATAAGATAATTCCATGTCCAAAGTTCTCGTCATCGCGGAAAAACCCAGCGTCGCAGCCGATCTAGCGCGGGCTCTAGGCAAGATTCCGAAGAAGGACGACATCTTTGAAAACGATCAGTATGTCGTGACCTCGGCGATCGGCCATCTCGTCGAGCTCTGCCTCCCGGCCGAAATGGACAAGAAGCGCGGCAAGTGGAGCTTTGCCGCCCTACCCATCATTCCCGAGGCCTTCGACCTCAAGCCGATCGAAAAGAGCGAGAGCCGTTTCAAGCTCATCAAGCGCCTGCTGAAGCGCGCGGACATCGGCGAAGTCATCAACGCCTGCGACGCCGGCCGCGAGGGCGAACTCATTTTCCATTACATGATGAAGCTGGCGGGCAACAAAAAGCCCTCCCGCCGCCTCTGGCTCCAGAGCATGACCGCTGAGGCCATCCAGAAAGGCTTTGCCGAGCTCCGCGACGAGTCCGAAATGCACTCCCTGGCCGACGCTGCCGTCTGCCGCAGCGAAAGCGATTGGCTCGTCGGCATCAATGGCACCCGCGCCATGACCGCCTTCAATTCCAAGGGCGGCGGCTTTCAGCTCACCCCTGTGGGCCGAGTCCAGACCCCCACCCTGGCCATTCTCGCCGAGCGCGAGGTGAAGATCCGCGAGTTCGTACCCAAGACGTATTTCGAAGTCTTCGGCGATTTTGGCGTGGCCGCCGGCGACTATCGCGGCCGCTGGTTCGACGAGAAATTTAAGAAAGACGGCGACGAAGCCGCCAAGGCCGAGCGCATCTGGGACAAGGCACAGGCCGAAGCGATCGCCGCGAAATGTGCGGGCAAGATCGGCGTCATCGAAGAAGAAAAGAAGCCCGCCTCGCAGGCCTCGCCACTTCTTTATGACCTGACCACGCTGCAACGCGAGGCCAACTCCCGCTTCTCGCTCAGCGCCAAGCGCACTCTGCAAATCGCGCAGGCTCTCTACGAGCGCCACAAGGTGCTCACCTATCCGCGTACCGATTCGCGCTATCTGCCCGAGGATTATGTCTCGAACGTGAAGGCCGCCTTCACCAAATTTGAGGCCACCGATATTTCCGAACACGCCCGCAAGGCGTTGACCGAAGGCTGGGTGCGCCCGAACAAGCGCATCTTCAACGATGCCAAGGTGAGCGATCACCACGCCATCATCCCGACCGGCGTTTCGACCAAGAGCCTCGATGAATTCGAGATGAAGATTTTTGACATGGTGGCGCGCCGCTTCGTGGCCGTGTTCTACCCGGCCGCGCAATTCGAGATCACCACCCGCATCACCCGCGTGGAGGGCGAGCCTTTCAAGAGCGACGGCAAGATCATCACCGATCCCGGCTGGATGGCCGTCTATGGCAAGCAGGCCGCCGTCACCGGCGACGAGACCACGCTTTGCGCGGTGATCGAAGGCGAGAAGGCCGAGACCAAACAAACCGAAATCAAGGAGAGCCAGACCAAGCCTCCGGCCCGCTTCAACGAAGCCACCCTGCTCTCGGCCATGGAAGGCGCGGGCAAGCTGGTGGAAGACGAAGAGCTGCGCGAGGCCATGAGCCAGCGCGGTCTCGGCACCCCCGCCACCCGCGCGCAGATCATCGAAGGTCTCCTCCTCGATGGCTACCTCGTGCGCCAGCAACGCGACCTCATCGTCACGCAAAAGGGACTCTCCCTCATTCATCTCCTCCGCGGCATCGGCATCCAGTCACTGACCTCTCCGGAAATGACCGGCGAGTGGGAATTCAAGCTCAAGCAGATGGAGCAGGGCGGCATTCCCCGTGCACAGTTCATGGAGGAGATCCGCCACTTCACCGAGGAAATCGTCCTCAAGGCGAAGAACTTCTCCGGCGACAGTGTCGAAGGACAATACACCGATCTCGACGCCAAGTGCCCCAAGTGCTCGCACGTGGGCTTCAAGGAATCCTACAAGGCCTATGAATGCAAAGAGTGCGGCCAACTCTACTGGAAAAACATGGCTGGCCGCGAGCTCGAGCGTTCGGAAGTGAAGACCCTCCTCGAAGAAGGCCACGTCGGTCC
>FTCB01000821.1_pt1 | contig 12659 bp, 9 predicted proteins | sample 1639431 | NCBI WGS metagenome assembly FTCB01 (sample SAMEA3914864, study PRJEB12502) | metagenome | biome: forest; material: soil | place: USA | collected 2012-03-12 | depth 0.3 m
CATTCACGACGACCAATGATTCGCGGCGCGCGGGAGCGGACTTCGCTTTTGGAAAGAGGTCGTTCCAAAACCACACGAGACTCGCGATGGCGGCAGCGCCGACGAGGCCGAGCAAAAGGCGATGCTGGCGGAAGAAGCCGGGTTTTTCCGCGAAATCAAAATCGTCCCAGGAAGACCGATTTTCGGCGGTGGGCCCGGCGGGTGCGTCCTCCGCGTGGGCGGTCGGAAGATGATCAGATTTCATGCGCTACTTTCCGGTCGCGGTCGCGAGTCCTACTTGGTTGATGCCGGCGCGCCCGACGACATCGAGCACCTCCATCACGGCCTGATATTGGGTGACGCGATCGCCGCGTACGACCACGGGTAGGTCGGCATTCCCGGCCTTTAGCGCCGTGAGCCGGGACTCGAGCTCCGCGAGGCTGATCTCCGCGGTGTCGAGAAACACTTTGCCCTCGCTATTCACGGTGATCGATTTCGTCTTGGGCTTGCCGAGGCTCGGCGTCTTGCTCGCCTTGGGCAGATTGACCTTCATGCCCTGCACGGAAGCCGTGCACATGAGGATGAAGATGACCAGCAGCACGTAGGCGAGGTCCAGCATCGGCGTGATATTGATGTCGTCGTAGGGTTTGTCCTCGTTCAGTTGCATGGTTCCTCCCGGCTAGTCCGCTGGGCCGCCGCGGTATTGCTCGGCCATCTTGGTGATGAACGACTCGATGAAGACGTTCAGGTCGCGCGTGGCCGCCTTGATGCGCGTGAGCAGATAGTTGTAGGCGAAGAGCGCGGGAATCGCGACGGCCAGGCCGGCCACGGTGGCGAGCAGGGCGGCGGCAATGCCGGGCGCGATGGCGTTCACATTCACGTCACCGGCGGCGGCCACGGCGGCGAAGGTGATCATCACGCCGACGACCGTGCCGAGCAGACCAAGGAAAGGACCGCCCGAGATGGCGATGGTGAGCAAAACGATGCCGCTATTGAGGCGTTCGGTCTCGATCACCAAGCCGCCGTCGAGCGAGGCGCGGATCGCTTGAATGCCGCGGCTGGTCAGCGATTTTGGCTGTCCCGCGCGCAGGGCCATGCGGTGGGCGATTTCCTCGAGGCCGATGCGAAAGAGGGTGAAAAGTGGGGAACGGGCCAGCACCCGCTTGGAGTCTGGCGGGAGCGTCTTGCCAAAGATCGTGGCGTCGTCATCCAAGGCGGCGAGTTCTCCGCTTTGCCGCTTCCATTCCGCGAGAAAGATGCGGTTGCCGGAGTTGATACGGCCCAGGTAGCGCCACTTGCGGAGGACCACCGCCCACGTCACCACCGCCATCACGGCGAGCACTGCGATGATGGCCCATCCGTCGGGCGTGAGATTTTTCAGAATGATGCCGAAGTAGCCGGTGCCGAAGAAATCGCCTTTGCCCTTTTCCTCATCGCTGAAGACGATCAGCGCCGCCGCTTTCTCGCCAGCCTGGCTGATGGCGGCGAACTTGATGAAACCGGGTGGACGGGCGACGTGCGAAATCTGCAATTCGTCCAACTCTCCCTTCGCGAAGACCTCGCCCGCCGCCGCATCTCCTCCCAGCACGGCGACAGAATTCAACGCCGGAATTGGTACCGTCAAATTTCCTGAGACTTCACCGTCCACATAGAGCGTGATGCGGCCGGCCTCCGCCACCACGGCCAGATGATGCCAGGTGCCCACGGGCAGCGGGGCGGGGGCCGCTGCGCGTTTTCCGTTCACGGAGACAAACGGCGCGCCATTGTCGGCGCCGAGCGAAAAGCTGCGTCCGCTCTCGCGGCGGCTGAAGATGAGGGCGTTGGGCTCCAGGGTCGTGATTTTCACCCACGCGGACCAGGTGAGTGCCGCACCCTCCGCCCAATTCAGCGAGGGCGATGCGGGCAATGTCACCGGCGCCGGTGTCCCCAAGCGCAGGCCATTGCCGATCAGTGCGCCGACCGTGGTGCTCGCGACCTGCGCGTGATTTCCGTTGCTGGTGGCATCGGTCGCCGGCGCGTTGCTTTCGGCAAAGTGATAATCCAGCACGGTGTCCGCGTCGTAGCTGGCCTTCGCATCACCGATGCGTTCTGCGGCCGGGTTGCCGTAATAAAGCCAGAGCTCGGTTTTTCCGCTGGCCGTCACCTCCGGAAATTTTACCCACACCAGCGCCTCGTGCAGCAGGGAGTCGTAGCGCTCGATATGGAAGGGAAGGGGCGTCTTGTCGTCCGCGGCAATAAAACGGATGTCGCTGCCATCGTCCTTGGCGCCGGCGAAATCGAAATTTCCGTCGTGCAGCCGAAACAGGACCGTGGCGGATCCGATGCGATCGGCGATGGCCGTGCCAGTGCTGCTGGTATCCACGGTGATCTTCTTTCGCACCGTGAATTTATCGTCCCAGCGCGCCTGCGCGGAGGCGCCAAGAAAGGCGAGCAGGAAGAGCGCAACGAGGAGACGTGAAGTTTGAAGACGCGGATGCAGCATAAAAAATCAGAACTCGGACCAGACGCGGAACGTGAACATCACGTCGCCGGCTTGCGTGAGGGTGAGGCTCGAAAAGGGGACACCGACATCGAGCGACCCGTGGAAATGATCGAAGAGCTGGACGCGGGTCCCCAAGCCGGCGCTGGCGAGGGTAAAGCGGCTTTCCTGCTCCGGCAGCGGCTCACGCAGGGTGAGCACGCCGCCTTCGAGGAAGGCATACAGGCGCCATTCGTTGTCTTTGCGCTTGGTCCAGCCAAGCAGCGACGGGCTCCGGACCTCCAAGGTGCCAAAGAGCGCATTGTCTCCCAGCGCCTCCGCCTCGAGGTAACCGCGCGCGGTGCCGAGTCCGCCGCCACCAAATTGCTCGCTGCTCACGAGCGGCTGGCCGGCGGCCTGGCCCTGCACTTTCGCGTAGAGCTGCGCGCCGCCGGGAAGCTCCTGGGTGCGCGCCAGATCGCCGCGGAGGTAGAAAAAATTGCCGCGGGCCTTAAAGCGGTTGTTGTCGAATTCCGTTTCGTCGCTGCCGACTTCGCGAATCCCAAACGTGAGCCCCGCATTCAATTCCGTCTGGCCTTTCTCTCCGGCCCAGGTGGCGCTGTAGCCGGCCGTGAAGGGATAGTAGGTTACCGGTGTCGTGATGGGGACCGGCCCGAAATTCAGGACCTGATCGAAGTGCTTGTAGTCGAAACCGAAGTTCGCCGAGTGATAGAAGCCGGGATGGGAGGGCAGGCTGAAAATGGCGCGCGCGCCGAGGATTTCTCCCCGCCCTGCCACGGCGGCGCCACCGAGCGTTGAGACATCGGAATCCTGCTTCGTGCCTTGCAGGAGGAGGCTGAAGTTGGGCCATTCCGAAAAGCGCGCCGTATAGAATCCGGAGAACACTCGCACTTCATCCAGCGCTTCCGGAGCGAGCTGGAAGCTGGCGCCGATGGAGTGTCCGCGCTGCCAGAGATTGTTATAAGTGACGGACGCATTCAGCCGGAGATCGGTGGTGCCCTGGCTGTGGCGATTGTTGAGTTCCACGCTCGCGTGCAGCGGCGGTTTGTCTTCGACATTAAGGTCGATATCCACCGTGCCGGGCAGTGTGCCGGCCTTGAGCACCGGCGTGATGCGCCGATCCGGCCATTGATTCAGCGCGGTGATGTCGCGCTGCACCGCTTCGAAATTCGGCACGCTGCCGGGCTGCAACGAGGGGGCGTGCTTCACGATTTGGCTGGGCAGGAAGTAGCGCGCTCCATTCACCCGCACCCGCCCGACGGCCATCTCTACCACGCGCAAATGCACCACGCCTCCACGGGGCGCGGCAACGGGCACTTCCACGATGACCGTTTCAAAACCCTTCGCTTTGTAGGCGCCTTCGAGCGCGGCGCGCGCGGACTCGATATCCGCCGCGGTCCGGCCCGGGCCGAGATACGGATAGATTGCCCGGCCCTTTTCCAGTTCGGAGAGTTTGGTCGCACCGGTCACGCGGTACTCTCCAATGTAAAATGAAGGCTCCAGCGCAACCGCCGCATCACCATGGCCCGGTTGCGCTGGAACGGTTTGCGCACCCATCCCGGCAGCCTGGAGCACGGCGCACGCGCAAAGCGCGGCCTGCCGGTGGTTTTTTGGGATGGGGTGCGAAATCTTCATGTGGAGTCTTTCGTCTAAGCTGAGCCGCCGCGGGACGGCTCAAATCGGTCGTGGCCGGTGGAACCGGCGCGGGTTTTTCCCGTGCCCGCGCCGGCCCGGCTGAGGGCGCCGGTCGCTGGAACGGCGCCCACCCGCCTAGAAATAAATAGGCGTCACGTTGCCGCCCTCGGAGAAGCGTTGCACCTTCACCGTATCGATGAGGATGCCGCCGCCGGCGACGGCGTCCTGCGTTTTGATTTTGTCCGCGAGCGAGTCGGCAAACTGGCGCTTCACTCCGCTCAGCGAGGAGCGGTAGAGCAGATGCGAGTAAACCCACGCGGTGTATTTGCCCTGCCGGACATTGTCCTGGCTGTAAGGCACGCCGTTGAACTTCAACTCCACGGCGCCATTCGGAATGGCAATCGAGTCCGCGTCGCCCGGCGTCAAGTAGCCGAGGTAGTAGCCGGCCGTCGCGCTGGGATTCTCCGTTTGATACACGGAGGCGCCGATGGTGACGGTGAGCGCCGGGGCCAGATTAGCGCCCGTGGTGAAGCCACTGTTGCCGGCGAACTGGCTGCTCACGCCGCTGACGGTTTCCACCGGCCAGAGCACATGAGCATTCACGGTTCCTCCCACGGTGAAACCGCCCACACCGGGCGCAGCTCCCGAGATCGTCGGCTTCCATTGCTTTACGACCGCGCTCACGGCGGTCACATTGCTGCCGCCGACTTTCGGCTCGGCGAGCGCGACGTAGCGCTGGCCGGCATCGGTGTTTCGGCCAATGGCATAGACCGTCTTATTCTGATCCGCGGCATTGCCGGTGAAAATGGCGGCGGGCTGCGCGCCGCTCAAATACAGGGCTTCCAGCGCTTGCGAGGTGACGTTGTCTCCCGGAAAGCGGGGGCTCGCGAGGAACTTGAGCCCGGTCACGCCAATCAATTGATCGGTCAGCGTTTCATAAGGCACGCCTTGGTAGTTCCCGACATACGGTGACGTCGCCTGGAAGTTGGTGCTCATGGTGAAATCCGGGATCTGCTGCTGGTTCGGATTGCCGGAGACCGTCGGATCGGCCACCACGCCGGTGCTGCCGGCCGGAACGAACTTCACCGTCTGCGAGCCCGCCACGGCTTTGATGCCGCCCGTGGCGCCGATGTAGGAAACATAGACCGTGACGGGCGTGCCGTTGTAGGACCCGCCGGTGAAGACTCCGTAGTTGGCCTTGGTCGGATCGGCATTGTTGCCCGAGAAGGTCACCGTTCCCGTGAGAATGTGGGGAATGGCGGTATTCGTGGCCGTGCGATCTCCGTTCGAGCCGGAGACGAAGATGTCGGTTTGCGCCTGCACCTTGGCGGTCAGGGTGACGGCGGCCAGGGCCGCGACGATGGAGACAATGGATGAGTTCATGCTAATTTGTGTAGTGTGAGTGTGTAATGGGTTTACTTGGCCTGGAGCGTGACGCCGCCGCTCTCGCCGCTCGGTCCGCCTGTCGGGACGGTGCTGAGGAAAAAGCCATAGCCGCCGGCGTCCGGCCCTTTCTGAAAGAGGATCCCCTTGAAGGCCGGGCTGGTGTTGTCGCTGTGCTTGAACTTGCCACCGAGGAGCCCGCTCGTGGCGACGAGCTTTAGGCTAAACGTTTTGTCGGCCGGTGCATTCGCCACCTTGTTCTTGGCGGTGATGTTCACGGTCTTCGCCACCGGGCCGCTCAACTGGCCGTCGAAGAATTTCAGATCCGCGTTGCCGTTCTGCAAATCATCGGCCCCCAAGCCGGGCAGGACGCTCGCGCTCGCCGCCGGCGGCACCGCATACAAGGATCCCGCGCTGTCGTACTTTGCCCCGAGCACGTCGGTCAGGATTCCGTCCGACCAGCCGCCCGGGTAATACTTCGCCGCCGCGTCCGGAGGACGAATCCACACCACGTTGCTCGCCGCCAGGTCGCTGTCCGTCTGCGTGTCGTCAAAGTGCACCTTCGCCGAAATCACGCCCTGGCCCTTGTAAAGCTTCGCCAGGAATGGCCAGTCGAGGTTCTTGGAAAGCGGAGCCGCCGCCGTGAAGGGGGTGCCGTCCGCCAGCGTTCCCTTCGCCGTCGCGACGCCTTTCGCCGTCAGCTTCAGCGTGGCCGCACCATCGCCTTGTGGAAACTGTGCTGCCGTCAATCCCACTTGCGAGGTGTGCGCCGGGAGGCGGAGCGTGAAGCTTCCTTTGGTCGCCAGGTAATTCGCCGGCACGCTGGTCGCGGGAGTTTTTCCATCGAATGCCGCGCGGTCCGCATCCAGCGCGCTCAGCAGCGTCGCCGTGTCGTCTTTCAGCGTGCCCGCCACTTTGTCCGTGGCAATCGCCAGGGCGAGGTTGCCATAGGCCGTCGTCGTGAGCCCGGATTTCTTGCTCAGCGCGAAGGCGACTGGCGCCAGCGCGGTATCGCCCGTGACGTTGAAATGCGCCACGCCGGCGTTGTCGAAGAGGCCCTTGATGGGCAGCACGGCGGCACCAATCGTCACCTTTCCGGTAAAGGCGCCCAGCGCCGTCACCTTGAGATTGGCAAAGCCCGTGCGATTATTTGCCGGTGCACCTGCGGGGGCGAAGAGGCCATTGTAGCTTCCGGCCAAGGCTGGCCGGCTATTCGCATAAGTGACCTTCAGCGTCGTGCTCTTCGCCGCGTTTCCGCTCGTGTCGAAGGCCGTCACCACCAAAGTATTCTTGCCGTTCTCCAGCGCGATGCCGCTGAGATCCAGCGTGCGGCTGCCGTTGGTCAGGGTTCCCAGGATGGCCAATTGTGCCGTGCCTCCGCTCACCTTCACCTCCACGCGGGCGATATCGACATTGTCCTTCGCCGTGCCCGATATTTGGAACGTGGGCGCCGTCACCTTGCCCGACTTGCTGGTCAGCTTGAAGGAAGGCAGCGCCTTGTCTCGCGCCGTGACCGTGATCGTCGCCGCCGCCGTGCCGAGCGTGACGCCGCCTTGGGCATTGCTCAGTGTCAGGTTGATCGTCCCCGGCAGCTTCGCATCGGCCGGTTCCTTGAGTTGAATGGCGAACGTGTGCGTCAGTTCTCCAGCCGCAAACGGCACGGTCACCGGAGACGTCACGGTATCGTAGTCGGTGCCGTTGACCAGATTTCCGCCGGCGGCGATGGCCACATCCACCGAGACCGCTCCATCGCTGCCATTCGCGCGGTTGAGCGTTACCTCCAGCAGATTAGGAGCGGCATGGTCGTTCACCGGCGCGAAGCTGTAGGTCCCCGCGCTGAAGCCGATCTGACCAAAATTCTGCGGCGTCGAATCCGTGATGGTCACCGGCGCCGCGCTTGGAGTCGCCAGGGTCCCCGCCGAGGGGGTGGACAAGGTGACCGTGAAATCCCGGGAGGGCTGCAAGCCGTCCCGGTTCGCCACGTTCACCACCACGTCCGCCTGCGTTTCGCCGGCGGCGAAGGGGACAGCCACGGCCGTCTTCGCCGTGTAATCCGTGCCCGCCAGCGCCGTGCCGTCGCTCGTATCAAACTGAACGGTGTCCGCTCCCGTGGTCAGGCCGCCGCGCACGACGTGAATCGTAATGGATCCCGCATTTTCGCCCACCGTGTAGCTCGACGCCGAGAAGTGAAAGGTCGGAGCCGTCGGCGGTGCCGGTGTAAACGTGAGTTGCGCGTCGTCGTTGAACTGAAAAGTCCCCACGAACAGCAGCCCCTGCCCGGACGGATTCTGCGTTGTCGGAGTCAGACGATATAAATCCAGCACCGAATTGGCCGTGCCATTGCTGAAGTCTCCCTCGAGGCCCCCGAAAAATCCGAAGTCCGTTCCACCCGACGTAAAGGAAGCATAGCTATTGATGGCCGAGGTGGATTGGAGCGTACCCTTTCCGCTCGCCGCATTGGCCGTGCTATTGATGTATCCCGAGATGAAGGCCCGGAGGGTCGAGTTGGTGGTGCTCTGCGAACTGTTCGAGCGGCGTTGCCAGGGCGTCGAGGGTGTCGCGACCGCCGGGCGCGGCCGGGTGGCATACAGCGTATTGGCCGGGTCTCCGGCAAAGTCGGTGCCGACGATCCCCCAAAAGACGTCCGCTCGTGCGCTCCACGCCACCACCCCCGTATCCGTGAAAGTGGCGAGGTCATTGGCGACGCTCCCGAGCCCCGGGACGACGAAGGATTGAGTAGCTTGAGTGAACTGGGATGCCGGCCCGAGGTTCAGCACATAGTCCTGCGTGGATCCGGGATCCCCGCCGGCGCGGACCCCCAGCAGGAGGTCTCCATCCGTGTAAGAGAGCGTGGCCCGTGCGGGGACCAGGAGAGCGGCGAGGATGAGAGTCGCGGCAAACAGCCGCCAAAGATGACGATGCATGGTAAAGTGGTGGTTTTCGAAGTTGCCTTCCCAGACACGGGAAGCCTCCCCACACACTCCTTACGTAAGGTCATCTGCGGTTTGTAGAGTGAATGAGTATAGATTAAACCAAAGCGGTCAACACTTTTTTTAGAACGATCGAGTCTCTCCTGGTGCATGGATTTCGCAACGCCATCGTCGCCAGCCTTTCCCTCTGCCTTCCGGCGCGGAGCACCGGTAAAATACAAAACTATTCCAGTATAGATTCGAATCGCCAAATGAATGAGGGGGATCGCCGCCCTCTTGCCCTCGCGAGTTTTTTCTGGAGGCTCCCTGATTAGACGACAGAGGGTCGCCTCTTTCCCCGCCACTTTGCCGCCTGGTTCTTGTCAGGCGTCTGCATCCACCAAAAAATCCTGAAAGGCACCCAAAGCATCCGCGTATCCCCATGGATGAAAAACACCCTGATCCTTGCATTCTCGAGCCTGCTTCTCTGCGGCTTGGCTTTCTCCAGTTTTGGCCAACGCACCACTCCAGCCACGGAAAGTATCAAGGGGCAGTTGATTGGTCTGGCGCAATTGGTTGATGCCGGCGACGCCACGCCCGAAGCCGCTTGGGTATCCCGTTATTGGGCGCGGGCGCAGGGCGATTATGATGCGGTCATCGCCGCGACCCAGCCAAAAATGGTGGACGCCGCAAAAGCTTGGATGGGTGACAGGGCAACTTTCTACGACCGCTCCCGAGAGGAGTTTGCTTCATTCAAGGGGATTCAGATCCTGGCGCGTAAGAACCTTGCCGATGACCGGGTGGAGTTGAAATATAAGTTCGCGTTCGGGGAGCGGCAGGAAACCAAGACGGTGGAGATGGTCAAGATGGAGGGTGCCTGGAAAAGCGGTCAAACACGGGCATGGGATGCCAGTTGGGATGAGGGCAGCCAGCCCGAGCCACAGCCTTGAACTTGGCGACACAGCTTTTCAGTGTGATGCCGCCATCAGAAGGAAAATGGCGGAGAGGGAGGGATTCGAACCCTCGATACGGTTTAACCCGTATGACGCTTTAGCAAAGCGTTGCTTTCGACCACTCAGCCACCTCTCCGGTTGCGAGGGCGGCCAATTAAAGCGGCGCGAGGCGACGCGTCAAAAGCTTTTCGCGGGAATTTGTCCTGCATGGGCTGCAGCGGCGGATCGAAGTTGAACGTTCCTACCCGAACATGATTGCCTGCACCGATGCCTGCTGCTCTCGCCATTGCCGCCCACCCGGACGATATTGAATTTGTGATGGGAGGCACGCTGCTGCTGCTGCGCGAGCAAGGCTGGGACATCCACTGCTGCAATCTTTCGAACGGCAACATGGGCAGCACGGTCATGACGGCGGCACAAACGGCGAAGGCACGACGGCGTGAAGCGCAACTCGCGGCGAAGGTCATGGGCGCCAAGTGGCACGCGCCAATCGCGGATGACCTCGGGGTCTTTTATACCGAGCGCAATATCCGGCGCGTGTGCGCGGTCGTGCGTGCCGCGCAGCCCGCGGTGATTCTCACGCACGCGCTCGCGGACTACATGGAGGATCACATGATCACAGCGCGACTGGCGGTGACGGGCGCGTTCACGCGCGGCATCCCAAACTACCGCTCCACCCCGCAGCGGCCCGGGTCGCTGGAGCCGTGCGCGATTTACCACGCCATGCCGCATGGCCAATGCCTGCCCACGCGCGAGCCCGTGGAGCCGGAACTTTTCATCGATACCACGTCGGTCCACGCCGTGAAGCGGCAGGCGCTCGCTTGCCATGCTTCGCAGGCCGAGTGGCTGGATAAGACGCAGGGCCAGGACAGCTATCTCCGCACGATGGATGGATTTTCCCGCGCCCTCGGCAAACGCGCCGGGTGCCGCGAGGCGGAGGGCTGGATCCGGCATCTGCACTTCGGCTTCGGCCCGGAAGGCTGGGATCCACTCCGCGAAGCGCTGGGGAAAAAGTGGATCGCGAATCGCCGGAGTCCAAAACGCGTCCCATGAAAAATCGTCCTACTCCCAAAGTCTGCCCGGTCTGCGGCGAGGATGTCCCGCCGAAGGCGAAGGCCTGCCCCAATTGCGGTGCCTGCCACGAAAGCGGCTGGGGCGATGAAGCGGAGAGCAATGAGCTCGATCTCCCGGGGCAGGAGGGCGACGACTTCGACTACGATCGCTGGCTCGCACGCGAAGAAGGTCGCGAGCGCCCGCCCGGCGTCGTCCGTCCATTTTGGAAAATCGTCGCGGTGCTCCTGCTGCTCGGCCTGTTCTGGGCCTTTTGGAAATGGATTTACCGCGTGGGCAGCGCCCCGTGGTTTTAGCCCGCATTGGAAGCTGGCCAACTCTCCACGTCCGGCGTTGAAATGCGTGCATGGAAATTTCCGTCATGAACCGCCAGCGCCGGGTGCGCGTGAATCTCGCATGGTTGCGGCGGTTCGCGCAGGAGGCGTTGCCCGAGTGCATGCGGGAATCGGGCGACGGTCTGTTTGCGCTCAAGCAATCGCCCTCGGTGGAAGTGGCCATTGTCACCGATGCCTCCATCGCCCGCGTGCACGAGGATTTCATGGATATTCCCGGCGCCACTGACGTGATCACTTTCGAGCACGGCGAGATCGTCGCCAGCGCGGAAACCGCCGAGCGGTATGCGGAGGAGCATGGCCATTCGGTCGACGAGGAACTCGCGCTCTACATCGTGCACGGTCTGCTGCACCTCAACGGCCATGACGATCGCGAGCCGCGTGCGAAGAAGCGCATGCACGCCACGCAGGATCGCATCTGGGCCGCAGTGCGGAAGCGGCTGTAGCGAGGAGCCAGCGGCGCTTGGGGTATGGTTTATCCGCATAAAACATTGACGCCGTCCGGCGCTTTCCCGCACTCTGCACGCGTCATGCTTCCCATGTCTACCTACACCACGAAACGCCACCGCTCGGTCGGCGGCTTCCGCGTGTGGGTTAACCAGCCCGCCGCGAGCGGACAGGGAGCAAGTTGATATCGCATCACGACTTCGCTTTTTCCAAACCCTGTTCGCCAGCCGGCGGGCAGGGTTTTTGTTTTTTCCGATAATGACCGCCGCACCAACTCAAAGTTTGACTGCCGAGCTACGCTCGCTCCCGCGCGCGTACTGGGTGCTCACGATTGGGTGGTTCATCAATCGCTTCGGCACCTTCGTGCATCCGCTCCTCACGATTTTGCTGACCGGTGCCGGGCACTCGCCCTCGCACGTGGCCTGGGTGCTCTGCGCCAACGGGCTCGGGAGCTTTAGCGCCGGGCTGCTCGGCGGATATTTCTCGGATCGCTTCGGACGCCGGCATGCCCTGGTGCTGGGGACGCTGGGCAATGCCGTAGCGATCGTGGCGCTCTATTTCGCCATCACTTTCACCCATTCCATCCTCCTCATCGTGGCGCTGATGTTTGCCGCAGGTTTCGGTGGCGGGTTCTACATGCCGGCGAGCAACGCTTTGCTGGCCGACGTGGTGCCTCCGCATCTGCGGCTCCGGGCGTATTCGGCCCAACGGCTGGCCATCAATGCGGGCTTCGCCTGTGGCGCCTCGATGGCGGCCTTCCTGGCGATCTGGGCGGTGTTTATGGGGGACGCGCTCACGACCGCGGCCTTCGGCGTGATCGCGCTGTGTTACCTGCCGCATGGCGTCAGGGCCGCGCGTGAAGAAGCCACCTGGCGCGAGGCGTGGCGCGTGATGCGGGGCGATCGAGCTTTCTGGGCGCTGGCCGGCGCGACGCTGCTGACCTCATTTCTGTTCCAGCAATTCAACTCCACCTTCTCGCTGGAGGTGGTGCGCCGAAAGCTCGAGCTCAATCTGCTGGGCATGCATTTTTCGTCGCCGCAGGTCTTCGGGCTCATCCTCGGCTGGAATGGCATCATGGTGGTGGTTTTTGAACTGCGGCTCACGCGCTGGACGCAGCGGTTCCAATCACGCCGGGTGATCATGCTCGGCTATCTGCTGCTCGGCGCCGGGTTGTCGCTCAATGCCCTGGGCGGTGGCGTCGGCATGCTGCTCGGTGCGATGTCTCTTTTCACCATCGGGGAAATGTTGAGCCAGCCGATGCGCTCGGCCTACATCGCGGAACTCGCGCCCCTCGCCATGCGCGGGCGCTACATGGGCGCGCTGACGATGGCCGCCACGTGCGCGAACGTCTTCGGCCCGCACGTGAGCCTGCCGCTGCACGCGTGGTCGCCGCGCGTGCTGTGGCTGGGCTGCGGGGGCATCGGGCTGCTCGCGGCCGTGGTCTTGGGGCTCTTCGGCAGCGGGGAAGGGC
>FTCB01000547.1_pt1 | contig 12649 bp, 7 predicted proteins | sample 1639431 | NCBI WGS metagenome assembly FTCB01 (sample SAMEA3914864, study PRJEB12502) | metagenome | biome: forest; material: soil | place: USA | collected 2012-03-12 | depth 0.3 m
GCTCGGGAGGCCGCAGTCGATGACTTCGAATTTTCGGTCGGGAAATTGGGTGAGGAGGAAGGCTTCGAACAGATCGACGTATTGGCCGGAGTGGGTGATGCTGTCGCCGAGGAAGAGGATGCGTTTGACGCCGGGGAGGAAATCTTCTGCGGGGGCGGGGAGACTGGCAAAGACCAGGCAGAGGAGTGGGAAGATGAGGCGTTGAAGAAGATGCACGGGGTTGGTGTAGGGGATTTGGATTTGGGAGGGCAAACTTTCCGCGGTGGGGCGGCTTTCCCACCGCGCGCGGCAGGCCGCGCCTTCCAGAGCGGCGTCACGCCCTAAGGATTACCCACAACCGTGATGCGGATGGCGTACCGGCATGAGGACCGTGCCGATTCTCTCTGCGCACGAACTCTTTCAGAGCGCGTTATCATTTTGTCGTTTCCAGCGTGGCCGCTTGCAGAAACGGCGCGCCCCCCTGGGAAGAATCATTTTTGGAGACGACAAAATGATGACCTACAAAATGATGACGCGCCCTGAACTGCCCCGCACGTCGCGCAAACAACCTTTTTGGAGAAAGGCTTTGAGGATGCGGAGACGAGGGCAGAGCAGGGCGCGGTGTTCGATTTCAGAGAGGGCGCGGCAGTTGTTACGTGGCGCTTCGCGCTATGCACACAACGGCGACAAGAATGTCGCCGCTCCTTGGGCCCTCGCTTGCTTGTTGTCTAGGTATTCGCTATCGGGTGGGTCTATTGATCTCACTGCCATGAATCGCACCTTTCTCTCCGTTGCCGCCACGTTTGCCATGCTTGCTCCGCTTCATGCCGCGGACTCCGCCGTTTACAACGTCCCGCTGAAGGACATTGACGGCAAGGACACGTCGCTCAAAGCGTTTGAGGGGAAGGTAATTCTCGCGGTGAATGTGGCGTCGCATTGCGGCAACACGCCGCAGTATGCGGGGCTGGAGTCGCTGTATGAGAAGTTCAAGGACAAGGGGCTCGTGATTGTTGGTTTTCCGTGCAATGACTTTGGCGCGCAGGAGCCCGGGACGAATTCCGAGGTGAAGGAGTTTTGCACCTCGAAATATCACGTGACGTTCCCGATGATGGACAAGCTGCACGTGAAGGGCCCGGAGCAGCATGCGCTCTACAAGGAGCTGAGCGGCCCGGGTTCGCCGTTTCCCGGTGACGTGAAATGGAACTTTGGCAAATTTCTCATTGGCCGCGATGGCAAGATCCTCGCCCGCTTCGAGCCCGGCACCAAGCCGGAGAAGGACGAGGTGACCAAGGCCATCGAGGCCGCGCTGGCGCAGAAGTGACTCTGGTCGAAAAGCAGCAGCAACTTATTGGTCGCCTCGCCATCATCGAGGACCCGCAGGAGCGCCTCGCCGCGCTCATGTCGCGGGCGAAGAAATGGCCGGCGCCGCAGCCCATCGACGACACGCTTCTCGTGCCGGGATGCCAGTCGCGCGTGTGGCTGCAGTGCGGCGTGGAAGATGGCGTGTGCCGTTTTCGCATGGAATGCGATGCACCGATGGTGAAGGGTCTCGTCGCGCTGATGTGCGAGCTTTATGACGGTGCACTGCCGGCCGAGGTGGCGGCGGTGGAGCCGGAGTGGGTCGAGAAGCTGGGCTTTCACCGGATGATTACGCCGACGCGGCTGAATGGGCTGGCGGCGGTGCGAGGGAGGATTCGGGAGTTTGCTTCCGGCGTCCGGTAACTCGAGCTGAGTAGTCCGTTTTCCGCATCCAGTATTCAGTCGCGCTTTTCTTTTCGTCACACCGCGCTACACACCCACGCTCGCATGAAAATTCTCCGCTACCGCCAACCCGGTTTTGCCAAGGCTGTCGCCGCGCTCAAGCGCAGCGCTGAGCCCACGGCCGAAGTGCGCGACACGGTCGCGGCCATTCTCGCCGCGGTGAGGAAGCATGGAGACAAGGCGCTGCTCGATTACACGGAAAAGTTTGGCGGTCCGCGGCTAAAGCCCGCGCGCCTCGCGGTGAAGGAAGCGGCGAGCGTGGATGCAGCCACCAAGGCCGCGATCAAGACTTCGCACCGCAACGTGTTTGCGTTTGCCAAGCGCAGTCTGCGCCAAAGCTGGAGCGCCCGGAATGCGCAAGGCGCGCTGGTGGGCGAGCGCTTCGATCCGTTTGAGCGCGTGGGCGTGTACGTGCCCGGCGGCACGGCGCCGCTCGTTTCGACGGCGGTGATGACGGTGACGCTTGCCGCGGCGGCGGGGTGCCCGGAGATCGTGGCGGTGACGCCTTGCGGGAAGGACGGCTCGGTGAATGCCGCGCTGCTCTTTGCGCTACGCCAGGCCGGCGCGACGGAGATCTATCGTGTGGGCGGGGCGCAGGCGATTGCGGCGCTGGCGTACGGGACGAAGACGATTCGGCCAGTGCAGAAGATTTTCGGCCCGGGAAGTCCGTGGGTGGTGGAGGCGAAGCGCCAGGTCTTTGGCCAGTGCGCGATCGATTTGCTGCCCGGGCCGAGCGAGATCCTGGTGCTCGCGGATTCGAGCGCGAATCCGGGGTGGATTGCCGCGGACTTGCTGGCGCAGGCGGAGCACGGGCATGGGAGCAGCATCCTTTTCGCCACCGATAGCGAGAAGCTGCTCACCGCGGTGGAGCGCGAAATCCGGATGCAGGCTGAGACGTTGAGCCGCCGCGCGCACCTCACGGAAGTGCTGGAACAAAATGCGGCGCTCATTCTCGTGAAGTCGATCGACGACGGCATTGCCATCGCCAATGACTTTGCGCCGGAGCACATCTCGATCGCGGCACGGGATGAAGACGCGATCGCGAAGCGCATTCGCACGAGCGGTGCGATTTTCCTCGGTGGCTGGTCACCGGTCGCGGCGGGCGATTTCGTCGCGGGGCCGAGTCACACGCTGCCCACAGGCGGCGCAGGGCGCTCGTTTCCGGGACTGATGTCCGACATGTTCCAGCGGCGCACGAGCATCGTGAAGCTCGACCGGAAGTCGCTCGAAAAATCGGTGAAGACCATCGAGCAATTCAGCAAGATCGAAGGGCTTGATGCGCACGGGCACAGCGCGCGCATTCGGTTTGAGAGGTTGATCTAGTCGAGGGTAAATCCGGAAGACTGAGAGTCGATTCTTCCCTGAGTGAGCCCATTTTTTGGGTGTCTCTTTTATCGTGCCAATGTGGGGGGACGGCCGAGGCCGGTGTTGACCCGCTCCGCCCCGGGAGACAAGCTCACCGCTCCACCATAGTGCTCCCGAATGGTCTGATTCCCAGCCAAAAGGAGCGCTGAATTCCTGGCCCTGCTTTGCCACCGCATGCTATGAATACATCTCCTGACTGTCGTCCGGTTTCGTCCCTCGCTGCCCCCTCAGCCATTTCACCGTCCCCGCTGGCTCCGCGGATTCGGCACCGATGGGCCGCGGTGGTCTTCCTTCTCCTGCTCTTCGTCTCGATTCCTGCCGGAGCGCAAACGCTGTTTATCCTCACGGAAGATGGAAAGCTGGCGACGGCCTTGGCGACGAATCCCTCCGGCATGACCACGCCGGTCACCATCACCGGCGTGAACGCGGGAGACACGCTGGTTGCCATCGACGTTCGGCCACAGAATCAGGAGCTCTATGCGCTGGGATTTAATTCCGGTGCGGGAACCGTGCAGCTCTATCACCTCTCCGTGCCCACGGCCATTGCGACCGGCATCGGGACCACGGGAACCTATGTCAACGGCGGCGGCACACCGGTCCCCATCACCGGCGCGCGTTTTGATATGGATTTCAATCCTACGGTCGATCGTCTCCGGGTGGTGACGGACTCCGGGCAGAATTTTCGGATGAACCCCAATACCGGCGCTTTCGTGGACGGCGACCTCGGTGGCGCCGCCGGGAGTGTGGCCGGTCTCAATATGGACGGGCCGATCAACGGTGGCACGACGACTGTCTCCGGGATTGCCTATACCAATAATCGGCCCAACTCCACGGTGACGACCCTTTACACGGTGGATGACGTGACGAATAGCCTATATATCCAAAATCCTCAGAACGCCGGCACGCAGACCATGCCCCTCACGGTGACCGTGGGTGGTTCCCCCGTCGATTTCTTCAACGCTAGTCTCGACATCATACCGGGCGTGAACGTTGCGACCTCCAACACCCCCGTGGTGTCCGGCTCCGCCTTCATGGTTGCCAAAGTCGGCGCCAACACCTCGGCTTACAGTATCAATCTTGTGAACGGCCAGGCCACGCTTCTGGGGAACTTTAGCGTGGCGGTCCGAAGCTTGGCGATTCGCACGGAGGTCGGCGCTGCCGCGGTGCTGAGCGGGTCCGGGTCTTCGCTGGTGCGATTTGATCCCAGCGCGACGGGAACCACGACGACCGTGGCCCTCACCGGCATCGTTGCCGGTGAAACGATGGTCGGCATTGATGGACGCCCGGCGACGGGCCAGCTCTACGGCATGGGAGTCAATGCCACGAGCAACACCGGATCGCTCTACTTGATCGACCCGCAAACGGGGGCCTGCACCATTGTCGGGACCGCTGGCCAAATCGCCTTTATCGATGCCGGCGGCGCTCCCGTGGATTTTCCATCTCCCGCCATTTTTGGCTATGGATTCGATTTCAATCCAACCGTCGATCGCATTCGCGTCATTGCGGCGAGCGGTCTGAGTTTCCGGTTGAACCCGAATAACGGCGCGCCCGGGGATGGCGATCTCGGCGGTGCGGCGGGCAGTGTCGCCGGCACCAATCCCGATGGTCCGCAAAATGGCCAGCTCGGCGGCAGCACCGGGGCCAGTGGCGCCGCCTATACGAATAATTTTGGCGGGGCGACGGTCACGACCTTGTACGTGCTCGATGCCGCCAGCAGCCGGCTCTATATCCAAAATCCACCGAATGCGGGAACCGAGACCCTGCCGGTGACGATAACCCTCGGCGGATCGCAGCTGAACTTTGGCGGTTTGGGCGGGTTCGACATCCCTTCGCCGGTGGCCGTAGTGACTTCCAACACTCCTGCCACTGGCTACGGATGGATGGTTGCGACGGTTGCTGTCAGTGGGCCGGGTTTGTACCGGATCGATCTCTCCACCGGAGCCGCTGTCCTTGTCGGCGCCCTCCCCGCGGCCTCGGGTCTCGTTCTTTGGGCCGCGCCGCCGGAGATTGCGGTCGAATCCCCGATTGGCACGGAGGTCGGGAATGACTCGGCCATAATCCAGTTCGGCGGTTCTGCCGTCGCCACCCCGGTGACTCGCACCATTTTGGTGAGGAACCGCGGCAGCCAGCCCCTCACGTACAGCACCACCCTGAGCTCCGGCGCGTCTTTCAGCGTTACGCAAAACGCGACGGGAAGCATCCCGGGTTCCGGCAGCGTGACCATGGAAATTACCTTCACTCCGGCGAGCCCGGGCTTTCAAAACGACGCGCTGCACATCCTCAGCAGCGATAGCGACGATGCCTCGTTTGATATCGGGCTCTCCGGTATTGGTAAGACGCCGCTGACCGGCGATGTGGTGGTGGTCACGGCGGGCGAAACGCGTGTGAGTCCGCTCGCCAATGATGTTCTCGGCGCCAGCCTCACAATTACGGACGTGAGCGATGCCAGCATCACCATCCAGGGGCGCCAACTGATCATCCCCGACGGCTATACGGGCACTTTTACGTATACCGTCTCCAACGGGATGGAAATTGGAACGGCGTCGGTCACGGTGGTGAGCGGGCCCCCGCTGATGAACCCGAGCAACTTCAATGGCCTGCTTTTTGACGCCGCAGACGACATCGTGGGATGGGCCAAGGTGAGCATTTCCGCCAAGGGGGTGGCCACGGTTCAGGTGCGCGGCGGCGCGCAATTGATCGGGGCCAAGGCGACTTTTCCGGTAGGGGGCAACACGGCGGCTGCCTTCACCCAACTCGGCCAGCTCACGCTGGTGCGGAACGCGAATGGCACGGTGGACCTGACGCTCGGCGCCCTTGGTGGTAGCGCGCACGGCACGCTGCGGGCTGCGCTTTCCAGCACCACCGTGGAGAAATATCACATCGCGCTGGCCAGCATCGATGCGGCCATCCCGGGGGGAGGTTATGCCATTGCCAAAGTAACGACCAAAGCCACGGTCACCCTCACCGGCATCCTGCCCGATGGACTTCCTTTCTCCGCTGCCACGGCGAAAGGCGACAATGGAAGCATCTCGTTTTTTGCCGTGGTGACCAAGGGAGCGAAGCCGCCGGCGCTGATCGGTGGCGAGCTGCTCACCGCGAGTCTCACAGCCACCGATGTGACCGGCGAATTGCTTTGGTCCAAGCTGCCCCAGCCCGGCCCCAAAGGACTGCATCTCGCTGGAGTGGATACGGTGCTCACCGCAAACGGCTGTCTTTTCGACAACACCATTTCTTTGAGCAGCATGGAAACGCTCACGCTGAGCGGAGGCGATCTTGCTGGCACTGAAAGCGTTTCCGTGGCCATCAGCACCACGGGCATCCCTGCGGTGCCCACCGGCTCGCTCAAGGCGTGGACGGGCGTCTCACCCAAGGTCGGCAAATTCACGGCGAAAGTGCAGGTGCCGGGGATCGCCAAACCCGTTACGGGTAGCGGACTCTATCTGCCCAAGAGCCAAACGGCCTGGGGATTTTTCCCCGGAAAAACCGTCGGCGGGCGGATCCAGTTGCAGCCATAGGCGCCCGCAAAAGAAGCCCACTGCCCGCGCGGTGTGTGCTGCTTGTGCTGGCGAGAGCCGCGGTTTCCGGCTATTCATTTGGTCCCATGTTCCGCCAGATCTCATGCGTCCTCGCTTTCGCCGCGATGGCGGCCAGCAGTGCCGCAGGGCAAGATCCTTCGATCGCCGCGAGACGTGATCTGGTGGATCTTGCGGGCAAGCGCGCGGATCCTTTTGCCGCGACGCGCGAAGAAGTGCTGGTGTTTCTTTTTCTTCGCACGGACTGCCCGGTCGCTAATTCCTACGCGCCGGAAATCAAACGGCTCTGGGGGCGATTCAAAGAAAAGGGAGTGGGTTTCTTCATCGTCTATTCGGACTCGGATGAGACACCGGAGATGATTCGAAAGCATCTCGGGGAATACGGCTACCCGATGGGCGCGTTGTCGGATCCGAAGCGCACGTTTGCGGCGCGGTCGAAAGTGACCGTCACGCCGGAGGCGGCGATTTACCGGCGCGACGGGACGCTGCTGTATCATGGCCGCATCGACGATCGGTTCGTGGATTTCGGCAAAGCGCGGTCTCAGCCGACGGTGCATGACCTTTCACGGGCGCTGAATCAGGCGGTCGCCGGGGAACGCGTGGCGGCTGCGGGCGGTCCGGCGATCGGCTGCGATATTGAGGGCGTGAGGTGATGCGCTGGTTTTGGCCACTGCTTTTCGTCCTGCACTTGCACGCGGAGAATGCGCCGACGTTCACGCGCGACGTCGCGCCGATTTTGTATGCGCACTGCGTGGGGTGCCATCATCCCGGCGGCATCGGTCCTTTCAGCCTGGTCGAGTATCGCGATGCCAAAAAGCGTGCGAAGTTGATCGCGCGCGTGACGGCCAGCCACTACATGCCGCCGTGGCTGCCGGCGGCGGGGCACGGCGAATTTGAAGGGGAGCGGCGGTTGTCGGGCGAGCAGATCGCCGCGCTGGCGCGCTGGCTGGATGCGGGCGCGCCCGAGGGCAATGCGAAGGATTTGCCGCCGCGGCCCAAGTGGAGCGATGACTGGCAGCTCGGCCCTCCGGATCTGGTCCTCAAATTGTCCGCGCCCTACACGCTGCCGGCCGAGGGGAAGGATGTGTATCGGAATTTTGTCCTGCCGGTGAATTTGCCGGCGGATCGCTACGTACGCGCCGCGGAGATTCGTCCGGGCAATCTTCGGGCGGTGCATCACGCTTTCGTTTTTGTGGATGAAACCAACGCCTCACGCGCGCTTGATGCCGCGGATCGCGAGCCGGGATATCCCGGGATGAATCCCGGCCCGGGCGCGATGGGGCCTGACGGGCATTGCATCGCGTGGCAGCCGGGGAAGCGCGCTTTGCCCGAGCCGGCGGGCACGGCATGGGTGCTGCACCGGAAGAGCGACATCGTGTTGCAATTGCACCTGCGCCCCAGCGGCAAGCGGGAGAGCATCCAGCCGAGCATCGCGCTTTATTTTACGGACCAGCCGCCCGAGCGCGATCTCTACACGCTCTTCATTCGCTCGCCAGCCATCGATATTCCCGCCGGCGCGCAGGACTACGCCATCGAGGCCAGCTACACGCTGCCGGTGGATGCGGACCTGCTCAGCATCTGGCCGCATCTGCACTATCTCGGCCATGAGATTCACAGTTGGGCGGAGCTGCCGGACGGTACGAACAAGGAGCTGCTGTCTATTCCGAATTGGGATTTCAACTGGCAGGGCGACTACCGCTACACGCACCCGCAGCCATTGCCGAAAGGCGCGCGGCTTCATCTGCGCGCGACGTACGACAATACCGAAGCCAACCCGCGCAACCCGAATCGGCCGCCGAAGCGGGTGCGCTACGGGCCCGAGACGTCCGATGAAATGGGGGAGCTGTTCTTTCAGTTTTTGCCGCGGAATCGCGCCGATCGCAATGCGCTCATGCGGGACTACACGGAGAAATATGCGCTGGCCGACAGCCTCGCGGTGGCGCAGGCGCTGCTGGAGCGCGATCCACGGGACGCCGCCAGCCGGACGCAGCTCGGCACGACGCTCATCGTGCTGGGCCGCCTCGAGGAAGCGGAGAAGGAATTGCAGCGAGCGATCCAGGACAATCCCTCGCTGGCGCTGGCGCACTATGCACTCTCCAGTATTTATATGGCGCGCAACGATGCCGGACGGGCAGAGGCGGCTCTGCTGCGGACGCTGGAGCTCGATCCGAATCATTCCGATGCGCACAACGATCTGGGAAATGTGTACCTTTTCGAGAACGACATCCCCGCGGCGATCGCGCAACTGGAGGAGGCCCTGCGACTGAATCCGAATGATACGCTCGCGCAGTCCAATCTGGCGAAGGCGCGGGCGAGGCTGCCGGCGCCGGCCACGCCGAAGTAGGTTGGGCCATTTTTTTGCTCAACTTGTTCAATGGGGCGGGTTTTTCCTTCATTCCTCTGTTCACTCGTCTCACCCTCGTTTCTCATGATGAAGGCCCTCTTTTTCTCCGCCGTCGCATTTTCCTCCGTTGCGTTTGCCGCTGAGGCGCCGCGTGTGCTCACGACGGGAACTTTGCCGGATGATGTACGCCTCCAACCGCTCAAGGATCTGGATGGCTATTTTCCATGGACGCCGCCGGGCAATGCGACGGCGTGGAAAGTCCGCGCGGAGCAACTCCGCACACAACTCCGTGTGGCGCTGGGGATTTTTCCGGAGCCGACGAAGACACCACTGAATGCGGTGATTCACGGCAAAGTCGAGCGCGAGGGGTTCACGGTGGAGCGGGTGTATTTTGAGTCGATGCCGGGCTTCTATGTCACGGGCAGCCTCTTTCGCCCGACGTCGCCAGGGCCGCATCCGGGCGTGCTTTGTCCCCATGGGCATTGGACTGATGGGCGTTTCTTTCGCGAGCGCGAGGCCAAGGTGAAGGAGCAAATCGAGAAAGGCGCCGAGGCCTTGCTGACGAATGGCTCCGCTCCGCTGCAGGCGCGCTGTGCGGAACTCGCGCGCATGGGGTGCGTGGTATTTCACTATGACATGATCGGCTATGCCGACAGCGTGCAGCTCTCGCAGGAGCTGGCGCACAAGTTTGCGAAGCAGCGGCCGGAGGCGAACAGCGCGGAGAACTGGGCGCTCTTTTCACCGCAGGCGGAGGAGCACGCGCAAAGCATCATGGGTTTGCAGGCCTGGGATTCGATCCGGGCGCTCGATTTTCTCACATCGCTGCCGGATGTGGATCCGACAAAAATTGCCTGCACGGGCGCGAGCGGCGGTGGCACGCAGACGTTTTTGCTGGCGGCGATCGATCCGCGCGTGACGGTGGCTTTCCCGGCGGTGATGGTGAGCACGGCGATGCAGGGGGGCTGCACGTGCGAGAATGCGAGCCTGCTGCGCGTGGGCACCGGCAACATCGAAATCGCCGCGCTGTTTGCGCCGAAGCCCATGGGCATGACGGCGGCGGATGATTGGACAAAAGAAATGCCGACCAAGGGTTTTCCGGATCTGGCGGCGCATTGGGCGGCGCTGGGGAAGCCGGAGAATGTGAAGCTCTTTCCGCATCTCGAGTTTCCGCACAACTACAACCTGCGTTCGCGCGAGGACATGTATGGCTGGCTGAATCAGCATTTCATGCTCGGGCGAAAGGAGATTCATGAGGCGGAGTTCAAGCCGCTCTCGCGCGAGGAACTCACGGTGTGGGACTCGCAGCATCCGGCCCCTGCGGGCGGGCTGGATTTTGAAAAGAAGCTGTGCCGGTGGTGGGCGGAGGATGCTGCGAAGCAAGTCACGGAGGGCGGCGAGAAGGTCACGCGGCCGGCGCTGGAGGCGATTTTCCGGCGCTCGCTCAGCGGCGAGAAAGCGGCAATGAACCGGAAGACATTAAAGAAGGAAGACCGTGGAGACTACACGCTGCTGCGCGCCGTGGTGGAGAATGAAGCCCGCCACGAGGCCGTGCCGGCGGTGTTCTTTCATCCGAAGAAATGGAATGGCCGCACGGCGATCTGGCTGACGAGCAAGGGGAAGGCGGGGCTCTTTAATGGGTCCGAGCCGGGTGATGATGTGGCACGACTGCTCAATGCCGGATGGAGCGTAATGGGCGTCGATTTGTTCGAGCAGGGTGAATTTCTCAACGACGGCGAGAGCGACACGCCCACGCGCAAGGTGAAGAATCCGCGCGAGGCGGCGGCTTTTACGTTTGGCTACAATGATAGTCTCTTCGTGCAGCGGACGCATGATGTGCTCAGCGCGCTGGCGTTTGTGCGCGATCATGCGGAGCACAAGACGGAGCAGGTGGCGCTCATCGCGCTCGATGAGACAGCGCCCATCGCGGCGGCGGCCCGGCTGCTGTCGGAGGACTTCGTGAATAGCACCGTTCTCGACACGCGTGGCTTTCGCTTTGCCGCCGTGGACACACTGCAGAGCCCCTATTTCCAACCGGCGATGGCCAAATATGGCGACCTGCCCGAGGTGCTGAAACTGGGGCATGGCGCGGTGCTGGCCAAGGGCGAGCCCGGAGCAAACGCGGGCGCGGACCCGATCACGTGGCTGCTGGCCCGGTAGTGCCAGATGAAAAGCGCGTGATTTGTCCCTGATTGACACCCCCTCACGCCCTTCTACGCTCGCCGCCCCATGAACGGCAAAGCCTCCCAGTTTTCCTCTCCCGTCCTCGCAATCCGATCCTTCGCCCTGGCCGCCATCGCCTGCGGCCTCACATCGTTCAGCAGTGCCGAAGTGGCCAAGCCACAGACGGCGTCCTTGGGCTCGCCGCAGTTTCAGCCGACGCCGGCGCATCCGGTGGGCTGGCGCGGAGATGGGACGGGGCATTTTCCGGGGGCGACGGGGCCGCTGAAATGGAGCCGCGAGGCGGCAGCGACCGGCTACACCACGCAGGGCATCGTGTGGATGGCACCGCTGCCAAACATCGGAGTGAGCAGCCCGATCGTGGTCGGTGATCGGATTTTTCTGACGGCGGAGGTGGGCGATCTCGTGTGCCTCGAAAAGCAGACGGGGAAGATTCTGTGGATTCGCTCGAGCGCGGAGTTCGAGGCGCTCAGCGATGAAGAGCGCAAGGCCGATCCCGCCTATGCGATGACGCTGGCGCCCTTGCTGGCGGAGCTGAACGCGACGAACGACGAAGTGGTGAAAGGGTTGAATGCGCGGCTGCCGGGTGCGCTCACGGCGCCGACGCCCCAGCCGGATGCGGCACAGAAAAAGAAGCGCGATCTCGAAAAGAAAATTCAGGACGCGGAGAAGGCGATCGACAAAAAGCGCTACAGTCACAATTGGGGGCAGGCGGTCTTTGGCTATAGCGGCGCCACGCCGACGAGCGATGGCAAGCACGTGTGCGCGTTTTACACCACGGGATTGACCGTGTGCTACGACCTCGAGGGGCATCGCCAATGGATCGCGGGAGGCTCGGGCGATGGCAGCGAGCACGGAAATTTTGCGAGCCCGATTTTGTCGGACAACAAGATGGTGGTGTGGGCCAATGAAATGCGAGCCTACGACGTCGCGACCGGCAAGCTGGCCTGGACCCAGCCGGCGAAGGCTTTCAACTCGTATGGCTCGCTCTTTCGCCTGCAGTCGGGAGGCGAGCCGGTGGTGGCGTTTCAATGGGGGTTTTTCGTTCGGGTGCGCGATGGACAACCGGTGTGGGATAAAGGGGTCTTTGGTGATTCCGTGGCCACGCCGATTGTCGAGGGCGATACAATTTTCGCGCACACGGGGTATCCGAAGTACAACGATAAGAACAAAGGGCTGCGTGCTTTTAAAATTCCGGCGAGTCCCGACAGCAGCAAGCTGACGCCCGCGTTTCAATTCGCCGAAGAGTGGGCGGATGACGAACTCCCGTTGGACAAGAAGAGCCCATTCAATCGCGGCTTTGTGTGCTCGCCGCTTTACGTGGATGGGCTCATCTACCAAGTCACGCAGGGCGGGGGACTGCTGGTGAATGACGCGACCACCGGCGCCGTGGTTTACCGGAAGGTGCTGCCGCTCAAGCCGAAGACGGAATACTGGAATTGGGCGGGATGCGCGGCGAGCCCCACGCTCGGGGGCAAAAACATTTACC
>FTCB01000462.1_pt1 | contig 12527 bp, 5 predicted proteins | sample 1639431 | NCBI WGS metagenome assembly FTCB01 (sample SAMEA3914864, study PRJEB12502) | metagenome | biome: forest; material: soil | place: USA | collected 2012-03-12 | depth 0.3 m
CGGGCATGGAAGTGCCGAAGGACGGTGTGAAATCGAATCCGCTGACCGAGGATGAGCTCAACGCGAACCTCGACGACAAAGGCAAGACGGTGCGCCTCACCGTGCCACAGCCCGGCGAATTCAAAGCGATCCCCGCGGCGGAAATTCAGACGGATCGCGAGAAGGGTTTTGGAAAAACGGACGCTGCCGCTCCCGCCACGACTGCTCCGGCCGCCGCGGCGCCGGCGGAGAAGAGCACCGCGAAGCCCGCTAAAATCTCCGGTTTCAAAGTCGCCGGAAAGACCGGCACCGCCCAATCTTATGCCAAACCGATCTTCGAATCTCCCGTGCTCAAAGCCACCACGAAGGATCGCCTCGTCAAAATCGACGTCCCGCTGAAAGACGCAAAGGAACTCTACCTCGTCGTCTCGTCCGAAGGCTCGATCAGTTGCGACTGGTCCGACTGGCTGGAGCCGCAGCTCGTGATGGCCAATGGCACCACGACGGATCTCACCGCGCTGAAATGGAAATCCGCCAAGGCCGGTTTCGGCAGCGTGCGCGTGGGCAAATCCGCCGGCAACGCCGCGCTGCTCGTCGACCGCAAAACGCACGAGCACGGCCTCGGCACGCATGCGGCGTCCGTCATCGTGTATGACCTTCCCGCAGGCGTCGTGGGGTTCCGCGCGAGCGTGGCGATTGACGATGGCGGCATGGTCCGTAAAGGCGAGCCGAGCGACGCCGAAGTGCGCTTCCTTGTTTACACGGCGAATCCCGGCGCCGCCGCGGAAATTACCGATTCGGGTGAATCCAAGAAACCTGCCGACAACGGCCCGACGGAAGTCCCGGTGGACATGTTCACGCTGCCCGAGGGCCTCGAAGTCACGCTCTGGGCCAAGACCCCGCAGTTGCAAAATCCGACCAACATCGACTTCGACGCACAAGGCCGCCTGTGGGTGGCGGAAGGCGTGGACTATCGCGGCAAAGCGAGCCGGCAGAAAGAGGGCGACCGCATTATGGTGCTGGAGGACACCACCGGCTCCGGCGTGTGCAACAAGAGCACCGTCTTCGTGCAGGAACCCGACCTCGCCGCGCCGCTCGGTGTCGCCGTTATCGGCAACAAGATCGTCGTGTCGCAGCCGCCGGACCTCCTCGTTTACACCGATGTGAATGGCGACGGAAAATTCGATCCCGCCGTGGACAAGCGCGAGGCACTGCTCACCGGCTTCAATGGACGCCAGCACGATCATAGTTTGCACAGCGTCACCACCGGCCCCGACGGCCAATGGTATTTTAACCAGGGCAACACCGGCGCGCTGTTCACGGATAAATCGGGCAAGACCTTCCGCTTTGGCAGCCCCTACGTGCACGGCAATGGCAAGCAGATCGTCGATCCGTCCACCATCGCCGGGCAAAAGAGCGACGACGGCCACGTATGGATTGGCGGCACCGCGATGCGCATGAATCCGGACGGGACGAACGTCACCGTCATCGGCCACAATTTCCGCAACAGCTTCGAGCAGACGGTGAACTCGTTCGGCGATGTGTATCAAAGCGACAACGATGACCCGCCGGCCTGTCGCGTCACGCCGATGATGGAAGGCGGCAACGCGGGCTTTGCCTCCGCCGACGGCAAGCGCTCGTGGGGCGCGGACAAGCGTCCCGGTCAGGACACACCCACCGCCGAATGGCGCCAGGAAGACCCCGGCACGATGCCCGCGGGCGATGTCTACGGCGGCGGCTCGCCCACCGGCGTGGCCTTCTACGAAAACGGCGCGCTCGGCGACAAATGGCGCGGCCTGTTGCTCGCCTGCGAGGCCGGCAAGAATGTGGTCTTCGGCTATTTTCCCAAGCCGGACGGCGCGGGCTGGAAACTCGAGCGCTTCGACTTCTTCACCTCCAACAAGGAGAAGGAATGGGCCGGCTCCGACTTCCTCGGCGGCAAAGCGACCAATGAGCTGAAGACGAAGTTCCGTCCGAGCGACGTGTGCGTCGGCCCCGATGGCGCGATCTACGTCGCCGATTGGTTCGATGCGCGCGTCGGTGGACACGGCACCATGGACGACCGCGCCACCGGCGCCATCTACCGCATCGCGCCGAAGGGCTTCAAATCCGTCGTGCCGAAATTCGATCTGAACACCACCGGGGGCCAGATCGCCGCGCTGAAGAGCCCGGCGCAAAATGTGCGCAACAGCGGCTTCGTCCGCCTCAAAGCACAGGGCGCCAACGCGGTGAATGCCGTCGCCGCGCTGCTCACCGACGAAAATCCCTACCTCGCCGCCCGCGCCGCATGGCTGCTGGCGCAGATGGGCGACGCCGGCGTCGCGAAAGTGAAGCCGTGGCTCGATTCCAAGGACGACGAGCAGCGCCTCGTCGCCTACCGCGCGCTGCGCCGCGCCAATGTGGACGTGCTCGCCATGGCCGCGAAAATGGCCTCCGACAAATCCGCCGCCGTCCGCCGCGAAGTTGCGCTCACGCTGCGCGATGTGCCCGCGGAGAAGAGTGTGGAGCTCCTTGTGAAGCTGGGCCAGCAGTTCGATGGCCAGGATCGCGCCTATCTCGAAGCCTTCGGCCTCGGCTGCTCCGGCAAGGAAAGCGCTGTCTACAGTCAGCTCGCCAAAACCATGGGCGGCCCCGCCGCCGCGTGGAGTGAAGCCTTCGCCCGCATCGCCTGGCGCCTGCATCCGCCGGAGGCCGTGAACGATCTGCGCACCCGCGCCATCTCCGCGAGCCTCACCTCGGATCAGCGCAAGCTCGCCCTCACCGCGCTCGGCTTCATTCCCACCCGCGAAGCCGCCAACGCGATGCTCGACATCGCCGCCGCGCGCAACCCAGAGACCAACGCGCTCGCCATGTGGTGGCTCCTGAACCGCAAGGGCAATGACTGGATGCATTTCGGCCTCGATGAAGCGCTCAAGAAACGCGAGCTCTTCGATCCCGCCAAAGTCCAGCTCGTCGCTGCGGAATTTCCACCCATGCCCCAGGATGCGCCGAAACTGCCTCCGGCTTCGGAGATCGCCAAGCTCAAGGGCGACATCGAGCACGGCAAAACCAGCGCCGCCATCTGCCAGTCCTGCCACCACTTCGCCGGCGCCGGCGTGGACTTCGGCCCCGACCTCACCACCTTTGGCCGCCAGCAGACCACCGAGGTCATCGCCGGCGCCATCGCCAATCCGTCCGCCGACATCTCGCACGGCTTCGAGGGCAGCGAGATCAAGACCACCGACGGCCTCACCATCACCGGCATGCTCCTCTCCGAAGCCGATCCCGTCATCATCAAATGCATGGGCGGCCTCGTGCAGTCCGTCCCCAAATCGCGCATCGCCTCGCTCAAGCCGCTGAGCCGCTCGCTCATGTACGACCCCGCGATGCTCAACCTCACCCCGCAATCCATCGCCGACATCGTCGCCTATTTGAAGAGCTTGTAGATTGGCGAAACGCCAGAAAGTGGAACGGCTTTTCAAGCCGTGGCGCGGCGAGATCTGGACTGCGGCGGCATGGCGCCGCTCTGGGAGGCGCGGCATGACGCGCCGTGGAGGGAACACTGTGCCCAGACCGAACAGCTTTCGCATGGGATGTACCGGATGACCGGAGGTGAAGCTTCCGTGGCGCGGCCATACCACGGCGCGTCATGCCGCGCCCTGCCACAAAGCGGCGTCATGCCGCCGCAGTCCAGATCTCGGCTCGGCAGGCTTGCTGCCGCCACCGATTTCACCGAGAAGGCGCCCATCTGCCGTTTCGCACGGAGTCCGAGACCCCCGGCAAAAATCCTAAATCTTAATTCCTAAATCTTAAATCCCTTCGCGGTATCATGTTCTGCCTCATGAAGAAAACCTCCTTTCTCGCCACCGTCATCGCACCGCTCGCTCTTACCGTCTCCGCCTTCGCGGCGGGCGAAGACCAGCTTCCGCCGAATGCCCGCCTCGCCATCATCGGCGACTCCATCACCGAGCAAAAGCTCTACTGCAAATACATGGAGACCTATCTCGTTGCGTGCGCCGGCCGCACGGACATCCGTGTTTTCCAGTACGGCTGGAGCGGCGAAACGGCCCCGGGCTTCCTCGCCCGCATGGAAAACGACCTCGCCGTTTTCAAGCCCACCACCGCCACGACGTGCTACGGCATGAATGACGGCTCATATCAGCCGTACAAGGACGAAATCGGCAAACGCTACGAGGACGCCATGAAGGCCATCGGCAAAAAGTTCGACGAGCTCGGCGTGAAGTACGTCGTCTTCGGTTCGCCCGGCGCAGTCGATACGAAGTATTTCAACAAGCCTGGGACCGCCTTCCCGGAAGGAAAGAACGCCACGCTCTACAACGAGAACCTCGCCAAGCTCGGCGAGATCGACAAAAAGCTCGCCGCCGCCACCGGCAAAGTCTTCGCCGACGTGCACACGCCGATGATCGACACGATGGCCAAGGCCAAGGCAGCCATGGGCGACGCCTTCGACGTCTGCGGCGGCGACGGCGTGCATCCCGCGCCCGACGGCCAGCTCATCATGGCCTACGCCTTTTTGAAGGGCCTCGGCTGCAAGGGCGACATCGCCAACATCACCGTGGACATGAAAGGCAGCGCCACCGCGAGCGACGGCCACAAGGTGCTCAGCAGCGCCCCGGGCAAGGTCGAGCTCGAAAGCACCCGCTACCCGTTCGTGCTCGAAGGCGACGCCAAATCCTCGAAAGGCACCCGCAGCATCACCGCCTTCCTGCCCTTCAACGAAGAGCTGAACCGTTTCACGCTCCACGTGAAAAATCTCGGCAAGGACAAGGCCAAGGTGACGTGGGGAGGGGAGAGCAAGGAATTCACGAAGGAGCAGCTCGAGCAAGGCGTGAACCTCGCCGCCGAGTTTACCAAGACGCCCTTCGACACCGCCTTCCTCGGCTACATGAACGCCGTCGGCAGCAAGCAGAGCTTCGAGACCGGCCTCATCAAGGATTTCATTACCAAGATCCGCACCTTCTCGAACGAAGTGAAAGAAGACCAGCAGCTCGCCTCCGCCTTCGCCACCGTCAAGGAGCGCCTCGGCGCCCGCCAGGCCACCCTCGAAGCGAATTCGCGCAAGACTCTCGTGCCGGTGAAGTATACGATCACGGTGGAATAATTCCCCGGCTCCAACTTCGTGCCGGCTCAGAGCTGTTTAAGTAGAGTTGTAGCCGTCGCGCGGGACGCAGTCTGGAGTGCGGTGCCTTGGCACCGCTCTGCGGAAAGGCGCGGCTTGACGCGCGCGGTGGGATTCGGCCTGCGCGGTTCGGAAGACTCTCCGACCGCGCGGAGCAAGCTCCGCCATGCCACAGAGCGGTGCCAAGGCACCGCACTCCAGACTGCGCCCCGCGTTTACGCTCGCACCAGCACTTCCACGCGGTACAGCGGTGACCCTATTTCAATCGCCTTACCCCCGCCGCCTCCGTAGCGCCACGAGAACGCCCAGCCCGCTGAGCAGCGTCACCGCCGCTCCCGGCTCGGGCACCGCCACGAGCATCAAATCCACGCCGCCGAGGTCATCGTATACAAACGTGCTCCCGGCATACTCTGGATTGCTCACCGTCCAATTCGCGATGTCCTCCAGCCCAAACTCCGCGCCCGAGAGACCGCTGATGATGTTGTCATAAGTCCCCGGCGCTGCACCAGAGTTGAACTGAAACGTCTGCGCGGTCGAATCGAAGAACCAAAGGCCGCCCGTGCAGATCAGACTGGAGTGGGAGAACCCCGCGCCCAGCGTCAGTTCGATGATCGAGCCATCGCTCAGCGTCAGCAGCCCCGAGGACGAGAGCCCGCCCGACGCGTTCACTCCATCGCCGCCTCGCAGAAACGAAGCGCCATCCACCGTCACGCTCCCCACGGCGCCTGTGCCCGCCAGCGTGGCGCCGTTGTTCACGGTCATGCTGCTGCCGGTGAGCATGCCGTTGACGAGCAGCGTGCCGGCATTGACCGTCGTGGTGCCCACGTACGTGCTCGTGCCGCCGAGGGTGAGCGTGCCGTTTCCGACCTTGGTCAGCGAGCCGATCCCGCTCAGCCCGTTGTTGAGGACGATGCTGCCCGCGCCGCCAATCGTGGCCGGTGCGTTCAGCACCACCCCGCTCACGACCGCGTTCGCGACGGCGGGCTGCGTGGAAGTTCCCGCATCGATCGAAACCGCGGGCGTGCCCGTGTATCCAGTGCCGGGCGAAGTCATTTGCAGCGCCACCACTTGGAAATTGTTCGCATTGCCCACGCCGGTCGGATCGACCGTCCCGCTCACCAAAGTGCCGCCGGAAAATGAAATCGCCGGCGCCGAAGTGTAGCCGGTGCCGCGCGAGTCTGCGGCCGGACCGCCTGAGCCATCCTGGAATGTCACGCCGATCACCGTGCCCGAGACGCCATCGCTGAGCACCGCCGTGCCCACCGCACCTTGTCCGCCGCCACCGGTAATCGTCACCGTGGGCGCGACGGAGTAAACCTTGTCGCCCGGAGTAATCGTAAAGCTCGCATTGGTTAGCCCCAGCGAGGCCACCGCCGTCGCCCCCGTGCCTGTGCCGGTGATGGTCACCGCCGGCGGCGCACTGTATCCGAGCCCGCCGCCCGCCGTGCCCCCCGCGATGTTCAAGCCCGTCACTCCCGTCCCGATGTTCGCCACCGTGCTCGTGCTGCTGTTGATCAGCGCGCCGGCTCCGCCGACCCCTGCGCCGTTCAGGGTGATCAGTTTGTTCACCGATGTCTGGCCATTCAAATCCAGCGTCGATCCCGCGGCCACCACCGCGCTGCCCGCCACATTGCTGATTCCGCCAAAGCCCAGCGCATTCGTATGCCCGAGCTTCACCGTGGCGGCCACCGTGCCGTTGCCAATCGAGGTCGCGCCCGAATACGTGTTATTGCCGGCCAGCGTGGTGAGGCCCGTGCTGTTGATCGAGAGCGCGCCGTTGATCGAAAAGCCATTCACGATCGGTCCCGCAAAGACGACGTTGCCGGTTCCCTGCAACGTCACGAAGCGGTTTCCGCTGGGCGTTGGCCCCGCGCCGTTGCGCATGGTGAACACTCCGCCAAACGTGGTGGTGCCGGTGTTGTTGACCGTAAAGGGCGTGGTGCCCGTGGCCGTCCACTGCACGCTCCCGTTCAAGGTGAGGTCATTGTTTCCGGCAATGGTGATGCCCGTGAACTGCGTGATGGGATTTGCGATTACGTGCGGCCCGCCCGCTGCCATGAGCGTGCCCGACGTGAAGACCAAACCGCCGGTGCCGATGGGGCCGCTCGTCAGGGTGCTGCCCGGCGCGGACGGGGTGGAATCAGCGCCGATCACCAGCGTCGCCGTCGATGTGCTCAGCGTCGTCCCGCCCGAATACGTATTGCCGCCATTGTTCAATCGCACCGAACTTCCCGCCAGACCTTGCACCGTCAGGGTATTCGCCGTGGTGGTCCCCGCGCCATTGGCCATCACGCCATTCACCACCGTGTTCCCCGTGCCGGTAAAGGTCACGCCACGGACCACGCCGGCCTCTTTGTTGATATCGAGGTCGTTGATGATGAACGTGCCGCTGGTCAGGTTGTTGGTGAATTGACGGTTGCCGCCGCTGTTGCCGGTCACCTTGCCGCCAAACTCGATGCTGTTCGAACCGGCGATCGTCGTCGTCCCATTGACCAGCACGAGATTGGGAATGCGGTTGGCGCCCGTGAGATCCGCCGTCGACTGCAGCGTGGCCTGCGCCGTGATCTGCCCGGTGCCCAGCGCCGCCGCCTGCGAAATCTGGGTGACCCCGCCACTGAACGTGAAGCCGCCCTGAAAATTGGCGCCCGCCGCGCTGTTGAGGATCAGCGTGCCGGCGCCGGTTTTGTTAAACGTCCGCGCCGTCGTGTCCGTGTTGATGGAGCCGACGGTCACCGTGCCTCCGTTGACGGTCATGGTTCGGTTGCCACCGCTCACCGTTACCACGCCGCTGCCAAAATTCAGGCTGTTGCCGGCCACGCTGCCGGCATAGGTCAGGTTGCCGTTGCTCAGGTTGATGTTGTTGTTCTGCAGCGTGAGCGCCGCCGTGGCGCTGGTATTGTCGATGGTCGCGCTCGCACTGAAAATCAGCGTCCCCGTGCTGATGGCCGTGGGGCTGTTGAGATTGACGACCTCATTCCCCGCGAGCGTGGTGTTGCCCGCATAGGTGTTGTTCCCCGAGAGCGTGAAGATCGCGTTGCCGATGCCCGCGCCCGCCGCGAAAGAGAGCCCGGTGATGGGATTCGTGCTGGAGATATTCCCGGAGAGCACCAGCGCGCCGCCACGCGTCTGCGTGATGGTGCTCGTGCCCGAAGCCTCGCCCAGGACGATCCCCAGACTGACGGTATTCGTCCCCGACGTGTTCTGCGAATTGATCGCACTGGTCGCCGCCGTGCCATTGTTGGTGAGCGTCAGCAGGGAAGGGAAGATGCTGCTCCCGAGCGTCCATCCGCCGGCGAGCGTGGAGAAAGTCAGACCCTGGATGGTGAGCGGCGCGCTGAGGTCGGGTTGAAACGTGGGCGCGCTATCGGTGAAGGTGGCATTGTCGCCCGCGCCGGGGGCATTCCCGCCAATCCAGTTGGCGCCGGTGTTGAAATCGGTGGCGGTATTCGCCCACGTGGTTGCCCCGGCCTGGGCCGAGGGAGCGAGCACGAGAGCGGCCGCCGCCGTAAGGCGGAGACGCCGGGAGACGGAGAGACAAAAGAGGGAGGTGGTACGTTTCATGGGCTGTAGGAAGGGCGGGGGTGGAGGGCGTGTGACGGGCCCCCGATTTGTTCGCCGCGCCAGATATCCGGGCGCCATTTGAGCGTCAATTTAATTATGCAATTTTATGCACATTAAGAATGTAACGACTTCCTTTTCAGTGACTTTTCCCTGCAAAAAGTTGCGAAATGCACTGCGCACTGGACATCTCCCCGGCCCGCGCGCCAACAATAACCCCGATGACGCTCCAAGAGCTCCAAGCCATTTACTCGATGCCCTTCTTCGACTTGATCGCCCGCGCGCGCCAGGTCTACTCCGAGCATTGGAAACAAAATGAAGTGCAGCTCTGCACGCTGCTCTCGATCAAAACCGGCGGCTGCTCGGAGGACTGCGGCTATTGCGCGCAGAGCTCGCGCTATTCCACCGGCGTGCAGCGGGAGTCGCTCATGACGCCCGAGGCTATCGAAGCCGCCGCCGTGCGCGCCCGCGAAAATGGCAGCACCCGCTTTTGCATGGGCGCCGCCTGGAAAGGCGTGCGCAGTGGCGACCCGCGTTTTGAGAGCGTGCTGGAGAGTGTGCGCCGCGTGTCGAAGCTCGGCATGGAAGTGTGCGTCACCCTCGGTCAGCTCGGCGCCGATGAGGCCCGCGAGCTGAAGGAAGCGGGCGTCACCGCCTACAACCACAACATCGACACCTCGCCCGAGCACTACCCGAACATCGTCACCACGCACACCTTCCAGGACCGCCTCAATACCATCGGCCACGTGCAAAACGCCGGCATGAGCGTCTGCTGCGGCGGCATCATCGGCATGGGCGAAACGGAAGACGACCGTCTCAAAATGCTGGAGGTGCTCACCAATTTCGATCCCCCGCCGGAAAGCGTGCCGATCAACTGCCTCATGCCCATGCCCGGCACGCCCATGGCCGAGCAGCCGCCCGTGGAAATTTTCCAACTCGTGCGCCTCGTGGCCACCACGCGCATCGCGCTCCCGCGCGCGAAAGTCCGCCTCAGCGCCGGCCGCACCCGCCTCACGCGCGAAGGCCAGGCCCTCTGCTTCTTCGCCGGCGCCAACAGCATTTTCTACGGCGAGAAACTCCTCACCGCCGCCAACCCCGGCGTCGACGCCGACCGCCAGTTGCTCCAAGAGCTCAACCTCACCCCCCAGGAATCCTTCCAAGGCGAGCACGGCCCCCACATCCACGAGCACGACCACTGCAGCACGCCCATGGCGTGTTTGACGTAGGCGAGGTTTTCAACCTCGCATCCTAAACGCGCCCGAGTGCCGCTTGGCGCGGCTCCGCTGCCTTTCCCGCGCGAGGTTGAAAACCTCGCCTACGCAAACACCGCGTTCTGCACCTTCCCATCCGACGCCGACACCGGCCGTCCATCCACCGTCCGCAGCTGCGTGTGCGGATCGATCCCCAGCGCGTAAAAAATCGTCGCCGCCAGATCATCCGGCTTCACCGGATCCTGCGCCGGATAGCTCCCCGTCTTGTCGCTTGAGCCATGCACGTAGCCTCGTTTCACGCCGCCGCCCGCCAGCAGCGCCGTGTAGCATTGCGGCCAGTGATCGCGGCTCGCGTTTTTATTGATCGTCGGCGTGCGCCCAAATTCGCCCATCCACACCACCAGCGTGTCTTTCAGCAGCCCGCGATCTTCCAAATCCGTGAGCAGGGTAGGGAGGGATTGCTCCGTGATCGGCAGATGCCGCTGCTCGATGATCGGATACATCCGCGTGTTGTTAAATCCATGCGTGTCCCACCCGCCGCTGTCCGTCTTCTGCCCGCCGATGTTGTCCGAAAAATACACCGTCACGAATTTCGTCCCCGCCTCCACGAGGCGCCGCGCGAGCAGGCAGCTCTGTCCATACGGATTGCGCCCATAGGCATCGCGCACCTTGTCCGGCTCCGCCGCGAGATTGAAAGCATCCCGCAGCTTCGGGCTCTGCAGCATCGCCAGCGCGCGGTCGTAGTAGCCGTCCATCCCGCGCGCCTGCTCCGAGATATCCATCAGCCGCGCCTGCGCATCCACGAGCTGCTGCAACTCGCGCCGCGCATGCATCCGCTCAATGCTCAAGCCCTGCGGCAGCGTCAGCTCCGGCAGCGCGAAGCCCGGCGAATTCGGATCCTGCAACACGAGAAACGGATCATGCTTCTTGCCGAGAAAACTCGCGTGCTGCCCCGGCGTCACCGAGCCGTCCTGGATCACATACGGATACGAAATCGCCGTCGGCATCTCGCCCGAGGACGGCGCTAGCTTGTCCACGATGCTCGAGTAGCCCGGAAACAAATCCAGCGAATCGCGCAGCCGCTGGTCATCCGTCGCCGGCGCATGCCCCGTGAGCGCATAGTAGCCCGCGGAGTTGTGATTCTTCATCGTGTGCGTCATCGACCGGATGAGCGTCACGCGATCCATGATCTTCGCCGTGCGCTCCAGTTTCTCGCACACCTGAATCCCATCCGCCTTGCTCCCGATCGGCTTGTACGGCCCGCGAATCCCCTCCGGCGCGTCCGGCTTCATGTCGAACATATCGAGATGCGACGGCCCGCCCCACTGAAAAAGAAAAATGACCGACTTCGCCCTCGCCTTAATCTTCGCCGCCGCCGCCTCCTCCGCGCGCAACAGCGCCGGCAGCGACAACCCCAGCAACCCCAGCCCACCCACCTTCAACGCATGCCGCCGCGGCATCGGCGCCGAGAGGAAACTGGAGCAGGCAAAAGACATGGCAGGGAGCATAAGCCGCGGGCAGCGTGCTGCCTAAGAGAAAAAATAGGCCGCCCCTGCGCTGCCAAACATCCAACACCCAATGCGCCAGCGACGTTTCCACGCCGCTCGTAGAAGCGGCTTCCAGCCGCTTTCGTCCAATTCCCACGCGCCTGGAAGGCGCGTCTACGAACAACTTCCCGCCCACTGCTCGCGCATCGGGTGTTGGATGTTCGGCGTTGGGTGTTCAGTGTTCGGCCGCAAAGCGGCCGCTACGCCATCTCCCGCGACCGCGGCTCCCGCTCCTCGGTATCGCCCGTAGTGGGCGAAGTCACAAACGGCCCGCCCGCCAGCGGCGCGCGGTCGCTGAACGCCACATCCGGCATGTCGCTCGGACGCCCCGCCAGCGGAAAATCCTTCTGCAGCGGATAAAACGGATAGCCATCCCACATCAGGATGCGGCGCACGTGGCCCACTTCGCGCACGTCGGGGTGATTGGGAAATTGAATCCCCATCATGTCGAACACCTCGCGCTCATGCCAATCGGCCGTCGCCCAGAGGTCCACCACGCTCGGCGCGGTCGCGTCTTCCTCGCTCACGCTGTATTTCAGCCGCAGATGCTCGCTCGTCGCGAGGCGCTGCAATTCGTAAACCATCTCATACCGCGGGTCCGTGCCGAAATGATCCACACTGCTGATGTCGATCAGGTAGTCAAAACCGAGCACGTCCTTGCAGTGCCGTGCGATGTCGCGGAACTGCTCGCGCGTGACATACACGGTGAGCTCGCCGCGAAATTCGGTCTGCGTCACCACCTTGAATTTGGCGGCGAGATCCGCGGCGGCGTTGCGCGTGGCGGCAGGGACTTCGAGAGACTTGGCCATGAGTGAAAAAAAATCAGGAGGCGAGTTTGCCGGTGAGCTCGGGCTTCTGCGCGAGGAACGACTTTTCGCCGTCGATCTTGCGCTGGAGCCGCAGCAGGCCCTCGATGAGCGCCTCGGGGCGCGGCGGGCAGCCGGAAATATACACGTCCACCGGGATCAGCCGGTCGATGCCCTGCAGCACCGCATAGCTGCGATACATGCCGCCGCTGCTGGCGCAGGCGCCCATGGCGATGCGCCACTTCGGCTCCGGCATCTGGTCCCAGATGCGCTTCACCGCGAGGGCCATCTTGTAGGTCACCGTGCC
>FTCB01000006.1_pt1 | contig 12495 bp, 6 predicted proteins | sample 1639431 | NCBI WGS metagenome assembly FTCB01 (sample SAMEA3914864, study PRJEB12502) | metagenome | biome: forest; material: soil | place: USA | collected 2012-03-12 | depth 0.3 m
GATGGCGCCGCCGCTGGATCCACGTGCGGAGATGCAGTAGCCAAGTTCGGTGCTGCCGGTGCCGGGGATGTGGCGGGTGTAGGGGACGTTGGGGTCCCATGCGGGTTGGTCTTTGGTGCGAGTGGAGACGCAAATGAGAACTTTGGAGAGTGGGGAAATGGCACCGACGCCCGGTCCTGCGGGAGTCGGGGCTTCCTCGCCGTCGCTTTGGTAGATGGTGATGGGCATGGCGAGTTGGTGAACGACGGCCTTGAGGCTCATTTCCTCGGGAGGAGGATCTTTCGGGCGGGAGCCCTGTCGGTAGACGATGAGGGGGGCGGCGGCGATTTTAGTGAGGTGTGCGGGGGATTCGAGGTACTTGAAGTGGATGTCGGCGAAGGTGGCGGTGCTGGCGGCGCCGAGTTCCGCGGAGTGGGGTTCTTTGGCAAGGTAGTCGTCGTTGGTGGGTTCGGCGGGGAGCGGAAGGGTGAGAAGGGCGAGGAGGCAGAGGGAATGGGTGGCCGTTTTCATGGGTATGTGCGGTGGCGGATATAGACTTGGGAAGGGGGTGGGACGTTCATTGAGTGGACGGGATGGAATGTGCTCGCCTCTCGTTGCGATGTGGGGGCAAGATTCGGCCGTGCATGGACGCGAGTACGCGCAAGACGAGGATTCAGGGTGCAGTAGCGTTTTTGGCGCTGATCGGGGTGGTTTGGTTTTTATATTATGAGCGGCCTGCTCCGTGGTCGGAGCCAGAACGGAGTCCGGATGGGAGGTTTGAAATTCGGTATTTTCGCGTGCAGCCATTTTTTCGTTTCCGGATGGCGATGCCGGGAGACGGAAGCAGCGGGGTGGAAGGGTACATTGTTTTGTACGAGGTGAGTACGAATAGGGAGTTGGCGCGGTGCTATCGGGAGGATCTGGAGGCAAGGATGGCTTTTTGGACTGAGGGTGCGGTGTCGTTTAATGGGGAGGATGGGTTTGTGTGGGAGTTGCCGGGGAAGTGAATCAAGGAAGGCAGCATCGACCCTAGATCTCCCGACAAGCTTCGCGCGCTGGTGCAAGACGCTAAACTCGGTGGTTACGATCGTCCGCGGATCAACCACCCGGACCCCGGACAAGACTCTCTCATGCAGTTGTTCAGACGCATTCGGCTTCAGACGAGGGCCGCTTTACAGGAACGAGAATCGTCGGCCGTCCTTTCCATCTCTTCGGTCCCTCAGGTCCCTTCGCTTGCTACTTTTGGGCACCATGGGTCCGCGAACGCCCAATGAACGCCATCCCTTCCAACATTTTGCCAGCGCCCGCCGGCGCTGCCCTTCGGGCTGCTCCGCAGGTGCGGAGCAGGCTATGGCGCTCCGCGCCGTTCGTCCCAGTGGATGCTGCGCATCGCGTGTAAAACCCCGGGCGTCGCCCCCAATGGTACTTGTGAGAGACGCGGCATGGTCGCTGGGGGGTGGCTTGTTGCGGGCCTTTGGCCCTTCACTCGGCCTTATCCGACTATAGCCGGGGCATGGTTTCGGGTCGCCGTTTTATAGCATGTGCCAGAAATCATTTTCGATGCGAGAGCTGCTCAATGGAACCCTTTCAGGGTTCGGTCCGGTTTCAAATGCCCGTTCCCAGGGTAGGCCCTCGACAAGCTCGGGCCAACCCTGGGCTGATTGATGCAATCCCTTCGGGATTGGGCCGCTCGTTGGAAATGATTTTTGGCACCGGCTCGATGTGTGTTCCGAATGAACGCGGGGCGCGCAGGGAGGTTACTGGCGGCCGGCGGCTTGGAGCCGGCGCTGTTCTTCGGCGAGGGCGTGGCGTTCTTTGGCGGCGAGCGCGCTCCTTACGGGACGAGGACTTGAGGCTTTTGGATGAGGCTGCCGTCTTTGGCCTGGCTCACGCGGATGCCGCGGGGATATTCGCGGGTGAGCCAGGATTTGTCCTGGACGGCGTCGAGCCATTGCTGGGCGGCGGGGGAGTCATGGGATTGGAGGTGGTAGCCGTAGGCGGTGTAGGCTTGGTCGCGGGCGGGGCCGGCGGGCTGGGCGGCGAGCCATTGTTCGACGGCAGCGGGATCTTTGCTAGCCCAGCGGCGGAGGGTGGTGCCGATGCCGGTGTACATTTGGGATTCGGAGGAGGGCGGGAGGGTGGAGAGCCAGGTCATGGCTTTGGCGGGGTCATTTTCCAGGTAGCGGTTGGCTTGTTCCTGGATGTGGAAATCGCTGCGGAGGGTGCCGCCGGCTTCGTGGGCGAGCCAGGCGGCGGCTTTGTCGGGGTCGGCGAATTGGAGGCGCCACCAGATGTGGCCGACGGCTTCGCGTTTGGCGGTGCCGTTGAGGCCGTCGCCGGGGAGGCCGTTCCACCACTCGACCATGCCGTCGAGGGTACGCTGCTGGAGCGCTTGCTCGGCGAGGCGTTCCATGGCCTTGCCCATGCGCTCGGAGTCGCCGGTGGCGTCGGCGATGGCTTCCTGGGTGGCGCGGGGAAGATTGGAGCGGGCGAGGCCGTCGAAGTAACCGCGCTCGGCGCCTTGGAAAAACGGGGAGTCGTGATTCGCCTCCAGCCAGGCGCGGGCGGCGGTGGGATCAGCGGCGGCCCAGCCGCGGACGAGCATCTCGGCGGCGTCGTTGCGCCAGCTCGGGTGCTCGTGGGTTTTCAGGAACTCGAGGGCGCCGGCGCCATCCACGGCACCCCAGCGCGGCCAGAAGGCTTTCCACTCGGGGGTGAAGTGGCGGCCTTCGCGGTCCATTTTTTGGAACATCTCGCGGACTTTGACGCCGTCGGCCTGGGACATGTTTTTGAGGAGGCGCATCCACTCGGCGTAGCGCTCGTCTTCATCGGGGATGGTGAGGGCGACCCACAGGCGGCTGATGAGTTTTTCTCCGGTGAGCGACTCGGGGGAGTCGGAGGCATCGGCGGACGCATGGGTGCTGGAGAGGTGCCTGGTGTTCGCAGCGGCGGAGTCCGGGTGGAGGTTCCCCGCGGCGGTGCCGGCGGGATCGACTTTGGACGCGGGCGAGGAAAAGAGAGCGACGCCGAGGGCGAGGCCGGCGAGAAAGGCGCCGGTGAGGTACAGCGACAGGGTGCGGCCGGGGAGATTCATGGGGAGATTACCGGTCAGGAATTCGAGGCGGGCAATGAAAGGAGTGTGAAAAAATTGTGCGGGGGTGCGGGGCTGGGCTGCGGCGAAGCGTAAGCTGGGCGATAGGCCAAATAGGCCCAATAGGCCTCATAGGGCCTATGGGACGAAGGGCGGACTGGCACGGAATGGGACCCGGGGGAAGGAGTGGCGCTGCGCGCTTTGCTTTCGATTCACGCGGGGAGGCCGCGTGAGCCACATTTTGGCGGGCGGGGGACGCAGCCGGGGACGGGATGGGATGCGAAGTGGGGAATAGGAAATTATGGAAACGACGAATCTTTGGGATGGGGAAGCCGGCAAGGAAGTGCCGCTGGCGAAGCGGGTGCGGTGGCGGAAACATTTGGCGCGGTGTGAGGCGTGCCGGTGTGAGCGGGTGTTTAACCGGCGGCGTTTGGCGCATCGGTGGCATGTCTGGCTGACGCTGGGGACGGGTGGGGTGTGGGGGATGGTGTGGATGGTGGTGATGCTGCGGCATTGGCGGCAGCATCCGTGGCGGTGTGCGTGGTGTGGAGAATCGCGCGGGGCTGCGCGGGCGCGGGGGCGCAAGGCGCAGGGGGAGGCGGTGCCGGCGTGGTCGATCTGACGATAGGCCTTATGGGCCCCATAGGCCCGATGAGGGGGAAATGAAAGGACTTGAGGGACCCAATGGACCCAGGGGCAAAGAGCGCTGTTTGGAGGGATGGGCGATTGGCCTTGGCTGCGACTACAAAAGAAATGAGGGGAGCTCAATTCCCTCGACGCGCTGCGCTTGCTCAGGAGGACAATTTTAGAAGGCGCTTTCGCTCCGGTGTGGGCGCTTTCCTGGTGCGAGCTTGAAAAGCTCGCCTACTTTAGTCGGTCTCCGCGAGGTCTTCGTCGGCTTGGGTGACGCGGACGATTTCTTCGACCGTCGTCTGGCCTTTCATGACGCGGCGCCAGCCGTCGTTGCGGAGGGTTTCCATGCCGTCGGCGATGGCGCGGTTTTTCAAGGCGCTGCCGGTTTCCTTGCGGATGACCATGCGGCGGAGATTTTCATTCACGACGCAGACTTCGAAGATGGCGCGGCGGCCGCGGTAGCCGGTGTGGCGGCAGGTGTCGCAGCCGGCGCCTTTGTAGAATTTGGTGCCGGGCGGAGGCTCGAAGCCGATTTCTTTGAGATACACCGGGTCGTAGGTGGTCTCGGTGCGGCAGTCGGTGCAGATGGTGCGGACGAGGCGCTGGGCCTGGAAGCAGCGGACGACGCTGGCGAGGAGGAAGGGCTCGATGCCCATATCGAGCAGACGGGTGATGCCGCTGACGGCGTCGTTGGTGTGGAGGGTGCTGAAGACCAAGTGGCCGGTCATGGCGGCGCGGATGGCGATTTCGGCGGTCTCGAAGTCGCGAATTTCGCCGACCATGACGATGTTCGGGTCTTGGCGCAGGATGGCGCGGAGGCCGTTGGCGAAGGTGAGTCCGATTTCGGCTTTCACGTCGATCTGCGAGATGCCCGGGAGACGATATTCGACGGGCTCCTCGACCGTGATGATGCGGCGCGTGGGCTGGTTGATCGAGGAGAGGAAAGAGTAGAGGGACGTGGATTTTCCCGAGCCGGTGGGGCCGGTGACGAGGATGATGCCGTTGGGCTGCACGAGCATCTGCTTCATCTGGCCCATCTGGAAATCGCCCATGTCGAGGCGATCGAGGCCGAAGGTGAGGGTCTCGGTGCGGGAGAGGAGACGGAGGGAAATGGATTCGCCGTTCACCGTGGGGATGGTGGAAACGCGGACGTCGATGGCGCCGGCGGCGGTGTTGAGATTGATGCGGCCGTCCTGCGGGAGGCGGCGCTCGGCGATGTCCATGTGGGCCATCACTTTTAGACGGGAGATGATGGCGCTTTGCAGCACGCGGAGCTGCGGCGGGACGGCGATGGGGTGGAGGATGCCGTCGATGCGGTAGCGGATGCGGAGGTCGTTTTCGAGAGGCTCGACGTGGATATCGGTGGCGCGCTCGACGATGGCTTCGCGGATGACCTGGTTGACGAATTTGACGACGCTGGCCTCGGGGTCGTCGCTGGTGATGTCGAGCGCGGTGTCCTGCTCGATGGTGTCGAAAGCGCGGTTGTTCTTGAGGATTTCCTCGAAGACGTCGGCGCCGACGCCGTAGGCGGTGCGGAGAGCGCGGAGGAGGACGTTGCGCGGAGAGAGCTGCCAGCGGACTTTTCGGCCGGCGAGCTGCTGGAGGGCGAGCTTGCGGGCGGTCTGGTTAAAGACGTCGTAGGTGGCGAGGGTGATGACGCCGGCGTCGTCCTGCGCGATAGGGAGGATGTGGTGCTTGAAGACGAAGCGGCCGGGCAGGAGCTGCAGGGCCTGGCGGTCGATCTTTTGCGGGTCGATGATCTCGACGGGGGTGCGGAAAATTTTGCCGAGCTCGGCGGTGAGTTTGGCTTCGTCGACCTTGCCGGAGTTGAGGGCCTCGATGGTCCAGGTGCTGCCGGTGGGAGTCTTGAGGGCGAGCAATTCCGCAGCGGTGACGTCGTTGACGCCGGCGTTGAGGAGGGCGTCGAGCAGGGAGCGGAGCTGGCTCATGGCAGGCGGGAAAGATACGCGTGGGTGGCGCGGGCGATAGGCCTCATAGGCCCAATAGGCCCTATGGGCTGCGAGACGACGACTGCGGGAAGACTGGCCATTAGCGCCGCTTGGTCTTGGTGGGGGTGACGGTGGTGGTGGTCGTCGTGGATTTCGGCGGAGTCGTGGCGTCGACGCGCAGGGTGGGTGCGGTCTCGCGCGGGGCGGCGACGACTTTGGGCACGACGGCTTTTTCACGCATGCCGATGGGGAAGAGGGCCTGATCGATATCCGGCGGAATGGTGAAATCCTCGAAGGCTTTTTCGCGGAGCTTGGCGTTCTCCGGAGAGTTCATGGTGACGATGGGGCGCATGAGGATGACGAGCTCGGTGCGCGTTTTGTTCTTCACCGTATGGCCGAAGAGCGGGCCGAGGACCGGGATCTGCGAGAGGAGCGGGACGCCGGCGCGGGTGACGTCCTGGCTTTCCTTGATGAGGCCGCCGAGGATGAGCGTGGCTTTGTTGGGGACGGTGACGTAGGTCTTGATGGCGCGGCGGGAGACGTTGGGGATTTGGTTGTTGTCGATGAGCGTGGAACCGGCGCGCTCGGAGACGTTCTGGACAATTTCGAGCTGAACCTCGCGCTCGCTATTGATGAGCGGGAGGACTTCGAGGCGGAGCTCAATGGGCTTGAACTGGATGGAGCTGTTGGTCTGCAGCGTGTTGCCGTTGGTGCCGCCGAAGCCGCTGGTGATGTTGGTGGGCACGGGCACTTCCTCGCCGGAGGTGATGATCGCGCGCTTGTTGCTGGAGGTGAAGACGCGCGGCTTGGTGATGACGCGGAAGCGGTCGGAGCTTTCGAGGAGATTCACGACGGCCTGGAAAGAGTTGCCGTTGGTGAAGTAGCCGGCGAAGCCGTTGCCACCAGCGGTGGCGATTTTCGAGATGGCCTGCTGGTTGAGGAGGCCGTTGAGATTCAGCACGGGCGAGCCGGCGTCGTTGAAGCCGACGACGCCCGTGGTGGTGGTGGCGCCGCCGGTGCCGGTGCCGCCGCTGATGGGATTATTCGTGTTGTTCAGCGCGGGGCCGTTTTTGAGGATGTAATCGAGGCCGTAGTTTTCGTCGCGCTGGAGCTTGAGCTCACCGATGACGACTTCGATCATCACCTGCGGCTGCGGGGAATCGAGCTGATCGAGGAGCTTGAGGACTTTTTGTTTCACGTCGCTCGTGCCGACGGTGACGATGGTGTTGGAAAATGGATCGGCGATGATGGTGCTTTTGCCGACTTGCAGGTAGGTGGGCTGGGTGGGCCGCTCCGTGGTGGTGAGGCTTTCGCCGAGGGCGCCCGCGGTGTCGCTGCTGCCGCCGCCGGTGTAGGCACCGCCGAGGTTGGCGCCGCCGAGATTGCGGTTGGCGTTGGCGCCGGCGCCGCCGGCTTGATTGGCCCCGGTGCCGGGACGGGCGCCGTTCTGGCCGAGGGCGGCGCCACCGGCTCCGCCGTTGCTGCCATTGATGTCACCGGGATCGCGGATGGCGGCGGCGACGGCGTCGAGCACTTCATCGACGGCGCGATAGCGAAGGGCGCGGACGGCGGGCTCGGGGAGCGGGACATCGGCGTCGTACTCGTTGATGAGCATCTTGATGAACTCCATGTTCACCGGGCGGCTGACGATGTGGATGCGATTCGTCCGCTTGTCCGCGGCGAGCTTCACTTTGCCGATGATGATATTGTCTTCGGTGGGGCCGGTGCCGATGCCGCCGGAGATTTCCACCGCGACGTCCGCGCCGCCGGTGGGGGCGCCGCCGATGGCATTGCCGGGGTTGGCGCCGCCGGGCGCACCGCCGGGACCGCCATTGCGGAATCGTCCGCCCTGCGGGGTGGGAGCGACGGCGGTGGTGGTCGTAGTCGTGGTGGTCTGCGTCTTTTCGAAGAGCTTCTCCAAATTGGCCACGACGTCCTCGGCCTGGGCGTGCTGGAGCGTGATGAACACGCTCTCGACCTTCGGCGGCTCGACGTCGGCCTGCTTCACAAAGCTGATGATGTTGCGGACGAAGGGCACGGTATCCGTGATGAGGATGGCGTTGGCCTTCGGGAGCGGGAAGACGGAGCTGTAGCTGGCGGGATTTTGCGAGAGAAGTCCGGAGGTGATGAACTGGGCCATCTCGGTGGGATCGAGATAGGTGAGTTTCATCAAATACATCACGACCTGCTCACTGACTTGCGGGACGGTCGCGAGGGCTTCCTCGCTGTCGATAAAAGGGATGCCGAGGGGGCGCGGGCTTTGGTTCATCGGCGACACGCGCATGATGTTCGGCTCGCCGTCGACGGGCTCGATGAAGACGCCGTTCATCTGGAGGCTGAGCTCGATGATTTTGATGGCCTCGGATTTCGGCACTTCCATGGCGTTGATGACCACGTTGCCGACGAGCTGGGCGTTGAAGATGAGTCTCTTTTCGGTGAGCTGCTGGTAGTAGTTCAGCACGTCCCGGACGTCGGAGTTCGGGAAATCGAGACGGATCATGCGTTCGCCACTCGCGCTGACATTGCCGTTGGGGCCAAAGGTGTTGGTGGGCGCGGGACGCTGCGGGAGGGTGGTGCCTCCGGGCAAAGGGATGACGGGTCTTTGCGCGCCGCCGGGCTGGGTCAGACCGGGGATGGGGGCGGCGGAAGGTCCCGGGGCTGGAACCGGAGCGACTGCGGCCGGAGCCTTGACGCCGGGTGCAGCGGGCGCGGGAACCGCCGGAGCTGCCGGAGGCGGGGTGAGAGCGCTGGGGGTTGAGGCGGGAGCCGCAGCACCCGAAGCGGGAGCAGGAACAGGAGCGGGAACGGGGCGGGGCACCGGGGTTTGGGCCACGGCGGTGACGGCGAGGAACGCGGCCGCCAAGGCAGCAATGGGGCCGGAAAGAATGGAGTTGGGCAACACGGAGCGGGATGTAACCGCGGATCCAGGGGCGGTCAACCCCAGTTGGCGCGCAACAGAAAGCGAAGAATGTGGCATCGGAGAGTGGGGGTTGAACCCTGCGGAGCGCGGGGGGTTGCGAAGAAAGAAGCCTTCAACGTCCAACGTCCAACATCCGATGCGCAAGCGACGGACGGAGGTGTCATGGGACGTGGGGTAGGCTGCTAGGGGGAGAAGCGGCGGGTGCTGATGATGCGCATCCGGTAGTATTGCTCGATGTTGATTTTGCTGGTGTCCGAGGAGTTGGCCAGGGACTCCAGGCCGCTGGCGATGAGGCCGGCGAAGTCGGGGAGGTTGGGGTCGTTGAGATCGATGTAGCGCTCGACGATGGAGGAGCCGCGGTATTCACCGCCGATTTGGTCCTGGCCGCCGATCCATTGGTCGGGCGGAGTGGTGGGGGATTTTTTCAGGCTCTGCGCGCGGACGTGGACGGTGAAGGTGTTGCTCTTGGTGGTGAGGCGCGGGTACAGATCGACGTACGGTTTTTCGCGGAGGTTGTCGCCGGTGAAGGTGAATTTCGTGCCCCAGAAAGTGGCCATCGACGCATTGGTCTCGCCGGGCGGGACGAGATTCATTTCGCAGATCTGGGTGGCGGAGCGGAAAATTTCGTTGTTTCGGAAACGCGTGTCGAAGGCCTCGAGCGTCTTGGGGACGTCGATGGACAGGCGGCGATTCGGGGCGGTGGGGGCGCTGGCGGATTTATCGAGCGGCTTGTATTTGTCGGAGTCGGAAGCGGCGAGCGCGGCGAAGCGGGTGGCGCGCATGACGGCGTGCATGCCCGTCGAGCGGGTGATGTAGGTAAAGGGGAGGATCTGGTAATTCATGTTCAGCTTGCCGCTGGTGGCGAAGGGCTGGCTGATGGCGTAGGGCTCGACGACAGGCATCCAGAACAAATCGGCGATGAGGTGATCTTTCAGATTCTGATTGCCGGGGTGCGAGGGATCCTCCGGGTGCGGATGGAAGAGGAGTGTCTGCCAGGGCTGCATGCGCTGCACGCCGGTGGGGAGGGAGCCGAACATGAGGGGCGAGGGGATTTGGCGATTGGGGGAAAAGTAGGTGTTGGTGGCGGAGGCGAATCCGAGGCCGTAGCCAAGCATGTAGGGGAGGCGCGTGCTGCCGCCAGCGTTGTCCTGCAGTGCGGTGTCGCCTTCGTCGGGCTTGTTGATATAGGCGCCGTCTTTTTGATCGCCGAAGCCGGTATCCCAATCGCCGGGCTTGCCGTCGGCACGGGTGACGCCGTTGGGCGCGCGGCTGGAAATATCGGGATGGCGCGGGATGCTGCCGGCCTGGTTGTAGGTGGGCACGTTGGCGAGCTTGCCGTACTGGGCGCCGGTGAAAGTTTCGCCGACGGATTGGACGAGGCAGTGGGCGAATTGCACGCCGGGCGTGGACCAGTTGTTGTCGGGGCGGAAGCGATTGGCGGGGACATCGATGAGGCAGCCGATCATGCGGAGATCGCCGCCGGTGGGATCATCGCCTTTCGAGGCATCCAGGCCATTGGGGCCGACCCCGGCGACCTGCATGGAGACCACGGTGTCCTGGGCGTTGATCATCGAGCCATAATCGCCGCCGGTGCGCGAACCGAAGCCGGCTCTCGTCGGCATGGCTGGGGGTGTGACCACGGGTGTGGGGGCATTGCTGAAGCCCGGGGTTTTGAAGAGGCCGGGAGGAAACCGCACGTGGAGCGTTTGGATGAGATAATCGTCGCGCGTGTAGATCTCGATTTTCACTTCGCTCGAGCTTTTGAAATTGAACTGGGCAAGACCGGTCACATCCACATCGATGGCGGAGAAAAAGGGATACTTGCCGGAGAGCTTGGCGCCGGCGTCGGCGTAGTCGAAAGGCTTGCCCTTCATCATGGTCCAAGGGCTCTCCGTGCCGCCGACGGAGCGGCCATGGAACTGATCGAGATCAGCCATATCGATAAAGTTGATGCCGTCGGGTTTGAAGTTGAGGCTCTTGTCGTTGGCGGTGAGGCCTTCCAGGCCGGTGACGCGGTACTTGATGCCACCGCGCATGCAGGCGAGGCCTTGCATGGGCGTGGAAGGGGCGATGAAGAAGACGGCGCCCATGCGATCCACCTTGCCCGAGGCATCGGTGTGCGATCCGTAGAAGAGCAGGTTTACGGAAGTGATACCGTAGAATCGTCCAAAGCCCTGGGTGCTGCCGATGCGAATGGGCACCACCTCGCCGGCGCCCGGCGGTTTGCCGTTGGGAAAGAGCTGGGTGAACGGTGTGGCGCCGCTGCTTTGATCCTGCAGGTTGGTGCTGCGGATGTAGTCGTACATCAGCGTGAGGATTTGATCGCGATCCGCGCCCCACTTGGTGAAGAAGTTGCCGCCGAAGCCGGGGACGTCGGTCTTCGTCATGGCCTGCAGGTATTGGTAGAGCTGCGAATTGCGCGTGGTGTAATCGCTGCTGCCGTTGCGGGAATTGGCGCGGGTGAAATAGTATTCCTTGCCGCCGATGGTGGAGCAAAAGGCGAGGAGGGAATCGTACGGCGTGCGGGTGGGGGAGATGGGCCAGACGGCGATGCGCGGCGTGTTGTAGAGCGTGGTCTCGGGCGCGGTGCTGTTGGCGGTGATGAAGAATTTCGCCTTTTCCAAAACGGCCTTGGTGATGACGCCCGGCTGCGGGGAGGCGGGGCTGGGCGCGGCGTTGGGCACGCGGTTCAAGCTGGAATAGGTGGTGGTGAACATCAGCTCGTCGGGCGAGGCGTAGAGCCGATCGATGTCGGTCACCAAGGGGGACGCGCCGTTGGGGACTTGCACGGTCCCGCCGAGGGAGCCGCCGCTGCCGCCACCGAAGGCGAGGGCGACGCCGACGCGCGGGGCGATCTTGTAATAGGGGTCGAGCCTGATGGCATCGGTAGTCGTGGGATTCTGCGGATAGGGGTAGGTGACCGGGAGCAGTTTGCCGAAGACGGGACTGAGGCAGGTGGTGGCGGGATGACCGGGATAGCGCTGATATTCCTTTTGGGTGGGCTGGCAAATGGAGAAGCCCGGGGTGCCGACGGAGGAGCCGGAGTAGCGGCCAAAGTCTTCGTTCGAATAGATGCGCGGCACGTCCCAGTAGGTGCCCTCGGACGCGGTGTTGATGTTGATTTTGCCGGTCTCGTCATCGGTCCAAAAAGCGATGCGGCCGACGATGGGATTTTCGCGCGTGGCGCCTTCTACAGTCACGCTGCTATTTTGTGGATCCTTGGCCGGGTGCAGCGTGCCGTCCTTGAGCACGTAGAGCCATTTCACGGGCATGGGAGCGCGATTGTTGCCGGCGGCTTCGTCTTTCGACGAGTCGTAACCGGGCGGCGTGGTGACGCTGAAGCCTTCGACTTTGATCGGGCTGGGAGGCCGGCTGTGCGAGGGCAGCCCATCGGCGGCAGGGTCGAGAATCGGAAAGAGCAAATCGCCCGCGGCGTTGCGGACGGGGGCATTCATGTCCACGTAGTACTCGCTATTCGCGGGCAGGCTCCACGCGGGGGGCGGGACCTCCAGGGCGGCGTCGAACCCGAGGCCGGGGATGGTCATTTTGTCGGAGGAGTAGAGCTTGTAGAAATCGCCGGCGGCGCCTTTGGAGTCGAACGTGCGGATCATGCCCGGCTGCGAGGCCCAGGCGCGCGGGGTATTGTCGGCGGCGGCGGGGTTGCGCCGTTTGGTGGCCTCGGTGATTTGCGACATGACCACGTTGACGGCGGATTCGGCGAGCTGGCGCGTGACGACGGCATCGGCGACGCCGGTGGAGGTGGTGTACTCGGTGGTGACGCTGGAGAAGAAGCCAATGATGATGGCGGAGATGAGAGCGAGAAAAGCGAGGACGATGACGAGGGCGACGGCGCGGGGGGATGGGGGCGGGAGGTGGAGTGTGGCGGGAGCCGTAGGTTGGTTGTCGGTTTGGCTATCTGGAAA
>FTCB01000230.1_pt1 | contig 12473 bp, 3 predicted proteins | sample 1639431 | NCBI WGS metagenome assembly FTCB01 (sample SAMEA3914864, study PRJEB12502) | metagenome | biome: forest; material: soil | place: USA | collected 2012-03-12 | depth 0.3 m
GGGGAAACCGGTTCGGGCAAGACCAGGCAACTTCCCAAGATGTGCCTCGATGCCGGGCTTGGTGACCGCGGTCGCATCGGTTGCACGCAACCGCGTCGGGTCGCGGCCATGAGCGTGTCACGCCGGGTGGCCGAGGAACTCGGCGTGGCGTGGGGCCGCGAAGTCGGTTGCAAGATGCGTTTCAACGACGACACCAGCCGCGACACGCGGGTCAAGTTCATGACCGACGGCATCCTGCTGGCCGAGATCCAGTCGGACCCGAGCCTGCGGTCCTATTCGACGCTCATCCTGGACGAGGCGCATGAGCGATCGCTCAATATCGATTTCCTGCTCGGCTATCTTCAGGGCCTGCTGAAGCGGCGCGGCGACCTGAAGCTGATCGTGACATCGGCAACGATCGATACGGAGGCCTTTTCCAAGGCTTTCGGCGGCGCGCCCGTGATCCAGGTTTCCGGCCGGTCCTTTCCCGTCGAAATCCGCTATGCGGCGCTGGAGGATATGGCGTGGGGCGACAGCGAGGGGGCGACGATGGAAGAGGGCGGCTACATCGAGGCGGCAGTGCGGATGACGGAGGAAGTGCTCATCGAATCCGACACTGGCGACGTGCTCGTCTTCCTGCCCACGGAACGCGACATCCGCGAAGCGCGCGATGCCATGGAGGGCAGCCTGGGCTCCGGGATAGATGTGCTGGGACTCTTTGGGCACATGCCGGCCGCAGAGCAGCAACGAATCTTCGCTCCCGGCGGCCGCCGTCGGGTGGTGGTGGCGACAAATATCGCCGAGACCTCGCTCACCATCCCGCGCATTGGCTATGTCATCGACGCGGGCATGTCGCGCGTGAGTCGGTACAATCCGCGCACCCGCACGAAGCGCCTGCCCATCGAGCCCATCTCGCAGAGCAGCGCGAATCAGCGCGCGGGCCGCGCCGGCCGCATCAGCGCCGGCGTCTGCATCCGGCTTTACTCCCAGGAGGATTTCGATAAGCGGCCGCCCTTTTCCCAGCCAGAGATCCAGCGCGCCAATCTGGCGGAGGTCATCCTGCGGATGAAGGCCTTCCGCCTCGGCGAGATCGAGACTTTTCCTTTCCTGAATCCACCGCAAGCCTCGGCCATCCGGGCCGGCTACGTGCTGCTGCACGAACTCGGCGCGCTCACCGAGACGAATGAACTCACCTCGCTTGGGCGCGAACTGGCCAAGCTGCCGGTCGATCCCACGCTGGGCAGGATGTTGCTCCAGGCCCGGCAGGAAAAGGCGGTGCCAGAGCTGCTCATCATCGCCGCAGGGCTGAGCGTGCCCGATCCGCGGGAGCGACCGGACGATGCCAAGGAAGCCGCCGCCACCGCGCATCGGGCCTTCGCAGACAAGGAGTCAGACTTTATCGCGCTGCTCAAGATCTGGCGCCAGGCCCCTCCGCCGGACGGCTCACACAATACGCTGCGGCGCTTTTGCAAAACTAACTATCTATCGATCACGCGCATGCGGGAATGGCGTGAAATCTATCGGCAACTCGCCGAGATGATTCGCGATGACGGAGGGCCGACCGGAGGCCGAGGCAAGGGAGAAGGCGCGACTTACGATGCGATTCATCGTTCCATCCTTGCCGGCTTGCTCGGTCAGATCGCGCTGAAGCAGGAGCGCAATGGCTACAAGGCCGGCGGCAATCGACTGGTCACCGTCTTTCCCGGATCGCATCTCCACGAGCGCCGGGAGAAAAATGAAAAGCCGCAGCCGGGCAAGAAGCCAGATGCCGGGAAACAACCGCAGTGGATCGTCGCTGGTGAAATCGTGGAGACTTCGAAACTCTTTGCGCGTATGCTGGCGCGCATCGATCCGCAGTGGGCGGTGGAACTCGGACGGCACCTTTGTGAGTTTCGTTATCAGGAGCCGTTTTGGTGTGTGAAATCCGGGCGCGTGCTCGCTTCGGAGCGGGTGCTCATCCATGGCCTGGAGATCACGCGGCGCAAGGTGGACTACGGCCGGATCGAGCCGGCGGAGGCCACGGAAATCTTCATTCGCTGCGCCCTCGTGGCGCAGGATGCGGCGATCCCGCAGCATTTCTATGCGGAAAACAAGCGGGTGCGCGAAAAGATCGAGACCGCGCTGACCCGCGTGCGGAGCAGCCGCGTGCTCGATCTGGACGAGGCCTTCTATCGCTTCTACGCGAAGCGTGTGACAAATGTCTCCTCGATCCACGATTTGAACAAGCTAGTCGCGGAGCGGCGGGCGCAGGAGCCGCAATTTCTGTTTGCCACGGAGGAAGAGCTTATGGGCGAAACGGAGCTCGCCTACGATAAGTCGCTCTTTCCCGATCAGGTCTCGATGGGCAATTCCGTGCTGCCCGTGACCTATGCCTATGCGCCGGGCGGGGATAACGATGGCGTGACCGTGCATGTGCCGCTGCCGGTGATCGAGCGGCTCAGCGCCGCCGAGGTGCAGTGGATGGCTCCGGGCCTGCGGGAAGAGCAGATCGGCGTGCTCCTGCGGGCGCTGCCAAAATCCGTGCGCCGCACGCTTTTGCCCATCGAGCCCAAGGTGCGCGAGGTCGCACAGTGCTTCATGCCGGGAAAGGAAGACTTTCTCGAATCCCTCGCCGCCTTTCTCTCGCGCAAATACCAGGTCACGGTGCGCGCGCAGGATTGGCCGCCGCAAAGCCTGCCGGATCATCTGCGGCCGCGTGTCCAGGTCATCGATCGGCAGCAACGCACCGTCGCGGCGGGGCGCGATCTGGCCGCAGTGCGGGGCACTCTGGAGTCGATGGACCTGCGTTCGGATGCTTGGGAGCGAGCGGCCAAACGTTGGGAACGGCAGGCTTTGTCCGCGTGGTCCTTCGGCGATCTGCCCGAAACCGTGACCATCGAGAATGTGAGCGGCACGCCGCTGCTCGGCTATCTCGGCCTGGCGCTCGAGGAAGGTCAGCCTGCCGTGCGGCTCTATCGCAAGCAAAGCGAAGCCCGCGAGACCACGCCGCCCGCGGTTCGCAAGCTCGCCGAACTGGCCCTCGCCAAAGACCTGGCCTGGCTGCACAAGGAACTGCGCGCGCTCGCCGCACGCTGGCTGACCAAGGCGCAGCCCGGCGCGCGCGGCAGCGGGGGAAATCCCTTTGGCGCGCTCGCCGCGGCTCCGCGCGCCGGGGCGCCCGGCTTTGACAGCGAGACCCTGGCGGCTACCGGGTGCGAGCACCTAGCCTGCGCGCTGTTGCGCCTGGACCCCATCTTACCTCTGACCGAAGCGCGCTTCCGCAACCTGGTGGAATCCGTGCGCAAGGACCTTCCCGCCGCCGCCCGCCGCATGAGTGATCTCGCCGCGGAAGCGCTGGCCAGTCGCGGCGAGCTTCTGGCCACCTCCAAACGCTACGCTGCTCTCGAGAGCGATCTCCAGCGCCTCGTTCCGCCCGATTTCCTCGCCAAAACGCCCCCGGCGCAACTCGCGCATCTCCCGCGCTATCTGCGCGCAGTGAAAATCCGCGCCGAGCGCGCCGCGCTCAATCCCGGCAAAGACGCCGAAAAGGCGCGCCAACTGGCCCCCTTTGCCAACTGGCAAAAATGCGTCCCGCCCGAGGAATGCGAGACCTTCCGCTGGCTGCTCGAGGAATATCGCGTCTCCATTTTCGCCCAGGAACTGGGCACCTCTGGCCCCGTCTCCGAGAAGCGTCTGAAAGCGCTGGGGGCTTTCTGACGCGGCGCCAAAGTAGGCGAGGTTTGCAACCTCGCGCGGTGTGGAGGAGAAGCGGCGGGGCGGGAACAGCGGTCCGTCCGCTCAAAACGCTCCTGCTACGCTTGTTTGGCGTAAGTGCCCGATTTCAGTGATCGCAATGCTTTCTCCGCCCCGCCGCGACTCCAACACACCGCGCGAGGTTGCAAACCTCGCCTACTTTGCGCGCCGCGCGCGCTCACGATGCAGCCTCCGCATTGCATTTCCCCGCCTCCACCCCATAATTTACCCTCCTGCCATGTCCACGCTTTCGCACATCGCCTCCCCTGGTTCCCATGTCTCCGTCGCCGACACGCGCGCCCTCGTTGCCGAAGCGTGCCCGGCTAAGGATTACAAAGGCAAACGCGTGCTCCTCATCGTGCCCGACGCCACTCGCACCTGCCCGCTGGGTCAGGTCTTCAAGGCCCTGCACGAGCAGATCGGCGCCGTGACCGCAGCCTTCGACGTCATGATCGCCTTGGGCACGCACCAGCCCATGAGCGAAGAGGCCATCTGCGAGCGCCTGGAAATCGGCCTGGCGGAGCGGGGCGAAATCTACCGCGGCGTGCGCTTTTTCAATCACGAATGGGACAATCCGGAAGCCCTGCACAAGGTCGGCCATCTCACGGTGGAGGACACCCGGGAACTCACCGACGGACTTCTGGAAATGGAAGTCGACGTGAACGTGAATCGCCGGATCTTCGACTATGACCAACTCATCATCGTCGGACCGGTCTTTCCGCACGAAGTCGTTGGCTTCTCCGGCGGCAACAAATACCTCTTCCCCGGCGTCAGCGGCGCCGAGGTGCTGAATTTCTTCCACTGGCTGGGCGCGGTCGTGACCAATCCCATGATCATCGGCAATAAATACACGCCGGTGCGTAAGGTCGTGGATCGCGCGGGGGCCATGGTGCCGATTTCCAAGCTCTGCTTCTGCATGGTCGTCGAGGCGGGCGAGATGGCGGGGCTTTTTGCCGGTTCGCCGGAAGAGGCCTGGGATCAGGCCAGCGAGCTGTCGCGCAAGTTGCACATCACTTACAAGAAGAAACCTTTCCATACCGTGCTCTCCTGCGCGCCGAAGATGTACGACGAGCTCTGGGTCGGCGGGAAGTGCATGTACAAGCTCGAGCCCGTGGTGGCCGATGGCGGCGAACTTATCATCTACGCGCCGCACATCCACGAGATCTCGATCACGCATGGAAAACTCATTCGCGAGATCGGCTACCACTGCCGCGATTACTTCTTGAAGCAGTGGGATCGGTTCAAGGATTACCCCTGGGGCACGATCGCGCACTCCACCCATGTACGGGGCATCGGAAAGTTCGAAAATGGCGTGGAGCAATGCCGCGTTCAGGTGACCCTCGCAACCTCCATCCCGCCAGAGATTTGCGCCGAGGTGAATCTCGGGTATCGCGATCCCGCGACCATCAATCCGGCAGACTACGCCAATCGCGAAGACGAAGGCGTGCTCCTCGTGCCCAAGGCCGGCGAGATGCTCTACCACCTGGAGCAGCGGCCGGAGTGGGCGCGGGAGATGTAGACGCACCCGGAGGCGCGCGTTGTCGTGTGACGCGCGTCGCGTCGCCCGTTGTCTTGCATTTGTCACGAGCCGGGCTTTGACTCGGGCGCGTGGGACGGGCACGAGTGAATACTGCGCCTTCCTGCCATCGCGCATCTCTTTTCAATGAAGCCCGCACTTTCTGCTCCCGAGAATTTCATCAATCGCGACCTTAGCTGGCTGGCCTTCAACCAGCGCGTGCTGGAAGAGGCCGAGGATACCAGCCAGCCGCTCCTTGAGCGGGTCAAATTCCTGAGTATTTTCAGCGCGAATCTCGACGAGTTCTTCGAGATACGCGTGGCGGGAATCAAGCAGCAGATCGAAAGCCGGGTCGCCGAGACGGGCCCGGATCAAATGACGCCGGCGCAGATCTTTGCCGCCATCCAGAAGAAAGCGCACGAGCTCGTGGATCGTGAGTACGCGCTCTGGAATAACAAAATCGTTGCGGCCCTGGAGAAGGAAAACATCCGTATTCACAATCCGGCGGATCTCGCCGACGCGGATCGCAAGTGGGCGCACCGCTTTTTCCAGGAGGAAGTCTTCCCGGTGCTCACGCCGCTCGCCGTCGATGCCAGCCATCCTTTCCCCCAGGCGCAGAACAAATCGCACAACCTCATCATCCGCGCGCACAAGCCGCGCAGCAATGGTGAGCCGCTCTACGCCATCGTCCAGATCCCGCGGTCGGTCACGCGTATGATCCGGCTGCCGGCGAAAAGCAGTGGGGACGCGGAGCGCTGGGACTACGTCTATCTCAGCTCGCTTGTGAAGCATCACATCGCCGAGCTTTTCCCCGGACTGAAGCTGGAGGATGTGCACGCCTTTCGGGTGACGCGAAATAGCGATCTCTATATCGACGACGAAGAAGCAACCAACCTGCTCGCGACGATCGAGGAGGGACTCATCCGCGTGCGGCGTGGTCATGCGGTGCGCATCGAGGTGGATCACGATTGCCCGGAGGAATTCGAGCGTCTGCTGCTCGAGCGGTTCCAGCTTTCCGAGACCGATCTCTACAAGGTCAAGGGGCCGATCACCATGACGCACCTCGCGCCGCTCTTTGCGAACGATGCCTTTGCGCATCTGAAGGACCGGCCCTTTGTGCCGGTGCTCCATCCGGCCTCCGCCCGCCGTGGCGCGCTCTTTGATCTGTTGCGGAAGCAGGATTTGTTGCTGCATCATCCCTATCACAGCTTCCAGCCCATCGTGGACCTTATCGAGACCGCGGCCGGCGATCCGCAGGTCTTGGCCATCAAGATGACACTGTACCGAACGAGCGGCGACTCGCCCATCGTGGCCGCGCTGCGCCACGCGGCGATCAATGGCAAGCAAGTGACGGCGGTCGTAGAAGTGAAGGCGCGCTTCGACGAAGCGAATAACATCCGCTGGGCGCAACAACTGGAGGAAGCCGGCGCGCACGTCGTCTACGGCGTTGTCGGCCTGAAGACGCACTGCAAGGCGCTGCTCATCGTGCGCCGTGACGAAGATCGCCTGCGCCAGTATGTCCATCTCGGCACGGGGAATTACAATCCCAAAACTGCGCGCCTTTATACGGACCTGAGTTATCTCACGGCGAATCCCGAGTGGTCGCAGGATGTGGCCGCGCTTTTCAATACCCTCACGGGACTCATCGAGTACTCCGCCTTTAACAAACTCATGGTGGCGCCCTTCGACCTGGCGCCGCGGCTGAAGGCGATGATCGAGCGCGAGCGCGATCACGCCAAGGCTGGCCGTCCCGCAGGCATCGTGATCAAGGTGAACTCCCTCGTGGACGAAGAGATGATCCTCGCGCTCTACGAAGCTTCCACCGCCGGGGTGAAAATTGAACTCATCGTGCGCGGCATTTGTTGTCTGCGGCCGGGCGTGCCGGGGGTGAGTGAGAACATTCGGGTCATCAGCGTGGTCGGCCGTTTTCTCGAGCACAGCCGCATCTATTCCTTCCTCAATGGCGGCGCGCGCGAGTTCTTTCTCGGCAGCGCCGACCTCATGCCGCGCAACTTGCATCGCCGGGTCGAAACCGTCTTTCGCGTGGAAGACCGCGCGCTCTGCCAGGAGCTGGCCGACGAGGTGCTGCCGGCCTTCCTCGCCGACCGGATCAAGGCGCGCCAGTTGCAGGCCGACGGAACCTATATCCGGCTCAAACCGGAAGCCGGAAAGAAAGCCTCACAGGCGCAATTGCATTTCCGTGATCGCGCGCGCCAGGAGGCCGCAGAAACGGCCAAGGCGGAAGCCGGCGGTCACTGGCGGCTCATCCCGCAGCAGCGCCCGCCCACGGAGAAACCGCCGAAAGTGGAGCGAGCCGATCCAGCCGCGCCGACTGCGGCGGAGGAGAGCGAGCAGGCGCCGTCTGGGAAGTGACGATGATAGGAGCTGTTCGCGAATTGACGAAGTGTTTTACCGCCTGGATATTGCCGCTATGAATTTCCAAGCGGCAGAGGATCGGAGCGCCGGCATACATCGGATCATCGATAGAGCATCTACGATCGGAGCCTCATCGATTCTGGCGCGAAATTTCGAGACTGTGTGAAAACCAGCGATTGATCCGATTGCACCGCCGCCTTGGAACCACTCTCGTTACGAATCTCCGATTCGTAATGCCCTGAGGAGCGAAACTCAGTTTCGCAGGCGGGGGTGTCTGCGGGTATGATGCGCGTGGAGCAACGAACAACCGTCGCACTCAACTGATTAATCTCGCGAACCAGGGCCCGCGGACCCGTCAATCTCACACACAGGCTTGCCTCTACCGCCCGCAGTGCCCGGAAAGAATCCACGGACCGAGCTTTAAAAATTCTCTCCCTCGCGTCATCTTCCCTGTCGATGTGCTGACCCAAACCTCGCCGGAGCCCGTGCGCCGGCCGCGTATGACCGATAATCGCTCGCTTTTCACTTTCCTGTTTACCGACGTGGAGGGGAGTTCCCGCCTCTGGGAGGAGGACTCCGACGCCATGGCGGCCGCCATGGCGCGCCATGATACTCTGCTGAGCGAGGTCTTTTCCGGACATGGCGGGCACGTGTTCAAGATGATGGGCGACTCCGTCTGCGTCGCCTTCACCCGGGTGGAAGCCGCGCTCTCGGCAGTCATCGACGCCCAGCGCAGTCTGGTGCGCGAATCCTGGGAGACTCCCCGACCGCTCCGGGTCCGCGCCGCCCTGCACAAAGGCGCGGCCGAGATGCGGAATTCCGACTACTTCGGCCCGACGCTGAACCGCACCGCACGCCTCCTCGCCGCCGGCCACGGTGAGCAGACCCTCCTTTCGCGCGCGGCGCAGGAAAACCTCGCGCTGCCCGATGGCGTGAGCCTGCGGGATCTGGGTGAGCGCCGCCTGCGCGATCTCATTTCGCCCGAGCACGTCTTCCAATTGCTCGCCCCCGGCCTCCGTGAAGACTTTCCGCCCCTGCGTTCGCTCGAGGCCCTGCCCAATAACCTCCCGGCGCAGGTGAACCCCTTCATTGGCCGCGAAAAGGACCTCGCCGAGCTCAAAAAACTCATCGGCCAATCCCGCCTCGTCACCCTCACCGGGCCGGGCGGCGCCGGCAAAACCCGGCTTTCGCTGCAAGCCGCGGCCGAACTGCTGGAGAATTTCCTCGACGGCGTGTGGTTGGCCGAATTGGCCACCGTGGCCCAAGCCGATGCCGTCATCGGCGTCGTGGCCTCCGCCCTCGGTTTGCGCGAGGAAGCCGGGCGTCCTCTGGAAGACACCCTCGTCGGTTATCTCCGCGAAAAGAACGTCCTGCTCCTTCTGGACAACTGCGAGCACGTCATTGCCGCCACGGCGACCTTGTCGGATCACCTTTTGCGCGCGGCGCCGCGCCTGCGCATTCTCGCTTCCAGCCGGGAAGCCATGTCCATCGCGGGAGAGGTTGCTTACCCCGTGCAGTCGCTTACGCTGCCGGACTTTTCGCTGAAAAAATGGACGGCCCAGGCCATCCTCGAGCGCGCCGGGGAATTTGAAGCCGTGCGTCTCTTCGTGGAGCGCGCGGCGGCGGTGCAACCGGGCTTTGCCCTCACGGTGGAAAATGCCCTCATCATCGCCAAGATCTGCTGGCGTCTGGATGGCATTCCGCTGGCCATCGAACTCGCCGCCGCCCGGGTGCGAGCGCTTTCGCTGGAACAGATCTATCAGCGGCTCGACGACCGCTTTCACCTTCTCACCGGCGGCGGACGCAACCTCCTGCCCCGCCAGCAGACGCTCACCGCGCTCATCGACTGGAGCTATGAATTGCTCACGGAAAAAGAGCGGCTCCTCCTGCAGCGCGTCTCCGTTTTCGGCCGCGGCCGCACCTTGAAGGCGCTCGAGGCGGTTTGTTCCGGCGAAGGCATCGAGGAATGGGAAGTCCTCGATTTGCTCCAGCAGCTCATCGATAAGTCGCTCCTCAGCGCGGAACAGTCGGACTTCGTCGGATTGCGCTATTTTGTGCTCGAGTCTGTCTGGGACTACGCCAGAGCCAAACTCGACGAGTCGGGCGACGCCGATCGAATGCGCGACCGGCATCTCGATTACTTCCTGAAAATGGCCGAGATCTCCGAGCCCAAACTCATGGGTCCGGATCAATCGACCTGGCTGGAAAAGCTCACCACCGAGCATGTTAACCTGCGCCTGGCCCTGCGCTGGACCGCCGAATCACCGGGCGCCGTGGAGCGCGGCCTCCGTCTCGCCGGCTCGCTCTGGCGCTACTGGGAAGTGCGCGGGCATCTCCAGGAAGGCTACGAACACTGCGCCGCGCTCGTCGCGCTGCCGATCTCTCACCAATTCCCCGCCGCCCGGGAAAAGGCGCTCATTTGCGCCGGCCGCCTCAGTTGGTGCCGGGATCTGGAATCCGTGTCGCGCGGGCATCTCCTGGAGGCGTTGGACTTGGCGCGCCAGCTCGGCGACGAGCGCGGCGCGGCCCTGCTGCACGCGCAACTGGGCTTTGTGGAGTGGTCGGATTTACAGACCGACGCCGCGAGCGCTTACTTTGCCAAAGCCGTAGAATATGCCGAGCAGCACGACGACAAAATGATCCTGGCCATGACGAAGAGCGGTCTGGGATCCGTCGCGCGCCGGCAGGGCGACTTTCAAAAAGCCCGGGAACTGAAAGCCGAGTCCCTCGCCAACTACCGAAGCGTCGAAGATACCTGGATCGTCGCGCTGATTTGCTTCAGCATCGCAAACCTAGCCATGGACCAGCGCGACTACGAAGCCGTGCGCAGCCATCTTGCCGAAAGCGCGGCCATCGCCGAGCAGCTGGGCAACGAATGGCTCTTCCCGGCTATCTTGGAAATCTTGGGCAACGTTGCACTGGAGACGGGTCACGCTTTGCACGGCGCCACGATCTACGGCGCTGCGGACGTCCTCCGCGACCGCCTCGGCCTGCCGCCGCCAGCGAATGAGCGGCAGGCTTATGACGGCTATGTCGAGCGAATGAAGGCGGGGCTCAGTGCGGAAGACTTTGCTTCGGCCTGGGCGGCGGGGCGGGCGATGACGCCTGAGTTGGCCTTGCGTTTTGCGGAGTTGCCGGGGTTGCGATGAATTTGGACAAATTATCCGATTTCTCACCTTGAACAGACTAGACCCCGACCGAGTGAAAGGAATTGTCCGATCGAAAATATTTAAATTCCAACTCACGTGCAATTGAATTTGATTTTCACGAGTAGGCCGATATTTATTGGGTGTACTGAGCGATGAATGACGCAAGCTGCAGGGCTTGCTTTGTACTCAAGAACCTGCTTTTATTGATGGCTCAATAATGCCTGACATTAAGCTCCCTCCATTTCTTGAGCAAAAGCTCGCGCAGGATCGCTCGCATCGTCGAGTGGTTGATGATCTTATAGATCAATTTGCGGCTTGGTTTTCGGACAGCAAGATGCCATTTTTTCCAGATTATACGGATCATGGCATAGAGCACCTTGAAGGTGTTCTTGCAACCGCGTGTGCTCTGATTCCAGAAGCATCTGAAAGTTTGTTTACTCCAGCTGATGCGGCAATTCTTACGATGGCGGTGCTCTTCCACGACTGCGCAATGCATATAAGCGAGGCCGGTTTTTATGAGTTAATTTTCGGAGCCGCAGAAAAGAATTACGTCGAGCCATTCGATTGTGTAACCTGGCGAGCTATATGGGATAGCTTTTACTTCTCTGCGCGCCGCTGGGATGATGCAAAGCTTATAGGGGTTTTCGGCGCAGATGACAACGGTTTGCCGCGCGCTCACGTTAGAGATCCATTTAGCTGCTGGAATAATTTGAGCGAAGCTGACCGTCGGTTAATTGGTGAATTCATTCGTTTTTATCATGCTCGCCTTGCCCATGAGGTTGCCATTTTTGGAGTTCCTGGGCATTGCGGCATCGCAATACAGCCGAGCCAGGATCTTAGTCTGGAGCTCCGAGATATCGCGGGTCTCGTTGCGCGTAGCCACAACCTGCCGCTCCGTACATGTGTAGACTATCTTCAGGGGAAGTATCATCGTCGCGAGTATCAGGGTATTCACGCCGTCTACCTAATGGCGCTTCTCCGGTTGGGTGACTATCTTCAAATTCAAGCTGCCAGAGCGCCGGCGATTGCGTTCCGATATAAATTTATACCCAGTAACGTATCGCAGATTGAATTTAAAGCGCATAATGCGGTGCGAAATATTACAGCAACACATGATGATCCTGAGTCACTCGAAATACAAGCTCAGCCGCTTGAGGTCAGCGTATTTCTTAGGTTGAAGGAGTGGCTTTCGGGAATTCAATCTGAACTGGACAACGCGTGGGCAGTAATCGGAGAGATTTACGGATCTCATCCGGGGTTGTGTAAGATTGGCCTGAATTTTCGTCGAATTCGTTCAAACCTTGACGATGTAAAGCTGTTTTCATCCACGGTTCGATACGTTCCTAAACGTTTGCGCTTCGATGTGGCGCGCGCGGAGTTGCTAAAGTTGCTTATCAAGCCTCTGTATGGCGATGATCCAAGTTTCGGAGTTCGCGAACTCATGCAGAATGCGATTGACGCGGTGCGCGAACTTGAAATATTTCAAATAAACCATCCTGAAATAGTTTCAGTTGCAAGGAGAAATCAGGAATTTGACGTCATTGTGTCAGTTAGTCAGTCTAGTTTAGACGGGCAGAGATGGCTCATTGTCAGCGATCGCGGAATCGGTATGACTGAAGATGTTATACGTGATTATTTCTTGCGCGCTGGTGCTTCATTCCGGCAGAGTGACGCGTGGAAGGCTGAGTTCGAAAGTCATGAAAATGCGAATATTAAATCAA
>FTCB01000219.1_pt1 | contig 12421 bp, 9 predicted proteins | sample 1639431 | NCBI WGS metagenome assembly FTCB01 (sample SAMEA3914864, study PRJEB12502) | metagenome | biome: forest; material: soil | place: USA | collected 2012-03-12 | depth 0.3 m
GAACCAACCTTCGGTCGAGATCGTGGTCCTGCAGGGCGAGCGCCCGATGGCCCGCGACAACAAGACTCTCGACACCTTCCTTGCGCTTCTTGTCCTCGTCGGCGTGGAGCTCTGCGTCCTTGGTCATCTTCTCGACCTCTTCCTTGGTCAATCCGCTGGAACCGGTGATGGAAATCTTCTGCTCCTTGCCTGAACCAAGATCCTTGGCGCTGACATTGAGGATGCCGTTGGCGTCGATGTCGAAGGTGACTTCAACCTGCGGCACTCCGCGAGGGGCCGGCGGGATACCGTCCAGGTGGAAGGTACCGAGCTGCTTGTTGTCGCGGCTGAGCGGGCGCTCGCCTTGCAGCACCTTGATTTCCACGCCGGGCTGGTTATCGCTGTAGGTCGAGAAGATCTGCGACTTGCGGGTCGGGATGGTGGTGTTGCGAGGAATCATCGCGGTGGCGATGCCGCCGGCCGTTTCGATCGCAAGGGACAGAGGCGTGACGTCGAGCAGGAGCACGTCCTTCACGTCGCCCTTGAGCACACCGCCCTGGATGGAGGCGCCGATGGCCACCACTTCGTCGGGGTTCACGCCCTTGTGGGGCTCTTTGCCAACCAAAGCACGCGCGGTGTCGATCACCTTTGGCATGCGGGTCATGCCGCCCACGAGTACGAGTTCGTCAATGGTGGAGGCGCTCCACTTCGCATCGCCCAAGCAATCCTTCACCGGCTTGATGGTGCGCTCGAAGAGATCGTCCGTGAGCTGCTCGAGCTTGGAACGGGTGAGCTTCTTTTGAATGTGTTTCGGGCCGGTCTGGTCCGCGGTCACGAAAGGCAGGTTGATCTCAAACTCCTGCGTCGAGGAGAGCGCGATCTTGGCCTTTTCGGCCTCTTCCTTGATGCGCTGCACGGCGTCGGGCTGCTTGGTCAGATCAATGCCGGTGTCGGACTTGAACTCGCCGATGATCCAATCCATGAGGCGATTATCCCAATCGTCGCCGCCCAGGTGGGTGTCGCCATTGGTGGCTGCCACCTGGAAGACGCCGTCGCCGATTTCCAGCGCGGAGATATCAAAGGTGCCGCCGCCGAGATCGTACACGGCGATTTTTTCGTCGCTCTTCTTGTCGAGACCGTAAGCCAGCGAGGCCGCGGTAGGCTCGTTGATGATGCGCAGAACCTCAAGGCCGGCAATCTTGCCTGCGTCCTTGGTCGCGTTGCGCTGAGAATCGTTGAAGTAAGCAGGGACGGTGATGACCGCCTGGGTGATCTTTTCACCAAGCTTGGCTTCGGCGTCGGCCTTGAGCTTCGCGAGAATCATCGCGGAGATTTCCTGCGGGCTGAAACGCTTCTTCTCGCCGTTCACGTCCACTTCGATGTGCGCGTCGCCATTGCTGGCCGCAACCATCTTGTAGGGCACGCGCTTGAGTTCCTCCTGAACCTCGGAGAACTTGCGGCCCATGAAACGCTTCACCGAAAAAACGGTGTTTTGTGGGTTGGTCACGGCCTGACGCTTGGCAGCCTGGCCGACAAGACGCTCGCCGGTTTTGGAGAACGCAACGACCGAGGGCGTGGTGCGCGCGCCTTCCGAATTTTCCAATACAACAGGCTCTCCACCCTCCATCACGGCCATGCAGGAGTTCGTGGTGCCCAAATCAATACCTAAAATTTTTGCCATGACCTCTACTCAGCAGGAGATGGGCCGAGTGGGTCACCTCAACGTAAGTCGCTAATTATCAATAAATCCGGCTCCCTGGCGTACGCAGAAACAGCGTCACTTGCGCCATATTGACACAATTAACGTGTCACACGTGTGCCAGTGAGACTCGGATTTCGGATGGGCTAAGGGCACACTATATTCCACAGCCGCCACTACGACGCCATGTGGGATCTCGGATCGCGTTTGGAAAGATATGCTGCAACGGCAAATCAAGCGACTACCGAACAGTAGTCCGCATGACTCAGTAAATTCCAATAGGCGCTACCTCGCCTAGAATCTCCTTCCCTCCCCGCCCCCGGCCTTCTATCTCCCGGGGGTGAGATTCATTTCCATGCCCCGTCTGCGCCGTCTCTTTGTGGCCGTGTGCGGCTGCGTGGTGCTGGCCACCTCGGCTTGGGCCAGTGGGCCGCTGAAGGAGGAACTCAAGGACGAGAAGCCCGGCGAGGATACTTCGCAGGGGCGGCTGCAGCTCCAGGTGATGGATCTTTCGGACCAATACGTCGCCGCCATGTGGGCCGCGATGGATGACTATCTCAAGGTGGAGACCGACCCGGCCAAGCGTGTGCTGGCCCAGAAGTGGAAGGTCACCTTTGGCTCGTCGTCCATGGAGATCGCCGGATCCAGCGATCCCCGGCTGAACCTTCTGGACATGGCAGTCTTTATCTCGGCGGGCAAGTGGGCGGTGAATCACTATTGGCTCCCCGAGGTCTTTGGCGACAAGGCGGCCAAGCTGCGCGACGTCTATGCCGATTCCGACAAGGCCGTCTGGGCCATCGTGGATGACAAGCTCACGCCCAAGCAGCGGCAGGACCTGCGCAATCTCATCGCCGCGTGGAAGGCCGAGAACCCTGCCCCGCACGAGATCGCCGGCGTGCGCCTGCGCAATCTGGAGGGCGTGCGCATGTCGGATTTCGATGGCTCCGCCACGGCCAAGGGCATCCTAGCCAGCGTACGCAAGCTGCTCGGCCGGGTGGATACCTCGCTACTCTACGGCGAGCGCGTCATGTTTTATATGGAACGCACCCCGCGCATTCTCACGCAGGAGACCGATTTCACGCTCTACCGCATCGCGGAGGAGTTTCCCATCGCCGCGCTGAAGCCGGATTTCAACGCTCTCTCGGAGAATTTCAAAGGCCTGCCAGCCCTGGTCCAGAGCGGCATCGACCAAAATAAGGACCTCATCCGCGAGATCGTCCCGCAGGTGCGCTCCACCGTGGAAACCACCGACCATCTCGTGATGACGCTCGATGGCACGCTGAAGTCGCTCACCACTCTCAGCGACAGCCTCAACACCACCATCGCCTCCGTGGGTAACCCCACCGACACCCTGAAGCAGGCCGACTCCGCCCTCACCCACCTCGACTCCACCGTGAGCCATCTCAATGCCACCGTGGCCGGCGTGAATCAGCTTCTGGCCAAGGACACCGCCACCGGCGAATCCCGCGTCTCCGAACTCACCCGCGCCCTCGACGAACGCGCCGGGCACGTGGTGGACGCCGCCTTTCAAAAAGCGCTTATTCTTCTCGGTGTCTTCTTCGCAGGCGTGATCGTGGTGTTGATATTCGCGCGGGTTTTGTTTGGGCGTGGGAAGAAGAATTAGCTGAGCGTATCCGGCAAAGACGGATTCGTACGGAGCCTCTTTTTGGCGTTCCTCCTCAGTGCCAGTCGCCACCCTACGAAGGCGGCTAGTGGGACCAATACTACGAGCGCACCTATCGCCCTTCGCCAAAAGATCTTCTTTCGCACAGCTTGAATCGACGGAGTCTCAGGTTCGTGATCTGCCATAGGTAAAGATTGATTCTCCTCGGCAAAAATTCTTGAGACATGTTCCTCGTCGACCCAGGCATAACTGACACTCCCACCGGGTTTTTCAAAGATCAGGTAACGCCCGGGACCTTTTAGCCCCACCAAAAGCATATCTGATAAGCTGATCTCGTAGGTAGGCTTCCGCATCACCATGAGCAGCTTGGCATCCGGTGGCGTCGAAAGCCGGACACCTTTGACAAAGGTGTAGCGCTTGGACGGCGGCGCATAGTCGAAATACTCGTCCAGTGAGCGGCCGAAACTCTCGTCCAACTCACTCCATTTGTCCGGCCACTCACCATGCTTGCCATGGTATTCGATGAAGCATTCAGCGATCGAACGCGCGATCTGGTTCTCAGGCGTTGAAAAGCTGGTGCAGAAGGCGGGCGACACCAAAAGCATCCATGCCATGACGCATAGGAGATGGCACGCGGAGAATCTCATCACACTTCCTCCGCTTTCCCATTTTTATCGCACGGCGTCACTGAGACCACTCGGCCCCCAAAGGCCGTGAATGATCCGTGCAGCCCATTGGCGGGCTCCAGCGTGACCTTGAAGGTGTGATTGCCCGCCGGATCCGTGACGTGATCCGTGAAGGTGAGGCCCAGGATCGCATTCTGGTGGTTAAAGTCCTTAAGAACGACATCTCTCACATTGAAAAATTCAAATTGCACGAGGTGATGCTTGGAGAGAGTCAGGTGACCTTTCTCATTGGCCTTATCGGACAGCTCCCAGGCGTGAATCACCAGTTCGATCCGGGCATCCGCTATGTTATCAAAGAGGATGCGATTGCGATCCATGACAAGCGAACGCACCTCTCCATCGTGAAAGCGAGGCCAGTAGCCGAGTGCATCCACCACGGTCTGGTAGTTTTGCAGATAGGTGGGGGTCTCCATCTTCCAGTAACAGTCGCTAAGCCCTACTCCCCTCGCCCTTCATCGGCCACTCCCTGCCCTCCAATTCCTTGGGCAATTGCATGGGATTGGTGGGATAGATCTTCGTCATGTCGAGGGGCTCGTCGCCGTCGGTCTCCTTGTCGGGAGCGCCGATGATGAGCCAGAGCGTTTCGATCTCGGTGTCGTTGAAAACCTGGCGCAGCATCTCCGGGCCCAAATGCACGCCGCCGTGTTGCGGCACGGTGAGCGTCTCGTCGCCCACGCGCAGGCGGCCGGTGCCCTCCACCACAAAGTAAAACTCCTCCGTGCGAATGTGCCGGTGCAGCGTATTCGCACTGCCGGGCGGCAAGCGCCAGAGCCGCGCTCCCATGTTCTCGCTGCCCGTGCGCTCGAGGAAATCCGCGTTCGGAATGCGCATCATATTTGAAGGCCGCCAAGCTAAGTCCTCCGGGCGGATGAGGTGGTAACCGGTGATTGGTTTCATCGTTCCTAGTAATTCAAAGACTATGCGAGCGCCGGCGGATTGGCGATCTCAAGCTGCTTCGATCTATAGCCCTCTTAAGGAGATCTCGAAGAATCACGCCGCGCTGACCACCCGATCGCGCCCACCCTTCTTCGCCTTGTAGAGCGCCTCGTCGGCGGCGGCGAGGAGTTGCGGGGGCTCGGTCATGGCGGCAGTGAGCTCGGCCACGCCAAAGCTGGCGGTGACCTTGCGGCGCGGCCAGTTGAATTCCTTGAAGGCCCGGCGCACGCGCTCGGCCACGAGGTAGGCGCCCTCCACCGGAGTGCTGGGCAGCAGCATCACAAACTCCTCCCCGCCGTAGCGGGCGAGCAGGTCGTTGGGCCGGGAATTCTCCCGTACGATCTGCCCCACGCGGCGAAGCACCTCGTCACCGGCGGGGTGGCCCTCGGTGTCGTTGTACTGCTTGAAATGATCCACATCGAGCATGATGACGGCCAGCGGCAGATCGTACCGGCGGGCCCGTTCAAAGGCCGCGATGAGGTCCTGCTCAAAGGCCCGCTTGTTGCCCAACCCGCTCAGCGCGTCCGTCACCGACATCGCCTCAAAGCGAGCCACGGCCTCTTCCAGGCGGCGCTGGTAGACTTCCATCTGCCGCTCGTAGAATTTGCGTTCCGTGATGTCGATGGAAACGCCGCCGAGCAGCTTTTCCCCGGTCTCGCTGGGCAGCGGAAACTTGAAGCTCAGCCACGTCCCATCGGTGCCATCGGCCTGCGGCACGGTCTCCTCAAAGACCTGCGGGCGGTTCTCCTCCCGCACCTGATGGTCATTGCGCTCGAGCGGCTCCGCATGGCCGTCCCATAGCTCGCGGGCGGTCTTGCCCAGCACATCGTCGATGGCGGAGCCAAACTGCTTGAAGAGAGCGGAGTTCGCATAGATCAGCTCGCCGCGCTCGTTCTTGATCACAGCCATGGCGGGGCTGTTTTCCATGAAGGTGTTGAAACGCTCCTGCGTACGCTCGGCCTTATCCTGCGCTTCGTCGCGCAGGCGAATGAGCTGCTCGGTCTCGGCCAGTTTCCGACGGAGTTCCAATTGCGCCATGATCTGCCGGGCCAGCGCGCGGAGGGCCTCCTCCTGCTGGTCGCTGAGCGTGCGAGCTTGGTGATCAATCACGCAGACCGTGCCCAGCGCATGCCCGTCGGGCGTGACCAACGGAGCTCCCGCATAAAAGCCGATATGTGGAGCGCCGGTGACAAAAGGGTTATCGTGAAACCGCTCGTCCGCCTTGGCGTCGTTGACGATGAGAAGCTCCGTAGGCTCCAGAATGGCGTGCGCGCAAAAGGAGATATCGCGCGGCGTTTCGGGCTCGGACAAACCCACGCGGGACTTGAACCACTGGCGGTCCTTGTCGATGAGCGTGAGCGAGGCAATGGGCGTACCGCAGATTTGCGACGCGAGATGCGTCAGATCGTCGTAGGCCTGCTCGGGCAGGGTATCCAGAATGTCGTACCGCGCCAGAGCCTGCAGGCGTTCGGCTTCGTCCGAAGGAAGTGGGGCCAGCTTCATCGCCCGCAAAACATACCGAAAGAAATCTTCGAGGCAATCATGTCATGAGATGAAACGACGATTCCCGCATTTCGGATGCAAGGGAATGAGAGAAAACGAGATGGCGCAATCGGTCGTGCGAAAAAGTTTTGTGCAAAAAGCGAATGCCGGATACTTCCCCACTATGCCAGACGCCGAATTAAATGCCCGGATCAAGAAGATGATGGTCGAGAGCCTGATGCTGAAAGTGCAGCCCGAGAGTATCGGCGACGATACGCTGCTCTTCGCGCCGGAGGGCCTGGGACTGGATTCGATCGACGCTCTGGAGCTGGCGGTCAGCATCGAAAAGACCTTTGGAGTGGCCACCCCCAGTGCCGAGGTGGCACGGGAGGCCTTTGTCAGCGTAAACACCGTCGCGGCCTACATTACGGCTAAAAAGCCGCAGTAAACCGGCGATTTTTTCACCTTTCGGGCAAGAACCAGATTTGTCATAGAGCGGCGCTTGCTCTTGGCGTGGTTTTTGCTCTTCACTCGCGTCTGTAGCCAACCCTTTCCAAAGTACCCATGAGCGATTTCCACTCCGCCCTCGATAAATCCGTCCCCGGCCTCAAGGCCCTGATTCATAACTCGTTGAAATTCAGCCTCGCCCGGGATGCCTCCACGGCGACCAAACGGGATTGGTGGCTGGCCACCTCCAAGGCCGTGCAGGCCGTGATCGTGGAGCGCATGATCGCCACCCAGGCCGTGCATCACAACAAGAACGTGCGCCGGGTCTATTACCTCTCGCTCGAGTTCCTCATGGGCCGCCTCTTTTCCAATAGCCTGTACAGCGCCGGGGTCATCGACGACATGGTGCACGCCCTTGAGGAACTGGGCCTCGACTACGAGGAACTGCGCAAGGAAGAGTACGACATGGGCCTGGGCAACGGCGGTCTCGGCCGCCTCGCCGCGTGCTTCCTGGACTCCCTCGCCACGCTGGATCTGCCAGCCATCGGCTACGGCATCCACTACCAGTACGGCCTCTTCAAGCAGGAGTTTCGCAATGGCTACCAGGTAGAGCTGCCCGACGCGTGGATGCAATACGGCACGCCCTGGGAGATCATCCGCCCCGAGCACACCACGGAGATCCAGGTGTATGGCCACGTGGAAAACGTCTTCGATGATCGCGGCAACTACGTGCCCAAGTGGACCGGCTGGAAAAAGATCCTTGGCATCCCCTACGATATCCCGGTGCCCGGCTACGGCACCAATACCGTGAACTTCCTGCGCCTGTGGGAATCCCGCGCGCCGGAGGATTTCGATTTCGATGCCTTCAACCGCGGCGGCTACGACGAGGCCGTGAAGGAGAAGGTACATAGTGAGACTATTTCCAAAGTTCTTTACCCGAATGACAAGACCGAGAACGGCAAGGAACTGCGCCTGCTCCAGCAGTACTTCTTCGTCGCCTGCTCGCTGAAGGACATCATCCGCCGCTTCCGCAAGACCAACGAAGACTGGAACGATTTCCCGGAGAAAGTCGCCGTGCAACTCAACGACACACACCCTGCCATCGCGGTGGTGGAGTTGCAGCGCCTACTGCACGACGAATACGGTCTCACCTGGGAGGCCGCCTGGAGCATTGTCACCCGGGTCTTTGCCTACACCAACCACACCCTGCTGCCCGAGGCGCTGGAGAAATGGAGCGTGGGCCTTTTCCAGAAAGTGTTGCCGCGGCACCTGCAGATCATTTTCGAGATCAACAAGGGCCTCATGGACCAGGTCGAGGCCAAGTGGCCCGGCGACGTGGCCAAGAAGCAGCATCTCTCCCTCATCGAGGAAGGCGGCACCAAGATGGTGCGCATGGCGAATCTTTCCATTGTGGGCGGCCACTCCGTGAATGGCGTCGCCGCGCTGCACACTGCACTGCTGAAGAAGGATCTCTTCCCCGAGTTTGACGTACTCTATCCCGGTCGCTTCAACAACAAGACCAACGGCATCACCCCGCGCCGCTGGCTGCTGGCCTGCAACCCCCGCCTCAGCGAGCTCATCACCTCAAAGATCGGCCATGGCTGGGAGCGCGATCTCGACAAGCTCCGCGGCCTCGAAGCCTACGCGGACGATCCGGAATTCCAGAAGGCCTTCATGAGCGTGAAGCTCGCCAACAAGATCGACCTCGCCGCCATCATCAAGCAGGACTGCGGCGTGGAGGTCGACCCCACCGCGCTCTTCGACGTGCAGATCAAGCGCCTGCACGAGTACAAGCGCCAGCATCTCAACCTGCTGCACATCCTTGCGCTCTATCGCCGCCTGCTGCAAAACCCCGGGCTCGATATCGTGCCCCGCGTCTTTGTCTTCGCCGCCAAGGCCGCGCCCGGCTACGACATGGCCAAATGCATCATCAAGGCCATCAACGCCGTGGGCAAATGCATCAACAACGACAAGCGCATCGAAAATAAGCTGAAGGTCGTCTTCCTGCCCAATTACCGCGTATCCCTCGCCCAGCGCATCGTGCCGGCGGCGGATCTCTCCGAGCAAATCTCGACCGCGGGCAAGGAAGCTTCCGGTACGGGCAACATGAAGCTCTCGCTCAACGGCGCTCTCACCATCGGCACACTCGACGGCGCGAATGTGGAAATCAAGGAAGAGGTCGGCGACGAGAATATCTTCATCTTCGGCCTCACGGTTGACGAGGTCGCGGCCATCTTTAAGAAGGGCTACAATCCGCAGGAATACTACCTGGCCAACGAAGAGTTGCGCGCCGTGGTCGATTGGGTCGGCTCCAACTATTTCACCGCCGACGAGCCCCCGGGCGTGCTCAACATGCTCCGCGACAACCTCTATTACAGCGACCCCTTCCTCTGCCTGCCGGACTTCCAGTCCTACAGCGACGCCCAGGAAAAAGTCGACGAAGCTTTCCGCGACAAAGCCAAGTGGGCGCGCATGGCGATCCTGAACACCGCCCGCATGGGCAAGTTCTCGAGCGACCGCACCATCAGCGACTACGCCCGCGAGATCTGGGACCTGAAGCCGGTGACGGTGTAAGCGGGCAACCGGCCAAAAATTACGGCAGCTTTTCCTGCAGCTCGAGAGCCGTCTTCTCGGGTTGCCAGAATTTCTCGTCGGCTCCGTCGTACTTCAGCACGGTGAACATGCCCGTGGCCATGTGGTAGATGATGTGGCAATGGTAGGCCCACAAGCCCGGGTTGTTGGCGTCAAACTGGATCTTTGTCGTCCCATGCGGAGGGACAAGAATGGTGTCGCGCATCGCACCGGATACTGGTTTCCCATCGATCTCGGTAACCTGAAAATCGTGCCCATGCAGATGCATGGGATGCGACATCATGTTGTCGTTCGTAATCGTCATCTCCGCCCGATCGCCACTGGTGACATTGAGCGTGTCGCGGTTGGGGTAGGACTTGCCATTGATCGTCCAGGTGTAACCGGCCATCGCCCCGCCGAGCACCGAAGCCAGCGGACGGGTCACCGGCTTGACCGGCAGAGGCTGCGCCGCGCTGAGCTGCATCTCCTGCGTATTATCGAGAGCTCCGGCCATCTGCCCGGCCCGGGATGGGAGCTTCGGAATAGTCGCGCCCTTGGTCGCAAGAATGAGGCCCGTTTGCAGATCGGTTCCCTCACCCAGCGCGAGAATGGGAAAAGCGCCGCCCTCTTTCGGAATCTTCACGCGCAGATCGATGCGCTGGGCCACGCCGAGTTGGAAAAATGTGCCGCGCAGGGGCTTCACCTGCTGGCCGTCCACTGCAAGCAACTCCGCCTCCAGCGTGCCGGTATCGATGAAGAAATTCGTCGCGGAGGAAGCTGCGATCACGCGCAGGAGTACGGTCTTATCCTCCGTCACCGGGACAATCTCGGGATCGGCCAGGGTGCGGCGGTTGCTCAGCAGGGCGTCGTAAGCGACGTCGATATCCACCATCGGCCGGCTTTCCATGGTCGAGGAAAAGACGGTACCGTCCCACGCCTGCACCAGCGCGGGAATGCTCGCCTTCATCACCGCCATGCTCTCGCTCTTTTCGCCCATGGATTCCTCGGGAGGCTTGCGCAGCGTTTCAAGAATCTCGTTGGGCGAACGAAAGGTGAAATCGGAGAGAAACATGGTCACCTGCGCATCGGCCTCTCGGCGCTCTTCGTCGTTGAGAATAATAAGCGGCGCGGATGTGAGGATCTGCTCCTGCAAACCGTAGTGCGAGTGCATCCAGTACGTACCGTGCTGCACCAGGGGAAACTTGTATTCCTTCTGCGCGCCCGCCGGGATCGGCTCCTGCGTGAGATACGGCACACCATCCTGCAAATTCGGCAGCACCAGGCCGTGCCAATGGATGGAAGTGGGCACCGGTAGCTCATTCTTCACGATCACGTGAAAGCCGTCTTTTTGCTCCACCGTGAGGCCCGACTGCCCATTGGGCTGCACTATTGAATACACGGCACTCGGTTTGCCATTAACCGTAATGGTCTCGCTTTTGACCGTAAGAACTACCGGTGCAGCCGAGGCGGCAAGCCGGCAGCACATCAGGGCGAGCAAGAGGACGAAGATTTTCTTCATTGGCAGGTTGGCTGACCGCCTTGAAGTACTACACGCTTCGCTGCGTTGAGCAAAGCCGCGAATCGCAAACCCTCAGGAATGCGCGGGCAGCGCCAGCAAATGCGCCACCAGTTCCTCGGGCCGATGGAAAACAAAATCGGGCTTCAGGTCGACCAGGGATTGCTCGCTATTGTAGCCCCAGGTCACAGCCGCAATACGGATGCCGGCCTTACGCGCCGCGTCGACGTCGCGTGTCTCGTCACCGATCGAGAAGAGATCGTCGGGCCCAAGCTTCTTTTCCTTCATCACCTGCTTAAACTCGCGGGCCTTGCCCATGAGCTTCGAGGAACACCGGATGAAGTCGAAGCAATCGATGCCATGATTCTTCAGGAAGATGGCGACATTGGCTTCCGTATTCGAAGTAACCAGCCCAAGCACAAACCCGGCGGCGTGCAATTCGCTCAGGGCCTCACGCATGCCCGGCAGCGGTTGTACGGTGGGCATGCAGAGAGTAAGCTCCTCGCTGCCGCGCCGGGCCAGCCGGGTCATCTTCGTCATGGAGATGCCCAAAAATTTCATCAGCTGAGCGGTCCGCATGTTGCGCGCCTTCTCGATCTCGCTCTCCTTCAACTCGCGATAGCCAAACTCGTTGGACAGCTTGTTCAGAATGCGAATGCCCGCGAGCATGGTATCCGCCACGGTGCCGTCGAAATCAAAGATGAGAACCTTCGGGCGCCCCAACGGCTCCGGTGGCTCGGACGTCTTGCGACGCTTGAAGACAAAGCGCGCGAGACGTCTCACGGGGTGGCGAGTTCCTCGGGCAAATTCATCGTGCCCTTGAACTTCGCCTCCTCACGTTCCTGCCCGAAATTGGCCTCAACCAGCTCCTGCACCCTGGCAAATTCTTCCTCCGAAAGCGCGGGTTTGTCGGGAGCGGCGGCAAATTCCGCCAACTGCTCGGCGTCGTAGATGTTAGGCAGCACCGAGGCCACGCGCTCGTCGCCCAGCAGCCAGAGAATGGCCGCTTGTCCGAGAGTGCGTTCCCCGTTCTTCTCCAGGAAGCGGAGTTGCTCGACCTTCTTCACCCCATTGAGCAGCCAGGAGCGCGGGCGGTGATTGCGATGGTCGTTGGGAGGAAATACCGTCTCGGCCGTGTATCTGCCTTCCAGCATTCCCGAGGAGTGAGGCACGCGAATCAGGAACATGGTCGACGCATTCACATCGTCCGCCGCCTGATGGATGGCCTTGCCGGGATGCTGCTCCAGGAGATTGTAGATATGCTGCGCCACTGTGGGCTTGCGTTTGCGAATAGCCAGCACACCCTCCGCCAGCCAGCCCACGGCGGGCCCGAGGGCAAAGCCATAGTGGCGTATTTTGCCAGAGGCGCGCAGATCTTCCATCGTTTCCCACACCGCGTCGTCGTTGACTTGTTCCATGCGGATATTGTGGAGTTGCACGAGGTCGATGCGATCCGTCTTCAAGCGCGACAACGCCGCATC
>FTCB01000166.1_pt1 | contig 12395 bp, 12 predicted proteins | sample 1639431 | NCBI WGS metagenome assembly FTCB01 (sample SAMEA3914864, study PRJEB12502) | metagenome | biome: forest; material: soil | place: USA | collected 2012-03-12 | depth 0.3 m
AAGGGCCGAGACCACCCCACGGGAAGGGGGGGCGGGGCCCCCCGCCACTCCGCCGACGCCCGCACCGGAGCCTCCACCGGCGCTCCCGGTGGCGTCCGCACCGGAACCCGCAACGGTTTCGCCTCCGCCTCCGGTGATCTCGACCCCCCCGGAAGTCTCCGCTCCTGCGGTGGTTTCCACGCCTCCCGTGGTCTCCAAGCCACCAGTGGTGAAGAAGAGCCAGCGTTCGGATATCGAATTGGGCCGGTACGTGCTGATCAATCGCCAGAACGAGAAGGCGCTCGAGGTCGCGAATCTCAGTTTCGCCAACGGCGCCGAACTCGGCGTGTCTTCTCGCACCAAGGACGAAAGCCAGCGCTGGCTGGTAAAGCCCGGACGCGACGGCACCTGCCGCATTTTCTCCTCCATGAGTTTCAAGTGCCTGGATGTGAATAACGCCCGGAGCGATGACAGTGCCAGTATTTCGCAGAAGACGCCCTCCAAGGACGTCGCGCAGCGCTGGCGCTTCGAGCAGGTGGAGCCCGGCTGGTATGCCATCTATGCGGAATGCAGCAACAAGGCGCTGACCATGTTGCCCGGGTCGGGCAAAATTGGCCAGCGTGACTTCCGCAGCCTGCCGGAGCAGATGTGGCGCCTTGATCGCGCCAGCGACATGGTGGACGATCTCGATACCATCGATCCGATTTACCATTCGGAACTGCAGGACGCGCCGCCGGTGAAAGCGCGCATGGCGATCGGTTCGCCGAACCCGCATTTTCTACTGTTCAATTTTGCCGCTATCGCCACGGCCGATTCGCGCACGGGACTCTACAGCAAGCCGGAGTCGGTGACCGACCAATCCGTCCAGGCCAGCCTGCGCGGGCTGGTGCTGGTGGATGAGGTGCCCTTCAATATTTTGGACCCGGGCCGCATCCCGTCAGGAAAGGACATCGTCCAGCTCCGCGGCGGAATCGGCAATGCCAAGATCGCCTACCCCACGCGCGTGGAAATCTTCGTAGGTGGGGTACCGCTGTCGCGGGTGCACGTCATCGGTGGTATCTGCGGCTGGGCTTATCCTTCCTCGGGGCCGGGCGATCAGGACAAGCACATTGGCGCCGCCGCCGCGAAAATGACGATCGTTTTCCTGGATGGCTCCACCCAGGAGATCGTGTTGCGCAATGCCTACGAGTTCTGCGACCACAACGATCACCTTCAAAAAATTCCCGGTTCCGCGCTCATCCCCGGCTTTGCCAAGGATAAACAGGAGCTGCGCTATTTCTCGAAGCCCGTCACCGAGGCAAAGCCGGTGCAGAAGATCGTGATCGAATCTTTCGATAACTATCTCTCTCCCACCTTCTTCGCCATGACGGGCGAGAAGCGGTAGTGGTTATCGAATCGTGACCGTATAACAAACGCGGTGTCGAATGGGCCCCGGACTAGCGGGCCATGATCACCCCATTCGGAATGGAACAGCGGAGCCGCCAGCCGTCGTTGGCGAGTGCGTTGAGTTGAGCTTCGACTTGGGCATCGGTCTGCCCGCGGGCAACGCCGACGATCAAATATTGCTCGACGATGACGCCCTGGGCGGCCACGGCGTGGCGGGGCATGAGGCTGTCGGTGAGGGCGACAGCGAGGAGGGCGAGTGAAGCGATAATAGCGGTAGGTTTCATGGCATGGTGAACGTCCTGCAAGGTATCGCGGTGAAATCGACCGGTGAGTGGGGTTTTCGACTCTCGTTCGAGAGGCACTTCCGGGGTGGTCCGTCGAATTTGACACCGCGCGGGACCACGACCGGACCGGATTCACGGAATTACAAAGATTAAACACGATGAACGTTTCCTGATACAGGTTCGCGTCGAGAACGCGACGCCCGGCATCGTAAAATCCTGATAATCTTGTTAAATTCCTATTCCGTATTGGATGAAGCGTCTGTCAGGCGCCGGTCCTGCAAGTGTCGTTTTTGCGAAGGAACTGTTTCGTATGGTTACTTTTTGCGCACGAATTGTGCTGCCTCCCGAAAGCTATGCCTGTCCCCACCCAAACAGCTCCCATCCTCTCCGTTACCGATCTCGAGTCGACGATCCAAGAGTGTCCCAACTGCGGGACACGTGTCGATTTAAGCCGCTACGAACCCTTAAAAGAAATTGCATGCCCCGTTTGCCAGGGGCGCATCCTCGTGCAGGGGAAAATCGACCGCTTTTCCCTGCGCGGCGTGCTGGGCCAGGGAGGCACCGGCATGGTGTATCAGGCGCACGATCCGCACTTGGGCCGGCTGGTGGCATTAAAAGTGGTGAGGCAGGATAAAGCGGCGAACGAAGAGGTGTTGCAGCAGATCCTGGCCGAGGCGGGCATCACCGCGAGCGTGAATCACCCCAACGTAGTGCGCGTATTTTCGGTGGGCGATGCGCAAGGACGGCTGTTTATCGCCATGGAGCTGGTCGGCGGCGGGTCGCTGGATGATTTGATGGGAAAGATGGGCCCGATGCCGGAGGCACAGGTGCTCGAGATCGCCATCCAAATTGCCTCAGGTTTGCAAGCGGCGCACAACGTGGGCCTGGTGCACCGGGACATCAAACCCGGGAACATTCTGTTTTCCGATCCGCGCACGGCGAAGCTGGCGGATTTTGGGCTCGCGATTTTCGAGCAACACGCCGCGCCGACGGGCGAGATCTGGGGCACCCCCTACTACATGCCGCCGGAGCGCCTGCGCGGCGAGGCCGAGGATCTGCGTGGGGATATCTACGCCCTGGGCGCGACGCTCTTTCACGCGCTGGCCGGTCGCCCGCCTTTTGAAGCCAAGGACAGCACGCAGGTGGCGGTGAAGCGGTTGCACTCGCCGGCGCCAAGCATTCTGACTTTCGCCCCCGGTATCTCGAATGCCACCGCCTTTGTGATCAAAAAGATGCTGGAAGCGGGTCCTGCGGCACGCTTTCCCAACTACGAGGAACTGATCGAGAGTTTGCAATTCGCCCGCAATGAATTGGCCTCGAAGCCAAAGGGCAAGGCGCGCGTGGTGGTGGATTCGGAGCAGTCCAGCAAGTCGAACATGTGGATGACGCTGGCCTGCCTGGGCGTGCTCGCAGGGGCCATGGTGGGGGGCCTTTTCCTTTTTAGCGGGAAGAAAAAGACCGAGACGGCACCCGAAGCAGCCGCCGAAACACCGGCCGGCAATCCGCCCGCAACAGCCCCGGTCCCGAGCCCGGCCGCGGCGATGTCGGCGCCGCTCCGCCGGGGGGACAAGCCGGTCGTCGATCTGGGCATCTATGTCATCGCGAACCGCAAGGACAGCCATGTGCTGGACGTGGTGAACTATGCCCTGACCAGCGGCAGTGAGGTATCCGTGTGGGGCCGCAATACGGGTGGGAAGACGGACAAAGGGAGCAACCAGCAGTGGATCGTGAAGCCGGCGCGCGACGGCACGTGCCGCATCTTCTCCTCGTGGAACTTCAAGAGTCTCGATGTGCGCAACGGCAGCAGTGACGACAAGGCGGAGATCGCGGTGTGGACCCCCAACGCGGGGGTGGCGCAGAAATGGCGTTTCCGGGAGATGGAGCCGGGCTGGTTTGCCATTTTTGCCGAGTGCAGCGGCAAGGCCTTGACGGCGATCCCGAATCGTCCCGAAGGCGGCTCTTCCCTTGGGCAGCGGACCTATAAAGGAACGCCGGAGCAACTATGGCGGTTTGACCTGGTCAGCGAGCTGACCGACAATCTGGACCTCATCGACCCGGCGGTGACACCGACGCTGGTGGACCCGCCGGTGGCGAAGGTGCGCACGCTGACCGGCTCGATCAATCCACGATTTGTGCCCATCGACTTTTCCTCGGTCGCCACCGCAGATACGCGGAAGGGTCTGTACACCAGCCAAACGGGGAACGATCAAATCGTGCAGGCGCAATTGCGCGGACCGGTGGAAGTGAATGGAGTGCCGTTTATCATTGGGGAGCCCGCGCGCATGCCCCTGGGCATGGACATCATTGTGCTGCGTGGTGGGTCGGGTTACGCGAAGACGGGCTATCCGCAAAAAGTGGAGATCCCCGTGGGAGGCGTGCCGCTCTCGCGGTTGCACGTCGTCGGCGGCATTGGCAGCTGGGCCTATCCCTGGACCGCGAATGGCGAGACGGACAAGCATCTGGGCATGCCGGCGGCGAAAATGACGATCGTCTTTGAGGGCGGGGGCTCGCAGGAAATCGTGCTGCGCAACGGCTACGAAATTTGTGACCGCGTCGACCGGGGCCAGGTCGCCGCGGGCTCGGCCAAGATCGAAGGCTTTGCGAAGGGCAAAGACGAACTGCGCTATTTCTCCAAGCCCGTGACCGATGCCCGGCCGGTAGAAAAAATCGTGCTCGAAAGCTACCTCAACCACATCGCCCCCACGTTCTTCGCGCTCACCGGCGAGAAGCGCTAATCTTGTAGCTGCGACCGGCAGGTCGCAGAGAGCGGCTCTCAAAACGCTAAAATGTTCGAACGCCAAAACAACTCCCGCCGCGCGGCAAAGCGCAGCGGGAGCTGAATGAAACGGCACGGCCTAGACCAGGAAGTGTTCCCAATCCTGGATGCCGTGATGATTGCGGATGAACGCGGAGGCCGGCAGGGCGCGTGGCCGCGCCGGCTGGCGGCGCAGGCGCAGCCCGGCCTCGTGCGGCAGGCGGTCGCCCTTGCGGGAATTCACCTCGCGATGCGCGAGGACGCAGTTTTCCCACGAAGAGCCGCCGCCGCGCGAACGTGGCACCACGTGGTCGATGTTGCCCTCATGCGGCGCGAGCCGGCGGCCCGTGTATTGGCACACGCCGCCATCGCGCTCCCAAATGCCGCGGGCATTGAACGCCATGCGGCGGATGGGCACTCTCGCATAATTCACGGCGATGATCACCGTGGGCACGCGCACCGGGCCGCGAGGCGTATTGACGGTGCGGTCGCCTTCGCGCACGGGCAGGGCGAGCCAGTCGCTCCAGCGCGTGGGGACGAAGTTGCCCTCGGCGATATCGAGCGCCGTCGCCGCCTCGGAAGCCAGCATGCAAAACGCCTCAGCCGGCGTCTTCACATGAATGGCCTGCCAGTGCTTGTTCAGCACGAGCACCGTAGGAAGATTCAGCATATTTAGGATTTAGGAGTTAAGATTTAGGATTTGGTTCGTTGTGCGGAACGGCGCGCGGTGAAGAAGATGGCGGTCAGCTCATTGGCCTCGGTCAGCAAAGGTTCGACGCGCTGGAGTGGAATCATCCCGGCTTCGGTGATAAGTTCCATCCAAAGGGCACTCTCGTCGGCTTCTTCCAAAGCTGTTCCGAGCTTTGCAATGAACTCAGCCCGGGAGCGGCTCCGGCAAGCGGCTCGATAGTTCGCGGCCACCGACGTTCCGCTTCGAAGAAGTTGATCGCCGAGCACCCAACCTTTGTTGTTGTTGGGCAGATGCTCGACGAGCTTCATCACACGCAGTGCGAAACTCTTTGTTCTCACCTTGAGTTCTTCTTTGTTCATAGGATTTGGGGAGTCGGGGACGCGGATATAAATCCTAAATCCTAACTCCTAAATCCTAAATCCTAAATATATCGTCAGTCTTCAGCCCGTTCCCCCGCCGGACACATCTTCACGAGCTTCGGTTGAAACTGCCCAAGCACGTCGACGAGATCCGTCTGCGCGGCCATCACCGTGTGGATGTCCTTGTAGACGCCCGGCACTTCGTCGAGTCCGGCGGAGAGCAGCTCCACGCCGGCGGCAGCCAGGTGCTTTTTCACCGAGCTCCACGTGAAGGATTGCAGCGCCTTCGAGCGGCTCATCACACGGCCTGCGCCATGCGACGCACTGTGCAGCGAGTCGGGCTGGCCCTTGCCGCGCACGAGGAAGCCGGGCGAAGCCATGGAGCCGGGGATTATGCCCATGACTCCAGATCCCGCGGGTGTGGCGCCCTTGCGGTGGACGATGAGCTCGCGCTCTTCGCCGTTCACCACATGGCGCTCCTTCCACGCGAAGTTGTGATGGTTCTCGATGTCGAGGATCACGTGCGCGCCCAGCTTGCGGGCGATGTGGCGGTGGATGAGCTCGTGATTGGCCACCGCGTAGCGGCCCATCAAGTTCATCGCGGCCCAGTATTCCTGGCCGTCGGCCTCGTCGAGCGACAGCCACGCCAGGTGCATGAGCGCCTTCGGCAGGCTGTCGTGGCGGTTCATCGCGCGCTTGCTGTAGACGTCGCACACCTGCGCCCCGGTGCCACGCGAACCGCTGTGGCTCAGCAGGGCGAGGTATTCGCCGGGCGGCAGCGAGTAACGCGGCGCGCCCTCCGCTGGCGGGTTGGCGAGTGCGTGCGATTCGCGATCCGTGACCGTAAAGGACCCGAATTCCACGAAGTGGTTGCCCGAGCCGCTGGTGCCGAGCTGGTTCCACGCCTTGTCGCGCAGACGCGCAGTCACCGGCGTAACGGACCAGTCTTCATCCATCACCTCGTGCTCGCGGCGCTGCTTGAATTCGCAGCCCATCCCGAAGCGCGTTTCGTCTTCCAGGATGTTCGCGAAGCGATCGCGCATTCCGGCGAGCGTGTTGGCCTTGCGGTCGAACACCGTGAGCTTCATGCGGCAAGCGATGTCCACGCCCACGGCATACGGGATGACCGCATTGTCCGTGGCCAGCACACCGCCGATGGGCAGGCCATAGCCGAGGTGCGCATCTGGCATCAGCGCGCCCACCACCGCGACCGGCAGTGCGCACGCATTGGCCATCTGCTTCACCGCTTCGGCTTCGAGCCCTTCGCCCCACTGACGCCACGGCGCCAGCTCCGCGCGCGGCGTAAACGCCGGACGGTAAATGGCGCGCGCCAGCGGCGCACGCAGTGCGTCATCGAAGAAGCTCGTCGGGTTGGCGACGATGTTGAAAATCTCCTCCGGCAACTGCGCGCCATCATTTCCCTGCGCGACATACGCCTGGATGAACTCATGCGCCAGGCGCACCGGCTCCCCGACGGGCACGCCGAGTTGGATTAGGTCTTTCGTATTCATGATGGATCGTTGGTTAAAATGGAAAAGCGGGAGGAGCCGTCGTGAGACTTGGACACACCAAGGGTGCGGAGCGGTGTTTGTTCTTTTTGTCGTGGGTTACTCAAAAAGCCACCCGGGAAGGGGAGTATATTCAGTGCAACGCGATCCACAGCCGCGCAAAATCGGCGAGCTCTTTTGCGTTCAAATCGCTGACCGCCCAGAAAGTCATGCCCTGTTCCGACCAATGCACAAAATGGTAGCCGTGACTTTCCGCGCTCCGGAGCGGCTCGCCGTTTGCGGGCGGATTCTCCGGCCAGACGAAGAGATTGATGAAATGCTTTTGCCGTCCGTAGATGAGAGCCGCCACGGGCCGGGCGGCGAGGTAGTCCAGGCGGCCACCGGCCAGCGGAAAACCCGAATCGCGCAGATCTTTGACGGGCGGGGCGAAGTCCAGCTTGCCGTCGAACCAGGGCTTCACGGTGTGCTGGTCTGTCGAGGCGACATCGGTCAGGTGGGACGCCATGAGCGAACGCACGTGGCTGGAGAGGAGTTCGGCCAAAAGTGAATCTTCCCGGCGAGCCAGGCGAAAATCGAACGTGAAAAATGCGAGAATGAGTGCGGCGGCGGCCAGCCCCATCCGCCACCAGCCGAACTTGCCCAGCGTGATTTTCGAGGCGGGCGGAGCCGGCGTGGAGAGAGCGGCGCGAAGTCTCGCCGCCAGCTCAGCCGGGGCGCGGTGGCGGAGGGATTCGTCGCGCAGCTTTCCACGCAGCGCATCGAGCTGGCGCACGCGCGCAAAGCATTGCGGGCAATCAGCCAGGTGCTCCTCGAATTCGAGGGCATGCGCGACATCCAGTTCACCATCGTGATGTGCGTGGAGCAGGGTGTGGATTTGCTGGCAGTTCACGGCTGGCCTCCTGGGTGCGGTTGAGCGGAGAGAAGGGACTGGAGCTGCGCGCGGGCTCGCGCGAGTCGCGACATCACGGTGCCGATCGGAATGCCGGCGATGTCGGCGATTTCCCTGTACGCGCAGTCCTCCAGTTCTCGCAGGATGATCACTTCGCGATACTCCGGCGGCAGGGACTCGATGGCCTGGCGCACCGCGGCAACGTCGGCCTTCCGCATGAGCACGGTTTCCGGACTGGTGGAAAAATCTTCCCCGCTGTGCAGTTCCTCGTCGAATTCCATTTCCTCGCGATGACCGCGTTCGCGCCGCAGCCAGGTCCACGCGGTATGGCGGACAATGGTGAGAAACCAGGCACGGACGTTTCCGCCGCGAAAACCGGGGAAGGCCTTGAACGCTCGCAGCGAGGCCTCCTGGGTGACATCCTCGGCATCCCGTTCGCTGCCGGTGAGCCAGCGCGCGAGGTTATAGCCTGCATCGAGGTGAGGCAGGAGGAGTTGTTCGAATGGATCTTCGAGGCGGTGCAAATGGTGCCGGCCCTATGCCGGTTGGGTGCAAGACTACCGCCCGGCCGATTTTATTCCCGAGAAAAACCAGCGGAAGGGACGGGGAATATTTTCGACCAGCCCGAGGTCTGCACCGGTGAAGCGGCGCATCGTCCGCTCGACAACATCGCCACAATACCATGACCAAACTCATCACCGAAAATCATCACGAAGACCATCTCGACCGCCGCGGCTTTCTCAAGTGCATGGCCTGGGCCGGGACAGGGGTCGTCTTTACCGTCAGCGGGGGCCTTCCCGGCTCGCGCCTGCTCGGCGCGGAGGAACCGCCGGCCGCCGGGAGCTTCAGTTTCGTGCAAATCAGCGACAGCCATATCGGCTTCAACAAGCCGGCGAATCCGGATGTCGCCGGGACTTTTCGCGAGACGATCGCGCGCATCAATGCGCTGCGCACCCCGCCGGATTTCATCCTGCATACGGGAGATCTCACGCACCTCTCGGAGGCGGGCGAGTTCGACGATCTCCAGCAGATGCTAAGGGAATGCAAAACCAAGCAGGTCTTTTTCGTCCCCGGTGAGCACGACATCCTCAGTGACAACGGTGCCCAATATCGGGAGCGCTTTGGTAAAGGGACGAAGGGTGCCGGATGGTTCAGTTTCGATTCCAAGGGGGTCCATTTTATCGGACTCGTGAATGTGGCAACGGTGAAGGAAGGCGGTCTCGGCGTGCTCGGAAAAGAGCAGCTCGATTGGTTGCAAAAGGATTTGGCGGCGCTTGCCAAAAGCGCTCCCATCGTGGCCTTCGCGCATATTCCGTTGTGGACGATCTATCCGCAATGGGGCTGGGGTACCGACGACGGCGCCCTCGCGCTGGAAATGCTCCGGCCCTTTGGATCGGTCACGATCCTCAATGGCCACATCCACCAGGCCATGCAAAAAATTGAAGGGAATATGGCTTTCCACACCGCGCGGGCGACGGCCTTCCCGCAGCCGGAACCGGGGAAAGCACCCAAAGCGGGCCCCATGATGGTGCCGGCGGAAAAACTTCGCAGCCATCTCGGCCTCACCTCGGTCTCCTACGTGGCGGGCTCTCGCTCCCTCGCCATCGTGGATGCCACGTTGGCCGACAAAATCTAAGGACGCTCCGCGATGGATCCTTCCATTTGGTCCAAGTTGCATGGCGCTGCGACGCACTTTCCGATTGCCCTGATGGTGTTCGCGGCGCTGTGCGAGAGTGCCAGCCTTCTCTGCAACGAGCCCGGACGGCGGCACAGTTGCCGCTTCGCCGCCACAGTGGCGATGGTGCTGGGCGCGCTGGGCAGCTACGCCGCCATCGTCACCGGGCTTGTGATGACGAGAGGGCAGATGTGGGGACACGCCACCATGTTGCGCCATCATCAATTCGTCTGGCCCGCCTTCATTTTGGCCACCGGGCTGGCGACCTGGCGGGTGGTGACTCGCGCAGAGCCGTCGCCGGCGGCGGCGGCTGCTCAATGCATCTTGGTGATTCTCACCGCCGCGTTGATGAGCGTGGCTGGCTTTTGGGGCGGAGAACTTTTCCATGAAGGCTGAACCAGCTCGAAGATCGACGTCGGCCCTTTACGGAACCGTGCTTTCAGTCGGCGTGCCGGTGCTCTCGCTCGTCGGAGCCCTGGCCATGGCGGCGGGGTTGGGTCCGCCCATCGCCGATGCGCCGGCGACCTCGTCCGCGGCGGACGGGCGCGTCCTGTTTGTCCAGAGCTGTGCTCATTGCCATGGCGATGATGCCAGCGGCAGTGGCGAAGATGGAGATGGCCCGGATCTTCGCGGTCTGCGTATTAGCAAGGCGCGCATCGCCACGGTGATCCGCCAGGGAATCCACGGCGAGATGCCTTCCTTTGCCAAGAAATATTCCGGCCAGGATGTGGCGGCGTTGGTCGAGTACCTCCGCCGTTTGCGCTGACCCCGTGGAATGTTTGAAAACCGGACGGCCCCCCCAACTGCATTCGTATCTACGAAATCCTGCCGCTGGGGTTTAATGGAAGACCATTTCATTCCCAGTCATGAACCTCTTCGTCCGTTGCCATCCCATTGCTTGTTTCCTTGGCCTGTCAGGCTTCGCCCTTGCGGAGTCACCCGCTCCCAAACTCCTCCTCTCCGAAGATTTCGAATCTACCGCCGTGGGACAAATCCCCGCTGGCTTTACCAAGACGGGCGCGGTGGCGGTGGCGGATGACGTGGCGCATAGCGGAAAGCACTCGCTGCGCATGGAGGCCGCGCAACGCGGGCCGCGGCGCATCACGAAGCAGGGGCCGGAGATTGCGGCCCTCGGCGGCCAGCACTGGGGGCGGTTGTACTTCAAAGTAAAGCTGCCCACCCCCACGCCCGTGGTGCCGGAGGGGAAAAAATTTGCGGTGATTCATTCCACGTTGGTGAGCGGAAAGGCGACGAGCCCGTTGTTTAACGATCCCATCGAGGTGCGCGTCGTCGATACCGTGATGGGCTCGAATGCGGGCGCGTTCCAATGGATCTACAACGTGCAGCCTGCGAAGCGGCCCGAGTTTGCCACTGGCAGCAAATACCGCTTTCACTACACCGACGAATGGACGCTCGCGGAATGGTACGTGGACTACGCGACGCAGTCCTATCGCTTCTTCATCAACGGCGAAGAAATTCCCGAAGTCGCGCTGAAGAAAGGCGAAGGCCAATTTGCCGGCGCGGAGATCCCGGCGGTTTTCGACAGTCTGTCTTTCGGTTGGAACAATTACCAACCAGCGGGCGAGGGGTTCGTGGCGTGGATTGACGACATCGCGCTGAGCAAGGAGCGCATCGGTGGTTTGCCCGGGATTGGTGCGCCGCCGAAGAAGTGAGTACTGGATCTGCTCTGCAAGGGGCGCATCCCATGAAAATCAGGTCAAAATGGAGAGCCAGCTTCATCGTCTGCGGAATACTGATGGCCATCCTGTATGTCGCCTTGGTGATTTTGCCATTTGAGCTCTATGGCCTGCGCGCCAGTGTCTGTTTGCCAGGTCCAGGCCCGGGGTATCTCAGCATCTACTGGCTGGGATCGGCGGCCTACATTCTGAGTTTTCAGGAGATCGCCTGGGTGTGGCTGATCCTGCAGGGATTCCTGCTCACGCGCGGGATTGTCTGTCTCCCGCGGGCACGATGGTCGTGGGTGCCCTATGTCATGGTGAGTGGGCTCCTCGTTTGGGAGGCGTCTTACCCGCGCGTCATTCAAACGACGCTGAACGCCATTTTGGAATAGAGGCGCTGCGAATTCCTGACCGGCGATTCCCTGGCCGTGGTGTTTTCCCCTGCGTGAGATTTGTGGCTGCCGTCATGTTCTCATCATGCGGTGTGTGAAAGGTTGCAGGCGTTTTCACGGGCCATCAGCTCGTGAGCGCAACCAACGACAGCGATCTGATTATGAAATCACTCACCACCCTTGCCGCCGCTTTGGCCACGACCATGCTCGCGGCCGGCGCTCCCACGTTCACCGAGACCTTCGACGTCGAAAAGAGCGATCTCTCATCGACCGGGAAAAGCGATTACTTCAACCTCGAGCCGGGATTTGTGGCCGTCTACGAGGGGAAGGAGGACGGAAAGAAAACCGTCCTCACCATTACCGTGACCAAGGAAACCAAGGTCGTGGACGGCGTCGAAACGCGCGTGGTGGAGGAAAAGGAAGTGGCCGGCGGAGAGACCGCGGAGATCAGCCGCAATTACTTTGCCATCTCCAAGAAGACCGGCGACGTCTATTATTTCGGCGAGGCCAGCGACACTTACAAAAATGGCCAGGTGGCAAATCAGGAAGGCTCGTGGCTGGCCGGCAAGGATGGCGCGCGCTTTGGACTCGCCATACCCGCGAAGCCGAAAGTCGGGCAGGCCTACTATCAGGAACTCGCGCCCAAAGTGGCCATGGATCGCGCGGAAATCGTGAGCCTTACCGAGAAGCTGAAAACCCCGGCGGGCGATTTCAAAGACTGCGTAAAGGTGAAGGAAACCACGCCGCTGGAAAAGGGCACTGAGTACAAGCTCTATGCGCCGGGCGTGGGCCTCATCA
>FTCB01000943.1_pt1 | contig 12189 bp, 11 predicted proteins | sample 1639431 | NCBI WGS metagenome assembly FTCB01 (sample SAMEA3914864, study PRJEB12502) | metagenome | biome: forest; material: soil | place: USA | collected 2012-03-12 | depth 0.3 m
AGGCGTGCAGGTGGAGTGGAGCGGCGACGCCGAAGCTCAGGCCAGCGCCAAGCGGGAATTGTGGGTCCATTCCTCAATCGCGCTCTTTGGCATCCTCTTGTTGCTCGGTCTGGTTTTTGGGCGGGCGCGCCATGTCGCGCTGGTGCTGGCGAATCTTCCGTTTGCGCTGGTTGGCGGCGTGCTCGCGGTCTTTGCCAACGGCAGCCTGTTGAGCATCGGTTCGCTCGTCGGCTTTGTGACGCTCTTCGGCATCAGCACGCGCAACAGCATCATGCTTATCTCCCACTACGAATATCTCGTGGACGAGCAGAAGGAGCCTTGGAATCTCGAGACGGCGCTGCGGGGGGCCAATGAGCGCCTCGTGCCGATTCTCATGACGGCGCTGGTGACCGCTCTCGGTGTGCTCCCGTTGGCACTCGGCAGTGGGGAAGCCGGACGCGAAATCGAGGGCCCCATGGCCATCGTGATCCTCGGCGGCCTCGCGACGTCCACCGCGCTGAATTTGCTCGTGATGCCATCACTATGCCTGTGGCTGGGGCGGTTTGAAGTAAGGGCGCAAGGGGTCGAGGAAGGACCCTAAAAACGGTCAAGCGGACGTTTTAAAGGAGGAAACGAGATAGCAGTTTCGCAAACATTTTGCGTTTGCATCTCGTTGATGAGGAATGGCTAATGCCTATCGATCTCGGGGTAAAAAGTGTCCCGCGAACAGAGTCAATGAGATTAAGTCCCAATAGTAGTTGACACATAACGGACCACTTTTTACTCCTGCAGCTGATGCGACTCAGTCTCAGTCGCGAACATCTACATGAAACAAATCCTGAAATCCACTCTCGCTACGGCAGCTTTGATTGCCGGTACCGTCACCGTGAACGCGGGCGACAAAACGGTCGAAGGCAAAACGACGGCTGCGGTCGACACCCGCTACGGTCTGTTCAACGGACTCGACCACCGCAGCACCTATGGCACCGGTCCCTTTCCCGAGCCTTTCCTGAACGACGACACGAATCTCGAGGAGAACGAACTGCGCCTCGATTGGTTCCGCGGCTTTAAGCGCAACAACCACGCCGACGATTTCAAGGTCGAGTACGAAAAGAGCATCGGCAACCTCACGCTCGAGTTCGAGTTGCACTACGAACGCGAGCGGGCCGATGGTGCCACCACCGAGGGCTGGGGCAATGCGAATGTCGCGGCGCGCTACCCGCTTTACCAGTGGGTTTCGTCGGACAACAACTTCGACACTACATTTGGCGTGAGCACGGAAGTGGGCATCCCCACCAACACCGTCTTCAGCCAAAGCTGGGAAGTGGTGCCCGCGGTCTTCAACGACACGCGTGTCGGCAAGCATTTCACCATGCAGAATTTCGTCGGCTACTCGATGATCTTCGACGGGGAGGAAGACGGCATCCACACGCTGGAATACGGCACCACCATCGGCTGGGCTTTCTCGCATGAGGAATTGCCGATTCCCGGGGTCCAGCAGTTCATTCCGGTTTTCGAAGTTTCCGGAGAGCACCAGGTGAACAAGGAAGACGCGGGCGTGAATAATATCGTCGGCCTGATCGGCTTCCGCGCGAACCTGAACCCGATCGGCGGCGTGCAGCCCCGCCTCGGCTTGGGCTATGTGTTCCCGCTGAACAATGTGGCCCGCGAGGATCAGAATTGGGGCTTGTATACGAGCCTCGTGTTTGAATTCTAAGGCCATGCAGACCGAGCCGCCCGCGGACAACGGAATCAGCCGAAAGCAATTCGTTTTCTGCGCGGCGGCTGCCCTGGCCGGCGGTTGTGTTTCGGGTGGTGGCGCGGGAAAAGCTCCGCGCTCCGTCCACGCCGGTCCAGCCAGCCGCTACGCGGCGGAAGGGGTCTACTCCGATTTTGCTCCACTGGGCTTTTTTCTGGTGCGCCGGCAAGGCCGGCTCATCGCCCTCTTGTCCTACTGCACGCATCGGCGCTGCAAGCTTGAGGCCGAGCCGGATCGTTCCTTCTATTGCGATTGCCACGGTTCGACTTTCGATCCGGCCGGCAAAGTGACGAAGGGCCCCGCGAAGGTGGACCTGCCGGAACTGCCCCTGATCATCGACGGCGCCGGCGGCGTTGTGGTGACCGTCAGCTAGGGGAGCATGACCTCTTATGAAATCCATCGCTTCCAAAGAGTTTCGATTGTGGTGTGAGCGGCGCGGGCGAAGGCTCGCGCCGCTCTTTCTGCTTCTGGCCTTTATGCCGGCTGCCTGCGTGAACGTGGAAAATGCGGCACCCTCCGTGCCGCGAATCACCGGCGCGGCCAACACGAGCCTCCTCCAGCACGGCCGCGAAATTTATGTGAGCAAGTGCACCGAGTGCCATTCGGTGCGGCGCACGTCCAAATACTCCGCGGCGGAGTGGCCCAATATCGTGGACGACATGGGGGAGCGCGCCAAGCTTTCGCCTTCCGAGGAGCATGCGGTGCTGACCTACGTGCTCGCGGCGCGCACGGTGCCGCCCGTGAAAAAGTAGCTCCGCAGATATCGCCTCCAGCCGCGGGTTTGCGGCGCGAGGCGCTGCGCCATCACTTGTTTGCCGTGCCGGAGCCGAGCTGCCGCGTGAGATGCTCCACGCGGATCCGCTGGAGATCCACCTCCGCGGCGTGCATTTGGATCACTGCCGCACCCAGATCGGCTGCGGCGGCGTCCTGATTGCCGGAGGGCTGGGCCGAGTAGATGAAATAATTACTCGCATTACCCGAGGCTGAGCCACTGATCCCCCAATCGGAGCGAATGCCGGTGTCTTGGTAGAGGCGGAGCAGGTCGGCATTTCCGCCCAATTGCATGCCGCCGTTGCCCGCACCGTAGCTGCTGCTCGCACTGGCGCCCGAGGCCCACTGATGCGAGCCGTCGCGGCCAACAAGCTGCACGGCGTCGATTTCATTCCAGCCGGGGACCTTGCCGGTATCGAGATAGATTTTTACGCGGTTGGTGAGGACGTTGCCGCTCGCGGGAAACGGGGTATTGGAAGGCGCCCCGACTTTCGGAGCGTCGCCCTGCCAGAGCGGGATTTCGTTGCCTGCATCGGTGACGGCGGAAATGCGGATGATGGCGCCCGGCGCGCAATTTTCGCGGACCACAATGCTCGCGGCCTCAACCGGATGATCGAAATCCGCCTGCAGCCATTCCTGTCCGCCATCCTCCGTGGCCGGCGCCCAGGCCGTGCGCTGATCGCCGGCGCCGCTATCGGGCTCACCGGCCGCTTGCAATGCGCTCCAGGCCGGAGCGGAGGCCCGGCGCTGGCCCATTTCCATGCCGTTCAGCTTGTCCCAAAGTTCCTGAATCACATCCGCCTGCCCGTTGGCCACGCGCTCCAGTTCGGCGATGCGCGCTTCGTCGCTCACCGGGAGTGGCTCTGGGGAGGACGGGAAATCGGGCGAGGCCGGAGCGAAGGATGCCGGAGCGGTGTCGGCCGCGACGGCGCGAGCAGGGGGCTGCGCCAAGGCGTCCAGCCGCGCCCGCAAAAGGGCGATCTCATCAGCCATGTCGCCCTGACGCCACAACAGGACGATGAGAAGGATCGCGAGAATCGCGATCACGCCGGCGACCAAATGCGAAGTTTTCATGGAGGTAAGCCGCGAGTTTCGTGGAAAGCTGGCACGCGCGGAGGGAGGGGCAAGAAGGCAGTTGTAAAGAAATTCTGATCGGGGTTCCGCTCGGAGTTCCGCCTTCAGGCGGCTGCGCTGGCCCTACATCTCCGGCCCATCCCAGCTCTTGCCGTAGTCCTTGAGCGGATACTCCCGCCAAATGCGCTCAGCTTCCCCCGGATTGGTTTCCGCCAAATATTGCGCCGCACTGCTCCAAGGCCAGTCCGCCCATCGTTCCACATAGCCATGGTGCACGGGATTATGATGCACGTAGTTCAGTGTCGCCCAATAGTGGCGGTCTGAACGAATGGTACGCTCGACGGCTCGGAAGAAAACTTTTCGGCCGCGCAAGTTTTCTTCCCTGTTCCAGCGGTACGACGTACGCCCATGCAGTCGCCCAAGTTCTTGTAGCAGGCGTAGAATATTCGGCGCCGAAATCAGGGCGTGATAGTGATTTGGCAGAAGGCACCACGCAAAGACCTCGCAGGCTTGGCAGGTGAAAACGGTAAGCAAATCCCTCGCGAACTGGTCCATGCGTTCCTCACTGCGACCAATGTAGTGCTGGTGGTCGTAACAGGCGGCTGTGATGTGAAAATGAAGATTGCCGAGATTTGGACGATGGGGCGGGGAATGCCATGGATGTCCGCGTTCTTTACGCAATACGAGCAGCTCGGCTTGCTGTTTTGGGTTGAGCTGACGCCAGCGGTACAGGGGACGGGACATGGATTAAGTCTACCCACTGCCGCCTAAAGGCGGAACTCCAAACGGACCCCAAACTCGTCGAGTTTGCAGACTGGCGCATCCTTTGTATTCATCTCCCCGTGCAATTTAAAGACTACTACGCCACTTTGGGGGTGCCGAAGACCGCTTCGCAGGATGAGATTCGCAAAGCTTTCCGCAAACTTGCGCGGCAGCACCACCCGGACGTGGTGAAGGAAAAAGACAAGAAGGCCGCCGAGGCCAAGTTCAAGGAGGTGAACGAGGCCAATGAAGTGCTGGGCGATCCGGAAAAGCGGAAACGCTACGATGATCTGGGCGCGGACTGGGACCGCGTGCCGCAGCAGCGTGGGGGCGGCGGCAGTGGCGGCGCTGAGGGCTGGGAAAATATTTTCCGCCGTTCCGGTGGCGGCGGTGGCTTTAGCGGCGAGGACGCAGAGGACGGCGGCGACTTTTTCGAAATGTTCTTCGGACGGCGCGGAAAAAAAGGGAAGCGCGCGCAGAAGGGCGAGGACGCGGAGTTCGAAATTTCCGTGAGCATCCACGATGCGCTGGACGGCGGGAAGCAGGCTTTCAGCGTGGACCGCGGTGGCCGCACGGAGACCATCACCGTGACGATTCCCAAAGGCGTGCGGTCCGGACAGCGTATCCGGTTGGCGGGACAGGGCGCGCCGGGGACGGGCGGGGCGGCGGCGGGGGATCTTTATTTGCGCGTGAATATTGTGGGCGGTGAGAGCTACCGCATCGAGGGGCACGATCTGATCCGCGCGTTTACCTTGCCGGTCACCACGGCGGTGCTGGGCGGGGATGCGGAAGTCATCACGCCGGATGGCACCGTGAAATTGAAAGTGCCGGCCGGCACGCAGCCCGGGCAAAAATTTCGACTGAAAGGCCGCGGCCTGCCGAGCGGTCCGGGGACGCGGGGAGATTTCTTCGCCGAGGCGAAGGTGCTCATTCCCACGTCGTTGACCGCCGACGAGCGGAAGCTGTGGGAGCAACTTGGGGAATAGCCTGGCCCGCGGGCGGGATGGAATGTCTTTGACGCCCTTCGCCCCGGTTTGCTAACCGGGATGGACGGCCTCGATCGTTGTGTTCCCATGGCCGATGTCGAACCTCCCATGAACCCGCGCACTCTGGTTGTTTTGTGTGTCATCGCTCTCGGTTGCAGCGTCGCCGGATGCGTCTCGCGAAAGCTGAACTATCCCAACAAGGTGCCCATTGCCATCAAGGCCGACGGACGGCCCGATGCCAACTCGGTCATCTATCCGGCGGAGTCGCGGAACCAAAGCCGTGGCGTTCCGCTAAAAGTGCCGCTGGCGATCATTGAGTTCGGCGATCAGGGCGATGCGCGCGACAAATCGCAAATCGAAGCGGCGAAGCTGATGATCCGGAATGTTCGCAAGCCGCTGCTGGTCGTCTACGTGCACGGCTGGCACAACAACGCGACCACCTACCCGGCGCGGTTCCCCTTGTTGCTCAACATGCTCGCGGAAAGTCCGCACATCCGGCGCGACGGCTACCAGGTGGTTGGCGTCTACATCGGCTGGCACGGCAAAGTGTACAGCGACCTTCTGCTGGAATACGGCGCCACCTTTTGGAGCCGATACGAGGCTGGGGCGCGTCTCGGCGCCGGTGTGGATTGTCTCGCAGCGATTTCCGATGTCGTCGCCGAAGCCCGGGAGCACAACGACGCGCGGACCTTTTTGATTGGCCATTCCTTCGGCGCGCTGGTTTTGCAACAGGCGATTGCGCAATCCGTCTCCGCGGCGAAGCGCGACGGCTCCTCGTTTGCGCCGGCGGATCTGACGCTTTTCCTCAACTCCGCCTCGGACTCCGAAATCACGCGGCAGATGATCGAGCGGTTGCGGACGACGGTGAAAGTGGAGGGTGGCGCGGAGAGCGCGCCGATCTTTGCTTCCATCACGTCGGCCACGGACTCGGCTACCAAGAATTTTTTCAAGATCGGGCGAACTCTCGGCAGCGGGGGCAAGGCGTTTGACGAATACGAAGTGGATCGCGAAGACGGCACGTCGCGCTCGGTGAGCGGCTCCTACTTTTACAAGCACACCCCCGGCCACAATTTGTATTTGCGGAGCCACGTAACGTCGGACCTCGGTCCCGTCGCCAAGCCCGCCGGATACCTCAACGCGTTCGAGGCGAATTTGGAAACCAACATCAATCCGAAGCATGCGGTTTTCCGCACCTCGGATTCGACCACCGGGCAATGGCGCTCCTGGTCTCTCGAGCCGGTCGTCGATCCGGTCACGCCTTACTGGGTCATCCTGGCGGATCAGGAGATCATGGATGGGCACAATGACGTCTTTAACGAGCGCTCCATCGCCATGATGGCGGCGCTGTATCGGATGAATAACCAGCTCAAGGCGCGAGTGAAAGACATCAAGCTAGCCCGGACTGGCCGTGCGGAGCAAAAGGTCGCGCTGCCCGCGGCGCAGAAGGTGGAGGAGTATATTCGGGAAATCAAAAACGCGCCGCCGAGCGGCAAGCCCTCGACGCCGGTGCCCATGACGATGCCGCCCGGCGCGGCGAGCCCGGGGCCGACGGAGGCCAGGACTCCTCCCGGGCGTCCCTCTCGCCGGGCGAGTGGGAACTGATATCCAGCCCGAAAGAGGACGGGACCAGAGGGTCTTTACCTCGCGCTTGCCCTTGGCGCGGTGACATGCTGTTCTCCGCCCCCTCTTTTTTCAGCATCGCATGTCAGTCGCCACAATCCGTACCGAAGCCTTCGCCCGCGCTGGGCTCATTGGAAACCCTTCGGATGGTTATTTCGGAAAGACGATTAGTTTCGTGATCCGAAATTACTCGGCGCGCATCGAACTCACCGAGGCCAAGAAAATCGAGCTGGTGCCCAATGAGCGCGACCACTCGACCTTCGACAGCATCGAGCAGCTCGTCGCCGACGTGGCGCTCTACGGGTACTACGGCGGGCTGCGGCTGCTGAAAGCAACGGTCAAAAAGTTTTTCCACGAGTGCGAGAAGCGCGGGGTGAAGCTGCACGAGCGCTGCTTCCGGCTGAAGTATCACAGCACGATTCCCGAGCGCGTGGGCATGGCCGGATCGAGCGCCATTATTACCGCGTGCCTGCGGGCGCTGATGAAATTCTACGGGCTCACCGACGAGAGCATCCCAAAGGCCGTGCAGCCCAATCTCATCCTGAGCGTGGAGAACGAAGAGCTCGGCATCCCGGCTGGATTGCAGGATCGCGTCATCCAGACCTACGAGGGCGTGGTCTTCATGGATTTTGACAAGCAGAAGATGGAGCGCGCCGGGCACGGGGTGTATGAGGAAATCGATCCGCGCCTGCTCCCGCCGCTCTACGTGGCCTTTAAGAGCAAGCTGGGCGAGGGGACCGAGGTGCCGCACAACGATATCCGCAAGCGCTGGCTCGCCGGTGACCAAGAGGTGCACGATGCGATGAAGCAGTGGGCCGCGCTCGCGCAGGAGGTGCGCGACCGTCTCGTCGCCGGCAAAGGCCATAGCATCGCGCCGCTGCTGGATGCCAATTTCGATCTGCGCCGCAAAATTTACGGCAACATGATGGCAGAGGGAAATGTGCAGATGGTCGACACGGCCCGCAAAGTGGGGTGCTCGGCGAAATTCACCGGGAGCGGCGGCGCCATCGTGGGCACGTATGATGGGGAGGCGATGTTCGAGTCGCTGGTGGAAAAGATGCGTCCGCTCGGCGTGACGGTGTGCAAGCCGCAGATTGTGCCCCGGGGAGGCAAGCGATGAGCGCCGTGGTGCGAAAGGCGGTGATTCCCGCCGCCGGCTACGGCACGCGGTTTTTGCCGATCAGCAAAGCGGTGCCGAAGGAGATGCTGCCGATTGTCGACAAGCCGGTGATTCAGTACGTCGTCGAGGAGGCGGTCGCCAGCGGCATCACGGATATCCTCATCGTGATTGGCCGGAGCAAGCGCGCCATCGAAGAGCATTTTTTTCCGAACCGCGAACTTGAGGAAGAGCTCGCCGCCAAGAAGAAAGATCAGGCGCTGGCGGCCTGTCAGGCCGTGAGCCGGCTGGCGCGCGTGCACTTTGTGTGGCAGCACGAGATGCGCGGCCTGGGGGACGCTGTCCTCTACGCACGCGATCACGTGGGTGCGGAGCCGTTCGCGCTGCTCATGGGCGATACCATCGTGGAGCCGCTGCCCGAATCCGCGCCGGTGACCCGGCAGCTTTGCGACGTGTGGGCGCGGCATGGCGGCAGCGCCATTGCGGTGGAGGAAGTGCCCGCGGAGCGGGTGGATCGCTACGGCATCATTGGCGGTGAAGAAATCGAACCCGGTCTGATCCGGGCGAATCGGCTTGTGGAAAAGCCGAAGCCCGCGGATGCACCGAGCCGGCTCGCCATCACCAGCCGCTACGTGCTTTCGCCGCGCATTTTCGAATGCCTCGATGCCACGCCGCCCGGCAAGAACGGCGAGTTGCAACTCACCGACGCGCTCGTTCGTCTCGCTGCCGTGGAGCCCGTCTTCGGCTGGCGCTTTGGCGGCCGCCGTTTCGACATCGGCGACAAGCTCGGTTTCGTGAAGACGAATATCGAATTCGCGATGCGCGATCCGGCGATGGCCGCGGAACTGCGGAAGCTCTTTGGGGCGCCCGAAAAGGCGTAGAGATTTTGTCGCTGCAGCCGGAAGGACGCAGAGATGCGTCTACTCCTGGCGTAGTCGTCTGCGAGCTCCCGCTCGCAGCTACGAGATCAGCGATTTCCGTTTACGTTTTCGTGCGGCGCCTCAATTCTCCCGCCCCTTTCAATTCCACGCATGAAAACGCAACACATCGGCGAAAGTGATCTCATTTGCACGCGGCTGGCCTATGGCTGCTGGCGGCTGGCGGGCAGCGAAGGCGGCGGGCGTCTCGATCCCGCCGACGGCCGTCGCGCGGTGCACGCCGCTTACGATGCCGGCTACACGTTTTTCGATCACGCCGATATCTATGGACGCGGCGAGTGCGAGCGCATCTTCGGCGCGGCGTTGCGCGAGATGCCCGGGGCGCGCCAGCGCATGGTGCTGGCGACGAAATGCGGCATCTGCCCGCCGTGGGATGGCGCGCAGCATTGCTACGATTCTTCCGCCAGCCATCTCATTGCCAGCGTGGAAGGCTCGCTCTCGCGTCTCGGGGTGGACGAGGTGGATCTGCTGATGATTCATCGCCCCGACTACCTGGGCGATCCCGAGGAGATCGCGGGCGCCTTTTCCAAGCTGCGGCACCAAGGGAAGGTGCGATGGTTTGGCGTCAGCAATTTCAGACCCTCGCAGGTCTCCGCGCTGCAAAGCGCCTGCGATTTGCAGCTCGCCGCGAACCAAGTGGAAATCAGCCTCGCCACGCTCTCGGCGCTCGACGACGGGACTCTGGACCAATGTCTGGAATCCAAAATTACTCCGCTCGCTTGGAGCCCGCTGGCGAGGGGCGCACTGCTCGGCAGTCCACGCGACGAGCGCGAGGCGGCCATGCACACGCTGCTCGATTCCCTGGCCTCGCGTGAAGGGGTTACGCGCGCGGAAATCGCGCTCGCCTGGCTGCTGCGCCACCCGAGCCACGTGATCCCGATTGTCGGTTCGGTGAACCCCGAGCGCATCCGCCAGGCGATCAAAGCGGATAGCGTGGAGCTCACTCGCGACGACTGGTACGCCCTGCTCATCGCCGCCCGCGGCACGCGCCTGCCATAACGTTCGGCCTAGGCCGTTGGACGTTGCAACCGGGCTTGCTCTCCGCCGCCCGCCTCTCACACATTCCTTCGCATGAAACTTCCCGCCTGCCTCCTCCTCGTGACCTCTGCCGCGGCATTTGCCGATGTGCGCCTGCCCGCCATTGTCAGCGACAACATGGTGCTGCTGCAGGATACGAAAGCCAACGTGTGGGGCTGGGCGGATCCAGGCGAGAAGGTGACGGTCAAACTCGGCGATAAATCCGCCCAAGGCGCGGCGGACGAGAGCGGCCACTGGTCGGTGAAGCTCACGGAACTCAAGCCCGGCGTGGCGGGTGACATGACCATCAAGGGCAAGAACACGCTCACCGTAAAGAATGTCGCCGTCGGCGAGGTGTGGCTGGCGAGCGGGCAATCGAACATGGAGTTTGCGCTGAACAAGGCGAAGGACGCGGAGAAGGAAATGGCCGCGAGCGATTTTCCCGATATCCGCGTGTTCACCGTCACGCGCAAAGGCAGCGCGAAGCCGCTCGATGACGTCACGGGCAAATGGGAGGTCTCGAGCCCGCAGACGTGCGGGCACTTCACCGCGGTCGGTTACTTTTTCGTGCGCGAGCTGCATCAAAAGCTGAAGGTGCCGATCGGCCTCATCCATTCCTCGTGGGGCGGCACGCCGGTGGAAACGTGGATTCCGGACAGCGGCATGAAATCGAATCCGGCTTTTGGCAATCACTGGAAGGAGAAGCTGGAGCAGTATCCGAAGGCGAAGGAGAAGTACGACGAGGAGATGAAGAAATTCAGTGTGGCGAGCGAGCAGGCGAAGGCCGAGGGCAAGCCCGCGCCCAAGGCGCCGCGCGCGCCCGATGGCCCTGAGAGTTTCATGGCCGCACCGACCGGGCTCTTCAACGGCATGATCGCTCCGCTGGCGCCGTACACGATTCGTGGCGCCATTTGGTACCAGGGTGAGAGCAACTGCGGCTTCAAGAATCGCGGCAGCATGACGCTCTACGGCCAGCTTTTCCCGACGATGATTCTCGCATGGCGCTACGAGTTTGCCCGCGCCCAGGACGTCCCGCGCGAGGAGAGCGAGTTCCCCTTCCTTTTCGTCCAACTCGCCAACTACTTTCCGCGCCGCGACACGCCGACGGACAGCTACTGGGCGCAAATCCGCGAGGCGCAATTTGGCACGCTCGAAGTGCCGCGCACCGGCATGGCCGTGGCCATCGATGTGGGCGAGGCCGATGACATTCACCCGACGAACAAACAGGAAGTAGGCCGGCGTCTGGCGCTCTCCGCACTCGCGCAGGTATATTTTCAGGAGACGGAATTTAGCGGCCCGCTCTATGCCGGGATGCAGGTGGAGGACGGAAAAATCCGCCTTAGTTTCACCAACAGCGAGGGCATGAAGAGCCGCGATGGCGGCGCGCTGAAAGGTTTCGCCATCGCCGGGGAAGACAAAAAGTTTGTGTGGGCGGCAGCGGTGATCGAGGGTGACCACGTGGTCGTCGGCAGCCCGCAGGTAAAAGACCCCGTGGCCATTCGCTATGACTGGGCCGATAATCCGGACGGCAATCTCGTGAACGGCGCCGGTCTGCCGGCCAGCCCTTTCCGCAGCGACGACTGGACGCAGAATCCGCCCGAGGGATCGGCGGGGAACTGAGAGAAGGTTCTCGACACCAAGGAGGGTGACCCAAACCATCCCCGACAGCGATCCGCGGCTCCTTCGCCAGGACGGTGGGTCTTCAATCCCGTGCTGCCATGAATATGAAACACGCTCTCCTCCTTCTCATTTTGATGAGTTGCGCCGCCTGCACCGCGGTCACGTCCAAGAAGCCGGTCGGGGAAAAAATCCCGACCCTCGATCCGGCGATCTGGAACGGCAAGTGGACCGGCAGCAACGGTACCGTGCAAAGCCGGATCAAAGATGCCGGTCAGGGCGTGGTCGAATTGACACTGACCGAGTTTGAAAAACCGGACCACCCCGAGGTTCATGATACTTTGATTCGAACGGTTTCCGATCAGGTGATTGCCAATACGCAGGACAAGGGCGATTACTATTTTGGTCGCGTCGTGATTAGCCAGGACCACTTGGTGATCTTCCCGCCGGATACGACCGTCTTCTCGAAATTATTGGAGGCCGGAACGCTTCGTGGGGAAAGATTGAAGAACGACAAAGGAAAGCTGACGGGGTCCTCTGTTCTCAATG
>FTCB01000824.1_pt1 | contig 12113 bp, 7 predicted proteins | sample 1639431 | NCBI WGS metagenome assembly FTCB01 (sample SAMEA3914864, study PRJEB12502) | metagenome | biome: forest; material: soil | place: USA | collected 2012-03-12 | depth 0.3 m
CTCTCCCTGCACGCCGAAGTCCTCCGTGGTCTTCACCAGCCCACGCCCGAAGAACATCTGCCAGTAACGATTCACCGTCACCCGCGCGGTGAGCGGATGCTCCGGCGAAACCAGCCAGCGAGCCAGCGCCAGCCGGTTCTTCGGCGCATCAGCGGGAAGCTGCGGCAGCCGCGCCGGCACCCCATGCTGCACCTCTGCGCCCGGCACGTTGTACGCGCCTTTTACCAAAATCGTCGTCTTCCGCGGTTCCTTGCGATCGCGCATCACCATCGTGCGCGGCGATTCCTTCTCCGCGGTCTCCCTGGCCTTCTTCGCTGCCTCCGCGCGCGCCTTCGCTGCGGTGAGGGAAGCGTTCGTCTCCAAATAGAATTGCGTCACGTCTTTCTTCTCCGCATCGCTCCGCGCCGATTCCGCTTTCGCCAGCGCCACGCGGACTTTGTCGGGCGTGGGCCGCAGCAGTTGCAAATTGTCCGTCGTCGCCGAAAGCCGAAACCGCCCCAGCGTGTGGGCGATGTGATGCGATTTGCAGTCGAGCCGGAACGCCAGCAGCACGTCGGCGCCATAGCCGACTTGATTCCGTGCCTCGAAGATCAACGTGTGGGGCTTGCCAAATTGCGGCATCACCGCCCAGCCGCTCTCCTGATTGCCGTCAAACACCGCGGCGCCGGAAAGCCCGCCCTGCTGAAAATCCGTGCTCACCGCCGCCAGATCCACGGGCTTTCCCGAGCCTTGCAGGCTCACCTCGCTCAGCACGAAGTTTCCGTTGTTCGCGCGCCCCGGACCATTGGCGACGAGCGAGGGATCCGGCAGCACCTCCAGTTTGAAGCCCGTGAGCGCGCCGATTTTCGAATTTGCGATGAAAACAATCCCCTCCTTGTCCGGATTCGGCCCGCTCGCGAGCACGCTGCCATCGGCCTGCTTCTTGAGCACCGTGCCATTGTCCGCATAGAGTTCATCCGGCGTCAGCACGTGCCACGTCACTTCCATCGGCTTGCCAGTGCCTGCCGCCAGCGATTTCTCCCACTCCGGCTGCGCTGCGCGCACCTTCTTCTCCGTCTCATCGCGCTCCTTTTTGGCCGTTTCCTCCGCCGCTTTCAGATCGGCGATCTTCTTTTGCTGCTCCGGCGACGCCAGCGACAGCACGGGGTTCGCCAGCCCACCCGCGTCATTGCCGCCGCTTTCCTCGATGGAATTGAAATACGCCGCGAACTGGTAATACTCGCGTTGGGTGATGGGATCGAATTTGTGATCGTGGCAGCGGCAGCACGTCAGCGTCAGCCCCATCCACACGGTGCCCGTGGTCTCCACGCGGTCGAACACGTAATCCACGCGCGACTCCTCAGGGATGCGCCCGCCCTCGCCGTTGATCATGTGGTTGCGATGAAAGCCCGTGGCGATGAGCTGCGCCTGCGTCGGATTCGGCAGCAGGTCTCCGGCGATTTGCTCCACCGTGAATTGATCGAAAGGCTCATTGCGATTCAGCGCCTCGATCGCCCAGTCGCGCCAATACCACATCGCACGCGTCGGATCGCCCTGGTAGCCATTGGTGTCGGCATAGCGCGCGGCATCGAGCCACTCCCACACCATGCGTTCGCCGTAGCGCGGGCTGGCGAGCAAGCGATCCACGAGTTGTTCCACTGCGGCCTGCTCATTTTGCGCCGCCGCTTTCAAAAATGCGTCGCTCTCCTGTGGCGTCGGCGGCAGACCGGTGAGATCCAGATGCAGCCGGCGGCACAGCTTCTCCGGCGCCGCCTCGGGCGATGGAGCGAATCCTTCGGCCACCAGTCGCGCGAGCACAAAGGCATCGATGGAATTGCGCGGCCACTTCGCCAGTTCCGGCATTTTCTTCTCCAGCAGCGCCGCCCGCGCCGCGTCCTGTTTGCGAAATTCCCCGAGCTTCGCCGAAGTCTCCGCCGCCCCCGGCACCACTGGCCGCTTCGGCGCCACAAACGCCCAATGTTCGCCCCACTTCGCCCCCTCCTCCACCCAGCGCTTCAGCAGTTCTTTTTGCGCCACCGTGAGCGTGCGGTTCGATTTCTTCGGTGGCATCACCTCTTCCTCGTCCGTCGAGAAAATCCGTGCCACCAGTTCGCTATTCTTGCTGTCCCCCGGCTTTACGACCGTGATGCCTTCGCTCGTCCGATAGGCTCCCTCCGGCCCCTCGGCTATATCGAGCCGCAGCTTCGCTTCGCGCTTCTTCGCATCGGGCCCATGGCAAAAATAGCAGTTCTCCGAGAGCAGCGGTTGAACATCGCGGCTGAAATCCACCGGCCCGGCCAAAACGGCGCCAGCAAGAAGGGCATTGATGGAGATGAAGAGGGAGCGGCTCAAAAACATGCGCACGGTAACCACCTTCGAGCACCTCTCTGATTAGGTCATCTAAAAATTGACGACAGGGACGGCAAGGCGCTCGCATTTTTCGTCGATCCTTCTTCCCCTTTCCTCATTCAATGGCCCCATGCACCTCCGGTTCGCCTCCATCTTCCTGGCCTTTCTCGGCTGCGTCTGCGCATCAGCCGCGGAACCGGATTTGATTCTGCATCACGCCAAAGTCGTGACCGTGGATGCCGGTTTTTCCATTCGCCAGGCCATCGCGGTGCAGGGTGGAAAAATCCTGCAAACCGGCAGCGATGAAGAAATTCTCAAACTGCGCGGGCCGCACACCGAGGTCATTGATTTGCAAGGCCACACCGTCATTCCCGGCCTGACGGATTCGCACACGCACCCGAGCGGAGCGTCGCTATACGAATTCGATCACCCCATTCCGGATATGCAGGGCATCGAGGATGTGCTCGCCTATGTAAAGGCTCGTGCCGCGGTGCTCAAGGAAGGCGAGTGGATCATCCTCCAGCAAGTCTTCATCACGCGCCTGCGCGAACAGCGCTATCCCACGCGCGCCGAACTCGACGCCGCCGCACCGCGCAACCCCGTCTTTTTCCGCACCGGGCCCGTTGCCTCGCTGAACACCATGGCGCTGCGCGTCAGCGGCATTGACCGTGATTTCAAAGTCACCGACGGCGGCTCAGGCTTTGCCGAGAAGGACGCGAGTGGCGAACTCACCGGCATCCTCCGCAATTGCTCGCGCTACGTGAAAGTGAAGTCGCCCGACCGCACGCCCACCGAAGGCGAACGCCAGACCCGGCTGCGCGAGCTTTTTGCCGACTACAACCGCGGCGGCATCACGAGCATCTGCGATCGTGATGCCTCGATGGACGCCATCGAAGACTACCGCGCCCTCCGCGCCGCCGGCGGACTCACCGTGCGCGTGAGTTGCTCGCAGGGGATCAATTCGGTCGGCGACGTCCCGCGCATCGTGACGCAGATCCATAGCGTCGGCCGCAGCGATTTGCACACCGAACGCGATGACTGGCTGCGAATCATCGGCATCAAAATGTATCTCGACGGCGGCATGCTCACCGGCAGCGCCTATCTACGTGAACCGTGGGGTGTGAGCAGCATCTATTCGATTACGGATCCCCAATACCGCGGCGTGCTCTTCATCCCGCGTGACCGGCTGCTGCCCTTCGTCCGCGCCGCCGTGGAGAGCGGCCTGCAGTTCACGGCGCATTCCGTGGGCGATGGTGCCGTGCACCTGCTGCTCGACGTTTACGACGAGCTGGCGAAAGCCGGCCTGCCCGTGCGCGAGACGCGCTGCTCCATCACGCACTCCAACTTCATGAGCGCCGAGGCCATCGCCCAAGCCGCGCATCTTGGGGTGATGCTCGATATGCAGCCCGCCTGGCTTTATCTCGATGGCAACACGTTGCGAAAGCATTTCGGCAACGAACGCCTCCGCTGGTTTCAGCCTCTCCACAGCATCTTTGCCGCCGGCGTGAACGCGGGCGGCGGATCCGATCACATGCAGAAAATCGGCGCACGGCGCTCCGTCAATTTTTACGATCCCTTTCTCGCCATGGCCACCGCCGTGACGCGCCGTCCGCGCGACAACGGCGAACCACTGCACCCCGAAGAAGCCCTCACGCGCGAGGAAGTGCTGCGCTTCTACACCATCAACAACGCCCGCCTGCTCGACAAAGACGACCGCACTGGCTCGCTCGAACCCGGCAAACTCGCCGACCTCGCCGTGCTGGATACCGACCTCCTCACCTGCGCCGAGGAGCAAATCGCCAAAACGAAAGTGCTCCGCACCTACGTGGGCGGAAAGCTCGTGTACGCCGCACCGTAGAAGCACCTACCAGGAGATGGCACCTTTCCCCTTTCCTCTCCGCTCTCACTCGCTCACATTCACCGCGATGAAACGCCTCCTCTTCACTCTCGCGACCCTCTTTTCCGTCACCGCCTTCGCCGGCGATTACAAAGGCGAAACCGGCCTCCAGCTTTACAGCCTCCGCAGCATCTACCAATCCGACGCCGCGGGCGCCCTCGACAAAGTAAAGGGCTTCGGCATCAAACAGGTGGAGACCTACAACAATCCCACGCCCGCGCCCGCCGACCTCCGCAAAATGCTCGATGAGCGCGGACTCACGGCCATCAGCGGGCACTTCGGCTACGACACGTTCGAGAAGGATCTGCCGAAAATCGTCGATTCCGCGAAAGCGCTCGGAATGAAATATGCGGGCATCGCATGGATTCCGCATGTCATGTTTGGCAAGGAAACCGTGGACAAGGCCGTCGCTGACTTCAACAAGTGGGGCGAGGAACTTTCCAAGCACGGGCTCAAATTTTTCTACCACTGCCACGGCTATGAGTACGAGCCGATTTCCCCCGGCTCGACCAAGACCTGGATGGACGTGCTGATGGAAAAGACGAAGCCGGAATTCGTGAGCTTCGAGATGGACGTCTTCTGGGTGGTGCATCCCGGCGCCGACCCGGTGAAGTATCTGGAAAAGTATCCCGGCCGCTGGGAGCTGATGCACATCAAGGACATCGCGAAGGGCGCGCCGACCGGGCTCTTCACCGGTCATGCGCCCAATGAGCAATGCGTGGTCATCGGCACGGGTCAGGTGCCGTGGTCGGCCGTGTTCACCGCCGCCGCCAAGAGCGGGGTGAAGTATTACTTCATCGAGGATGAGAGCCCGAAGCCCGTGGAGCAGATTCCGCAGAGCGTCAAATATCTCGACTCGCTGAAATAGCGGGCCGGGCTACGCCGCCGCGGCTTGCCGCAAATACTCCTGCAGTTCCGCCAGGAAGCGCTCGTTTTGCTCGCGCGTGCCGATGCTCACGCGCACGTATTCCGGCAACGCGTAGGAAGTCATGTCGCGGATGATCACGCCTTTTCTCATCAGCGCCTGGAAGCATTCCTTGCCCTTGCCGACCTTGACGAGAATGAAGTTTGCATGGCCCGGCACGTATTCGAGACCCAGCTTGGCAAACTGCTGTTGCATCCATTCGCGGCCCTCGATGGTGAGGTCGCGCGTCTTGATCTGATGCTCGTCGTCCAGCAACCCCGCCAGCGCGCCCGCTTGCGCGATGCCATTCGCGTTAAAGGGCTGCCGCGTCTTTTGCAGCACGTCGATCAACTCCGCCTTCGCCAGGCCGTAGCCGATGCGCAGGCTCGCCAGACCCTGGATTTTGGAAAACGTCCGTAGCACCACCACGTTGCGCCCTTCGCGCACATATTTCAGCACATCAGGCGGATTCGGCAGAAACTCGTAGTAGGCCTCGTCGAACACGACCACGATGTTTTCCGGCACCCGCGCCATGAAGCGATCGATTTGCTCCTGCGAGAGCAGCGTCCCCGTCGGATTGTTCGGATTGGCGATGAAGATTTCCTTCGTCTTCGGCGTGATGGCCGCAAGCATCGCCTCGAGATCGTGCGCGAAATTCGGGTCCGGCACCTCGATGGTGTTGGCGCCAAAAAGCGTCGCCATCAATTTGTAGACCGCAAACGAGTGACGCGCGGCAATGATGTCGTCACCGGGATTCAGAAACGCCTTGCCCACGAACTCGATAATCTCATTGGAGCCGCAGCCGAGGATGACGTTACTCCGGTCCAACCCCATCTTTTTCGCTACGGCCTCGCGCAGGTAGTAGCCGCCGCCATCCGGATAAAAGTGCGCGCGCTCCACCGCATCGCGCATCGCCGCCAGCGCCTTCGGGCTGGGGCCGAGCGGGTTTTCATTGCTCGCGAGCTTGATGATTTGCTCGGGCTTCAAGCCGAGTTCGCGCGCGACATCCTCAATCGGTTTCCCGGGCTCGTAGGAAACGAGCTCGCGAAGCCAGGGATGAGCATTGGTCCAGGCACTAGTCATATAGAAAGAGCGGCGGAACATGGCGGCGCCAGCGCGCGAGGCAAGGCGGAAGTGGCAAAGGCCCTCCCCCTACGACTCTGTCGCCGGCCCACTGCCTCTACGCAAATTGCGCGAATTTCTCGTTTGCCTCTTCCAGCGTCTCCTTGCTGCCCACGTCGAACCAGGTGCCCGGCACACTCCAGGTGTGCACCGGCGTGCGCGGGTAGAGCCACTGAATGAGCCGGCCCGGCTGGTCGGGATTGTTTCCCTCCGCGAGATATTGCCGCACCAGCGGCACGACGTGCTTCGGATAGTAGTAAAGCGCAATGCCGATGAGCGTGCTCGGCGGATTTGCGGGCTTTTCCACGAACTGCGTGATGACGCCCTTTCCATCAACGGCGACGACGCCGTACTTTTTCGCCTGCTCGATCGAGCCGACATCATAGAGCCCGAGCACCGGCGTGTCCTTTTCCCGGGCGAGTTTGCCGAAGCCCTCCAGGCTCTCGGAAAAAAGGTTGTCGCCCGCGACCACGAGCAGGTCCTCGTTCTCGATGCCGTGCTTTTGGATGACGAAATTCAGGTCACCGATGGCCCCGAGCTTGTCGGCGTCGGAAGTCGATCCGTCATTCACGATTTGGAAAGGTAGCTTGGCGTGCTTTTCGTTATAGCCGGCCGCCCAGTTCTCGAAGTCCGCAGCGAACTTGTTGTTCGTCACGACGAACACCTTCGAAATGCCGGGGATTGGCGCGAGGTTGTCGATGACCCATTCCATCATCGGCTTCCCCGCGACCTCCAGCAGCGGCTTCGCCTTGGTCAGCGTAAGCGGATAGAGGCGGGTGGCATAGCCTGCAGCGAGGATCAGAATGTTCATGTGAGTCGGGCGTTTTAGGCCAGACATCGCAACGAATGCAACCCGCGGTCTTCTCTTCCGCGCTGCGCTTTCCATTTTACGTTTTCCGTTTCCCGTCGCATCTCTATCGCATGCGCCTGCTGCTCATCGACGGCCACTACTACATGTATCGTTCCTTCTTCGCGATTCGCGAGCTGGCCAATTCGCGCGGGGAGGCGACGAATGCCATTTACGGCTTCATCAAGACCGTCCGCAAAATGCTGCGCGACGTCTCGCCGGATCGGGCGGCCGTGCTGTGGGATCAAGGACTGCCCCAACGCCGCGTGGAGTTGCAGCCCGAGTATAAAACGAATCGCGCGGAAACGCCGGCTCAGCTCGGCCCGCAGATCGATTTCGTCCGCGATACTGTCGAATTCCTGGGGCTCGCCAGTATTGGCGTCGATGATACGGAGGCGGACGACCTGATCGGCACCTACGCCGTGGCCGCACGAGCGCAGGATGCGGAGGTGATCATCGCGACCAATGACAAGGATCTCTTCCAACTCGTGGACGACAAATGCCGCATCTATTCCACGAACAAGACCGAGGCCGATCCCAAGACCGGCTTTGGCCTTCTCGGCATCGAGCAAGTCACCACCAAATGGGGCATCCCGCCCAAGCTCATCGGCGACGTGCTCGCACTCATCGGCGACACCGTGGACAACATCCCCGGCATCGACGGCATTGGCGGTAAAACCGCCGCCACCCTGCTCAAGGAGCATGGCTCGCTGGACGCCATCCTCGCCAATCTCGACGCCGTGAAGAACGAGCGCCTCCGCGGCAAACTCCGCGACGGTCTCGCGCAAATCCGCAGCAACCGCGAGATGGTCCGCCTCGATCTCGATCTGCCACTCCCCCGCCCCTTCGACGCCCTCAAGATCGAGCCGCGCTGGACGGAACTCATCGCCGCGCTGGAGCGATGCGAATTCAAAGGCCTGATGGCGGAGATCAAAGCCGACGCGGAGAAAGCCGGCGTGCCCGCGCAGCCCATGCTGCCTTCCACTCCTCCGCCGCCCAAGCCACTGCCTCCGCCACCGCAAACGCGGATGCAGGGAGAGTTATTCTAACGGACGCCCCCTTTTGGACTGCGGTGGGATTCGAGTGGAACGAGAAAGCTTCGCCGAAGGCGAACCCGAAGGGCAGGCGCGGGGCGCCTGGCAACCGAAGCGCCACACCGCTTTGGGGCTAACCGTACATGGGAACAAATGACGAGCAGCGGTTTCTGCTCGTTCGGTCCCACGGCCAAGCTGGAAAGCGGTGTCGCCACCCGCTGAAGCGGGTTCTGCCACCGCAGTCCAAATTCTCTACGCCAGTTGCACGCCCCCGGTCAGCAACCGCTTCTTCATCCGCTTGCCGTCGGTCATCGTAAAGATGTGCTCCTTCGCCACGAGGGCACCACGCGTCACAATTTCGGAAGTCTCACTAGAGATCTTGGCCTTCTCCTTTTCCACCCACTTCGCCAGCTCTTCCGGCGTGCTGGCGCTTTCCTTCCAGAATTGCTCCACATCGTAGGGCAACTCACGGCAGCGCTTCTCGACGAAAGCGCGGTCCAAAAACGCGAGCAGGTTGCCCGCCTTCGGACCGGCCTCGCGATCGAGGAACACGCGATATAGCGCCTTGAAGGCCTGGGGTTGCTCGATGGGCGTGAGGCGCGCCACCTCGAAAACCGTAGCCTGAATCACGTCGTCCTCCCACGACGTCGGCAGAGCATCGGCAAGTGCGTGCAGGAAGGCACGCTGCACGTGCGAGAGCTCCTGCGCGCGCGCCGGCAGGGTTTCCTGCAAATGCGTCTTCTCGCTCTCGTCCGCATAATTCGCCACCCATTCGCGGGCGCTGGCGAGCCGCTCGTCGAGGTGCTTCTCGTCCGCCGGCGTGAGCGTGCCGCCGAGGCGCTTGGCCATCTCGGCGCGCGCATCGAGGTGCGGCATCTGCACCAGCGCGGTAACGAGCTGGATGTTTGCCGGCTTGTAGTTTTGCGGTTCCGCGATGCAGGCGAGCCGATAGGTCATCGCCTCGTCCGGCGTCGCCTGCCCTGAAAAATAGCGGGTGTGCGCGCGGTCGAACTCATTGAAGAGCTTCACGATACCTTCTTCCTTCACGTCGAAATTTACCGGCGAATTCGGCTTCGTGCGAATCATCAGGAAACGCAGCGTATCCGGCGGCAGGAGGTTTGCCATGTCGCGCGCGCTGGCGCCGAGCCCCTTGCTCGACGACATCTTCGCGCCGCCCACGAGGAAGAATTCGTACGGCACGCGCAGCGGCTCCTCCAGGCCGTAGATGGCCTTGTAGCACGCCGCGCTCACATCGCGCGAACCGCCGCGAGTCGAGTGATCCTTGCCCGCGCCCTCGATGGTCACAGGAAATTGCTTCCACTTCGCCACCCATTCCAGCTTCCACGGCAGCTTGCCGTTGCCCCCGAAGGGCGAGATCTTTCCCTCGTGCCCGCAACCCTTGCCGAGCCCGAGCTTCGTATTCACCACGCGCGAGGGCAGGCAGCGATAGCTCACCAGCGCTCCATCATAGTGATACACCTCCGTGGTGGCGATGCACCCGCACTGCTCGCAGAGCACCTGGAACGGATACCAATGGTCGGGCCGCACCGCACCGCTCACTTCCTTGTAGACCGCACGCACCTTGTCCGCGTTGCGCAGAATCGTGTCGATTTCCGGGTCAAACTTTCCGCTGCGATAAATGTCACGCATGCGGTAGCGCTCCACCTTCACACCGAGGTCGTCGAACACCTGCCAGAATTCGCGCATGTAGTATTCCGCCATGTCCCCTTCCCCGCCGCCCGGCGCGGGCGTGTTGCACAACGGCCAGCCGATGTACTTGCCGAAATGCATATCCTCGCCCTTCGGGATTTCATCCACCGGATCAAAATCATCCACGCCGAAGAGGTAGCGCACCTCCACGCCTTTCTCCCGCAGCGTGCGAAAAATAGCATCGTGAATCAGCACGCCGCGCAATGCGCCCACGTGCACCCGCCCGCTCGGCGTCTTCGAATCATTGACCACTTGCGGGCCAGCGCCGCACTTCGCGGCGACATCTTCTGTCCAAAACATAGGACGGTCAGGGATAGTCGAGATGCCTTGGGAGTGCAAGCGGTTGCGCCGCCAGCAGACTTCCACAACGAAAATGGCCCTCCGCGGATTATCTCAATTCCAACCTCTTTGCTTTATCATGATCCTCCGCCCCGTACTCGCTCTCGCGCTCATTTCCACCGCTCTCGCCGCCGATCCCGCACCGGCCACAAAATGGCCCGCGCACAGCATGGAGCGCCCGCGCCCGAAAGTGGCGCCTCCGGAATATGACGGCCAACCCGTGCCCGCGCCGACGGACGCGCAAATCCTTTTTGACGGCAAAGACCTTTCCAAGTGGAAGCAGCAGGTGAAGAAGGATGCCGCGGATCCGAGCGACACGGCCAAGTGGAAAGTGGAGGACGGCTATTTTCAAATCGTCCCCGGCACCGGCACGCTGCAGACGCGGGAGGCTCTCAAAGGCAGCATCCACCTCCACCTCGAATGGGCCACGCCCTCCGTGGTGAAAGGCAATGGCCAGGGCCGCGGCAACAGCGGCGTTTTCCTAAGCGGCTTCCCCGAGCTGCAGGTGCTCGATTCATGGGAAAACGACACGTATCCCGACGGCCAGGCGGGCGCCTTTTACGGCGTGAATCCGCCGCTGGTGAATGCCTCGCGCAAACCCGGCGAGTGGCAATGCTACGACATCCTCATCGAACGTCCGCCACTCGTGGACGGCAAAGCGCAGGGCAAAACAAAGGTCACCGTGAAGCACAACAACGTGCTGGTGCAGGATGGCTACGAATTCGGCGTCAGCGCGCACGAGAGCACGCTAACCTTCCAGGATCACGGCAACCCCGTGCGCTTCCGCAATATCTGGGCGGCGCCGATTCCGGACCGCACAAAGTAGGCGAGGTTTCCAACCTCGCCCGAAAGCGCCTCCGGATTTCACGAGCGGGCCGCATCCTTCCTTCACGGTTGCGAGGTTGAAAACCTCGCTTACGCTCCACCCCCAGCCATGCACCCTCTACCCCGCTGTCTCGCGCTCCCCCTGCTCGCATCGCTGGCATTTTCCGCGCACGCCTCCACGCTGAAGATTAGTCCCAGCTCGGCCACCCGCGCGGCTTCGGAAGTGGAAGGCAACTATGCTGCGGCGCATGTTTTCGTCGATGAAGTCGCGGGCGATGCTATCCCCTTCACCATCTTCTTTGATCCGCAAACGTCCGGCGTGGAGACGTGCGAAGTTTTTACGAATCTCAACCGCCGCGATCGCGCGGGGATTGACGCCGATGGTGACGGGGTGGAAGACGGCATCAAGCCGCCGCCCGGCACGCTCATCACGCCGGGCAGCGATGCGCACTACTACAAGGCCTACACGATGAATGGCGTGAGTGGCGGCTATCAGCTCACGCTCAACGCCACCAGGACCGGCGCCTATCGTCTCACCGTCCGCTGGCGGCTCACCACGGATCCTGCCGGCACGTATCGTTATTACAATAACGACGACGGCGGCGGGAAACGCGACTACGCCATCATCGTGAGCCCGAAGACGGCGCGCAACATGATGATGTATGAGCTCAACACGCTGAACATCGAGGCCGAGGGTGCGACCGACGCGCAGCGCAGCACGTTTGTCGATTTGTGGGACGGCCCGGGCAGCACGCGCACGCCGCGCTGGAATCTCAACTATGTCCGCGGGCTTGGCGTGAATTGGCTGTGGTTTCAACCGGTGCATCCCATCGGCGTCGATGGCCGCCATCTCAGTGCGGCCGACATCAACACGCGCGCGCCTGGCACCAATGCCACGACCCGCTTTGCCAATGGCAGCGAGGACGTGAACTTTGCGTATGCCTTCGGCAGCCCGTACTCGGTGAAAAACTTCTTCGAGATCGAGCCGCGCATGTCGAAAGCCAACACGCGCGCTGCGGCACTTGCCGAGTTTCAGGCCTTCGTGAACGCGGCAGATAATGGCGGCACCGACACCGTGAACGTGATGCTCGACGCGCCGTTCAATCA
>FTCB01000662.1_pt1 | contig 12083 bp, 7 predicted proteins | sample 1639431 | NCBI WGS metagenome assembly FTCB01 (sample SAMEA3914864, study PRJEB12502) | metagenome | biome: forest; material: soil | place: USA | collected 2012-03-12 | depth 0.3 m
GAGTTCTCCGTCGTCGTCAAACAACTCTCGCCGGCCGTCCTGCTTCATCACTTCGGCTTCAATAAAAAGCAGCGGGTGTACGCTTGCCCAGGGTGTTCCTATTCGGGACCGGACTACGATAGCCTTTTTACGGCGCAACTCCGCCCGAACACGCCGGCGAGCACTAAGCTTTTCTGTTTCGTTTGCGATTCCGAATACCCTGTTGTGCGAGAGCCGTGCGTGAAAAAGAAATGCAAAGGGAACGTGTGCGACGAAGACGGCGGCATGTGTCTTACGTGCTGTGAGGCCCAGACCCCCGTGACTGGGCTGCTGCCGTCGTCGGCATTGGGGACTGTGCAAGAATTTGTGCGAGAGTGAGCTCTTCCGCGACGCTCTTTTGTCATTCAGGGTCCACGCCGTCGTATCACCAGAGATTAAGAGAATCTTCTCTGTGTAGCGAAATGCAATGGAATGTTTTGGACGCCATCCTTTCCGAATTTTAAGTCCCCTGCGTCTGCCATTTCGCCACACTGGCAAGTGCTGCTCTCCTAGAACTCTGGAATGCGAAAGCAAGACACCGCGCACTTGTAGCGGCAGCACGGACTTTCTATCAAGGGGGTTTCGTCGATGTCCGAAGCTGACTCCGTCAATTCCACTGTCCCGCAGACACGCACCCGAGCCCTCGGCTGGCACTGCTGGCTCTGCGCGGCGCTTTTGGCCGTCGCCGGTTTCTTTGCTGATACGCACGACAACTCGTTTCCGTTTTACTATCATGTCGACGAGCCCTCGAAGACGGGGCAGGTGATTCGCGGGGAATACAATTTTCACCATCCGCTGCTGCTGCTCGATGCCACGGAGGGGCTGATGCGCATCGCAGGGACGCCGAAGGAGCCACAAGCGGTGGTGGAGAAAGGGCGCACGGCTTCGGCGATCTTTGCAGCGCTTTCCATTGCGGCGATGGTGGTGTTGGGATGGCAACTGGGCGGCGCGGCGGCGGGATGGCTCGCGGGCGTGCTCACGCTCACGCACCCGGCGCTCTTTGAACTGTCGCACTACATGAAGGAAGATTGCGCCCTGCTCGTGGGGCTCACGTGGACGGCGGTGGCGCTGGTGGCCTATGGTCGGAAAAGGACGCTGGCGTGGGCGATTCTCGTGGGACTGGCCGCCGGGCTCACGGCCTCGGGCAAATTACTGGGGCTGGTAATGACGGGGACCGCGTTGCTCGCGGTGAGTCTGACGCGCCGCCCCATGGGGTCCCGTTGGACGGCGCTGCTCGCCTCCACCCTCGCCGCAGCGGTGTGCTTCGCAGCTTGGAATGCTCCGGCTTTCAGCAACCTGCAGCGCGTCTCCACCAGCTTGGGCAAGGAAATCGAAAAAATTGAAAAGCGCGGCGCCGAAAAGGAGGAGCGCGACGAGGGCATCAAGTTCAAACACTTGAGCAAGCTCGGCACCACACTCTCGGTGCCGCTACTGCTCGGCCTGGCGTATTGGAGTTACCGGCGCTGGCGCGAACGCGGGCCGGTGGCGCTGCGGGTGCTCGGCTGTTTCGTGGTGGGATACTTTCTTATCGTGAGCCTGTCGCCAAAGACCAAGGACCGCTATCTTCTGCCGGTATATGTGCTGGCCTGCGGGCTCGGAGCAGCGGGCATGGTGGAATGGACGCGCGCGCAACCTGCGGGTTCCCGCTGGCGCTGGGCGGGCCCGGTGCTCGCCGCAGCGGCCGTGGTGTGGCATTTGCCGGAATTGGCGGAAAATTGGAACGCGTTTGGGCACGATGATCGGCGCGATCTCACGGCGTGGTTGCGCGAGCATGTTCCCACGAAAGAGGGCATCGCGCACGACATCCGCGCGCACCTGTCGCTGGCGCAGGAATTTCGTCTGCCAGGCTTCGAGTTGCCGAATCCGCTGCTGGCGCCCGAGGACCGCCGGATGGCCGAGTTGGGAACCCTGGCCCAGCTTCGCGCCCGCGGGATCACCTACGTGGTCGCATGCGATGCCGACTATCACTCCGTCCTTCAGCGTGGCGGGAAAGCGGATCAACGCGAGTTTTACCAGAAGCTTTTCGACAAAAACAAACTGCTGTGGGAGCGGCCACCGGGGCCGATTGCGTATCTTCAGCCGGGACTGCGAGTGTACGAGTTGAAGTGAGTATTCAGTATTGCCTCGACCGACCTCATCGAAGCTCTGAACACTGAAAAACTGGGCTCGGGCCGGAGGCGGCCCGGCTCCCTAGTTGGTTTCAGCTTGAACACGGGCCATCGCTCTGGGGTCGAAGGATTTTCGGACAAATTACCTGCGCGCCCTAATAACCGGACTGTTACGTCCGTATGTGCTTCTGTAGACCTACTACGTCATGACACCTCCGCCCGCTGCTGACATTCGCGGGTTGCTCGACCGTTACGAACGGCCGCTCATCCGCTATGCCCAGAGTATTGTGGGCGACCTCGAGTCTGCCCGCGACGTGGTGCAGGACACGTTCATCCGTTACGTGCGCCACACCAGCGGGCAGGAGGAGCCAGAAACCATGCAAAGCACACAGCCAGTCAGCCCCCCAGACGCCGCGGCGAGCGAGGAGCTCACTGCGCCGGCGCCCATCCCGGGACTCGATGCCGGCGATGCCAAACACGTCGAAGGATGGCTCTTTACCGTCACGCGCAATCGCGCGCTGGACTATGTGCGCAAGCACAGCCGCATCATTCCCATGCCGCTGCCGGAGGATCGGGAGAGCGAGGAACGTGCACCGGATGAGATGCTGGCCTCGCAGGACGCGGCGGAGTGGCTGCTGAAACTGCTCGACGCGCTCACGCCCAACCAGCGCGAGGTCATCCGGCTCAAGTTCCAAAGCGACCTGAGCTACAAAGAAATTTCCGACATCACGGGCCTCTCGGTCACCAACGTGGGCTTTATCCTGCACGTGGGGCTGAAGAAACTGCGCGCGCTGCTGCGCGAGGCCCCCGTCGATTCGCTGCCCATCCGCCTCAGAACCGTGCCATGAACCACGACGACCCAAAACTTACCGCGTACGCGCTCAACGAGCTTCCACCCGAAGAGCGCGCCGAAATCGAAGCCACCCTGCGTGAACATCCTGCAACCGCAGCGGAAGCTGCCGAGACCCAGCAAATCGCCGGCATCATGCGGCAGCTCTTTCGCGCGGAATTGACCGAGACGCTCACGCCCCGCCGCCGCGAGGTCATTTTGCAAGCCGCGCAAGCGGCACAGGCTCCAAAGCCGGTGGCGCTGCCGAGCAACGTCATCGTGCCCCACCCCGCGTGGTGGCAGCGCGCGAGCACCTGGCAATGGGCGGCGGCCTGTCTTGTTTTCGGCTTTGGTGTTTACGCCATCAGTTCCGCGTTGATGTCGAAGAGTCCCACGCCCGGCGGCAATCTGGCCGGGAACAAACCGGGCTTCGAAGTGCCGATCAATGGATTGGCAGAAAAAGCGACGGCGAACGATCCTCAACACCCCGAGGTCGGTGTGCCGAAGGAAAGCCTCGCGAATGGAAACGGACTGAGCCACCCGAATGTGGCGGTGTCGGGCGTTCAGAAGCCCGTGGTGAATGTGACCAAGCCCGGCGTGGATCTTCCACCGGCCCTGATTCCGCATCCTACTATCGTGGCGAATCCCGGGGCGCCGCGCCAACCGGAGGCGGTGGGCCAGGGTCCCGATCCGTCGGCAGGACTTCTTAATCGTGCCGCCGCAAGTGTGGGCAAGAGGCCAAAGATCAACGACGTCGCCGGTGCCGCGAGCCCTTCGGGCAATCCGGACGATCGCACGATTTTGCATGGGGACACGGATGCGGTGTCGATGACGCTCTCCGCCGAAGAAGCATCCCGCTACTACGCGACGAATGAGTTTCTCAACCGTCGCTGGAACGAAGCGACGAGCATCCACGAGAAGGACACCTACAAGGATCTCTCCCAGTATTTCCGGCGGGACGGAGGGAGCCAATCCCAGGACGCCTATCGCTTCGTGATGATCCGCTGCCCGTTCATCAAAGTGGAGGTGACGTTTGATCGAGCCGGCGCTGCGGCGACGTGGCCCATCGATCCGGAAGCGAAGATTCGCACGATCTCGAAGCCGTATTTCGAACCGGAGCGGAAGTAGGTGAAGCCGCGTGTCCTGGCGGGACGCAGTCTGGAGTGCGGTGGCTTGCCACCGCTTTGTGGCTCGGCGCGGCTTGCCGCGTGCGGTAGGGAATCCTTCTCGAACGTCGTTTAGCTTCCCCTCCGCAGGCAGCAAGCTGCCTCGGCCCACAAAGCGGTGGCACGCCACCGCACTCCAGACTGCGCCCCTCGTATTGGCCACAACTCTATTTAAACCGCTCTAGCCTTCTGGCGGGAGACCCAAGCGCGCGCGGAGTTTGTTGATTTCCTCGCGGAGCACATCGCGGCGGGCCTGCAGCACGCTGACGTGCTGCTTGGCGCGCTCGAGGCCGGTCTTCACGGCTTCGAGGTCGGAGCGCAGCGTGTCGCGCTCGGCTTCCAGCGCGTGGACGTGGTCGAAATTGCGCTCCATTTGCGACTGAAGCTCGTTCACCGTGGAGCGGGCCTGTTCCTTTTCCGTGCGGAGATTGCGGAGCTGCTCCTGGGCGCCGCCGAGCTCGGCATTGGCGCGGGTCAATTGCTCCTGCAAACGCGTCCGCTCGGCCTCGAGGAGCGAAAACTTCTCCCGCACGGCGGCGGATTCGACGGCTTCCTTTTCCTTGTCCGCAATGCGCGCCTCCATCTCGCCCAGGCGCGATTTGGCTTCCGCGAGTTCCTTCTCCAGCGATTCGCCACGCTCGCGCGCTTCCTTGAGCACGGGCTTGGACTCCGCCACTTCGCGCTCGCGCGCGTGCAAATCGTCGAGCAACGAATCGACGCGCTGCTGCAATTCGTGCACTTCCTCCGCGGATTCATCGGCGCTGGCCTTGATGCGCTCGCGCTCCGAGGTGACCGCGGCCGAGCTTTCGCGCAGGCTGGTCAATTCGGCGCGCGCGGTCTCCAGCGCCACCTTGGCCTGATCCAGCAGGCTGGCGCGTTCGCTCGCCACGGCGGAAATCTCGTCACGGTCGTGACGCGCCGCCTCGAAGGCACGGGTCAATTCGCCGAACTGCGACCGCACCTGCAGCGTTTCCGCGCGGGCGGCCGCCAGCTCCTTGGTCACGGTCTCGGTGCTGGCGAGGCGCGTTTTCAAATCATTCTGCTCGCGGCCAATCTCCATCATCTGCCGTGCGTGATCTTTTTCGCGCGCCTCGGCATGGTGCAAGCGTGCCTGCAAGCCCGCAATTTCCGCACGCAGGGCATCAGCGTCGCGCTTGCCCTCGGAGACCGCGACGAGCAGTTTCGCACGCTCGGCGGTGAGAGAGGACAATTGTTCGCGCAGCGGCGGCAGCGCGCTGAGCTTGGCTTTGTATTCCTCGCGCTCGCGCTCCAGCGTGGCGAGGTCGGCTTTGGCGCGTTCGATCTCCTCGGAGCCCGTTCCGAAGGCCGGCGCGAGCACGCGGCCGCGCAGGCTATCCCGCTCGGAAGTGGTGAGAGCCAAATCTTCACGCAGCTTTTTCAGCTCCGCCTGGTGCGCTTCTCCGGTCACGCGCAACCGTTCCCGTTCCGCGCGGAACTGATCGGCCTGGGCGAGCACTTCATCGTGGCGCGCCCGCATGCGGCTGGACTCGGCCACAGCCGATTCCAATTCCCGCTGCTTGGCTTCGAGTTCGCGGCGCAGCGCATCGTTTCCATGGTTGCCCGGCGTCGACGACATCGGCGCCGGAATGATCGACGGTCCGCCGGCGTGCGCCGGTGCGGGAACAGACAGCGGCACCGTCGAAGGCGTAGGAACGGCTCGCGGCGGCATCCGCATCGGCGCGGTCGTAGTCCCCGGAGTGGCGGGCAGCCGAGGTGAATGAATAGGACCGGAAATTTTTGCCGCGGCCGCGGCCTTCGCCGCCTGCGAGTAAGGTCCCTTGGCCACAACCTGCACGGTGGTCTCCGCGCTCGGCGGAATGACCAAGGTGCTCATGCACGCAGGGCAGTCCACACGAAGACCTGCTGCGGCCGTATCCACAGCGATCTTCTGCGTGCATTCCGGGCATCGGAATTTGAGGTCTGGCATGGCGTGCGTTTCGTAGCCCCACGGTGACCCCACAGCGTTTCTCAACGCCACGGGGACCGGGTTGCTAAAACTATATAGCCTATTTTGTACCGCAAATGGGTTTTTTGATGAACGGGTCTTAACTATTGGATTTGCTTCTGGAGAGTCAGAGAAATCTTGCCGATCTGATACCAATCCGCGCGGCACCATGGAATGTCCAGCCATCCTGCAAGAATATCCGGGGGTGTGACTTCCAACTCGACGGCGGCCACGAAAAGGGCGCGGGAAAAGTCCGGCGAGGTGGTGTAATTTTCGCCTCCGATCAGGCGGTCGCCAAAGGCCATCCACCAGCCGAGCCGGGCATCGCGAAAAGAGCGCAGGCGCCGCGCGGCGGTGCCATCCTGCCGGAGGAGCGTGAGGGCGGGTTCGGCGAGGTGCAGGTAACGGGCGAGTTTGAAATGGTGCAGGCCTTTGGTGGAGACGTCGGTCTTGTTGAGAAAACGAGGATTGACCCGCTCCAGATCGAGGCGGAGTTGGAGCAACTGCGCGGCCCGCGGCCGGATCGCGTTGGCGGCGGCGTCATCGCCCGCGAGCCGTGCGAGGTGGAGCCCGGCGCAGAGGCCGGCGGAATCGCCATTGAGGCGCTCTGCTTCGTCGTGGGCGTAATCAAGTTTGCGCGGGTCGAAGGCGTAAGGCTGCTTCAGCAGAGGCTCCAGGCGCGCGCGGATGGCGGGCCAATGCGCGGCGACGGCGTCCTTGTCGGCGGTGGCGAGGTAATAGCAGAGCATCCCGTGGACGCCCCACGCGTCGCGCGCGGTCCCCTGCCCTTTGGCGCGCAACTCCTCGGGGACGGTATAGCGCTCACGCGCGGCGCCGGCGGTGCGATCGTAACCGGCGACGGAAAACGGCGGAAGCACGCGAAGTTGTTCGGCGAGAAAGCGGCGCGTTTTTTCGGCAGTGCCCGGCGGGAGAAAGGGGATGGCACTGGCGAGGGCGGCGAAATGTTCGTCGGGGTGATCGAAATGAGTTTCCGAACCGCTGATGCCGAGCTGGTGGAAGAATGGACGCCACGGCCAGCCGGCGACAGCTTCCGAGACGAGCGTGTCGAGCTTGGCGCGGAGGGGGGCGGCGACGCCGTCGGGCAGCGGTTTCCAGGGCTTTGGCTCCACGTCGAGGAGCGCGGCGAGATCGTCGTCAGCGAGGACGCTGCGTTCGAAGACTTCGGAGCTGGAATCTTCCACGACATTCTGGGCCCTCGCGGAAAGCGTGGCGAACAGGGGCAGCAGAGAACGGCAGAAATCGCGGCGGCGCATGAATGGGAGTGGCGGGAGATAAATACAGCGGGAGGAGTGTTCCTTTGAATCGATGCGGCGGCCTCAGGATATGGCCCGCCACCACGCGATGGCCATCACTGCAGCCGCGAGTGTCCCCGCCAGTGCTTGTACTCTAACGGAGGCGCCTCGGCGGAGGCCAGCGGCTTGGAAAGCGGCGCCAACGGCGATGCCGGCGAGCAGGCCGAAAAGGTGCGCGAGCAGGTCGACGTTTCTGAGCGGCGCCGGGGTGCCGTCGCGGTTTTCGCCACCGCCACCGCCGAAGAGCGAGAGAAAGGCGAGGCCGGCGCCGAGCGGGACATAGAGCGGCCAGCCGGCGCGAGCAGCACCGCGGGAAAGGCGTCCGGCCAATTCGCCGCCTGTCAGCAGGCCCAGCCCGGCGAAGAGCGCGGTGGAGGAGCCGAGGCTGCGGTGTGCCTGCGCGACGTGGACGACGGCATTCAGAATATTTCCGAGCGCGCCGCCGAGAAGGATCGCCAGAGTGCCGGCGCCGGAGCCAAAGCGCGCGAAGCCGAAGGCGAAAACAAAGATGGCGAGCGAGAGGTTGGAGACCAGATGGCCGGAATCTCCATGCAAGGTCAGCGCGGTAAAGGCACGCCACCATTCCCCGGCGCGGATGAGCAGGTCGTCCGCAATGCCGCGCTCGATGAGCCGTGCCGGCAGCGCGCGCTGGATGGCGTAGCAGGCCACCATCACCAGCAGCGCCATGAGCACGGAGAATTTTGGGATGTGCAGCGGCTCCAGCACGGCCGGCTTGGGCCGGACAGCTTCGTCGCGCTCGAATTCCGCCAGCGCGGCGGCGGCACGGGCGCGATCGACTTCGAGCACGCAAAGCACATATTCGCGGCCTTGGCGGGCGATCCAGTGCGGCAGATCCATCGAAGACATCACCAACCCGCGATCGCGCGCCTCGGCGAGCCGCGGGTAGCGGCCCACCTCGGCGATGGGGCCGGGAGGAGGTTCGTCGTGAAAAATCGGCGCGCTCAAACGTTGCGTTGCTGCCCATCGATGCGTTCTTGGGCAAGCACAAGCCGTGATTCTTCAAAACCTGACCGTGCCGGACCTATGGCAGCGCGATGCCGTGCAGCATCTGCGCGCGGGCCGTGACGTGGTGGTGCACGCGCCGACGGGCGCAGGGAAGACGTATATCTTCGAGCTGCTCTACCCGGAGTTGAAAGGGCAGGCCGTTTTCACCGTGCCGACGCGGGCGCTCGCCAACGACAAGCTCGGCGAATGGCGCGCGAAGGGCTGGGACGTGGGCATCTCCACGGGCGACCTCGCGGATCGGCTGGAGGCACGCGTGATCGTCGCCACGCTGGAGACACAGCGCGCGCGCTTTCTCCGGCGGGAGGGGCCGCGGCTGCTCGTGGTGGATGAATACCAGATGATCGGCGACGCCATGCGCGGCGTGAATTATGAGCTCGCACTGGCCCTGGCGCCGCCGACCACGCAATTGCTGCTGCTCAGCGGCAGCGTGGCGAATCCGCATGATGTGGTGGCGTGGCTGCGGCGGATCGGACGGGAGGCAGTCCTCGTCTCGCATGACGTGCGGCCCGTGCCGCTGACGGAGGTTGATTTGGAAACCCTGCCCAGCCGTGCGCCGCTCAGCGTGCGCGGGCTGTGGCCGCGCTTCCTGGCGAATGCGCTGCGCGCGGATCTCGGGCCGGTGCTGATGTTTGCTCCGCGCCGGCTCGCGGCCGAAGATCTGGCGCAACAACTCGCGAGCCAGGTCCCTTGTGAGGATCCGCTGGTGCTTTCGCCGGAACAGGAAGCGCTTGCCGGCGCGAAGCTGGCGAAGCTGCTGCGCGCGCGGGTGGCATATCACCACAGCGGGCTCAGCTACGCGCTGCGCGCGGGCGTCATCGAACCGCTCGCCAAGAACGGGCAGTTGCGCGTGGTGGTCGCAACGATGGGGCTGGCGGCGGGCATCAATTTTTCCATGCGCTCCGTGATCGTGACCGATATCCGCTACATGGCCGGAAACTTTGAGCGGCAGGTGCAGGCGGATGAGCTCGTGCAGATGTTTGGCCGCGCGGGCCGGCGCGGGCTCGATGAAATGGGCCACGTGCTTTTCACCTCACGCAGCCCGCGATTGCTCGATGCGCGGGCACGCCATCTCAAACGCGCGACCCAGCTCGACTGGCCGACGCTCATCGCGGTGATGCACGCCGCGGTGCTGCGCGGCGATGAGCCTTTCCAGGCCGCGCTGGAGCTGAATCGGCGGCTGTTCACACCGCAGGAAATCCCGCTGGGCATCGAGCATGCACGCGCAACCGGACCGATGCCCTGTGGACTTTTCGTGGACATGGAGCGGGCGCGCTTTGCCCGCCGCGCGCAGCCCGAGATGCAAAACTCAAAGGACGCGTGGGAACCGCTCGCGCCGCCGGAACGAGTGCCGCTCGCCGAGGCTTGGGTGCGCGAGGGCGCGCATTGGCGTCCGGCGCTTTCGGTGGCGCACACGCTGGAGCATCTCGGTCACGGACAACTCTGCCGCCTGCCCGCGGAGCGAGGCCGGCGCTACGGACGCGAAGTGGTGCTGGGCGCGCGCGGCGTGGGCGGAATCGATCTCGCCCCCTGGATCCGCGAGCAACTCGGTCTGCGCACCGTGAGCCCGCATGGGCTGGAGGTGGAAGTGCTGGCACGATTGCCGGAGTTGATGGCCGCGCTGGAAAAGCCCCAGGCGGGGAAGAAGGCGGCTGGCGCACAGGAGCGCGCGGAGTTCACCATCGCGAGCATTTTTACGCGCGGAGAACAACTGGTCGCACGGCTCGACTTCGGGCGCCATCGCGTCACGGCGCGCCGCGACTCGCATGGACAGGCCCTCATCGAGCCGCCGGCGCGGGAAGTGCGGCCGGCCTGCTGCGAAAGCTGCCCGGAGCTCGGCTGGTGCACGAGCACGACGATCAACGTCACAGCAGCGTGGGCGTGGCGGAAGCTAGAGCTCATCGAGCGCGACGGCCGCCCCACGCGGCGCGGCGTCCTTTTCAGCTTCTTCCATCACGGCGAAGGCCTGGCCATCGCCGCCGCGCTGGAGGACGAATCGTACCCCATCGCCGATCTCGTCTTCGATCTCGCCAATCTCCGCGCCGGGGCGCGTTTCTCCGGTGACGATGCGCCGCATTCCGGACGGCTCGGTGCGCTGTGCCAGACGGTCTATGAGCGTGCCGATTTTCCCGGCTATCTCGAAATGGGGGTGCCGACCGAATACGGCGCCGGCGCCTCGGAAATTGTGCGCGAGCACGTGGAACTGAAAACGCCGCGCGCCCGGCTCCTCACCGAATGGCTGCGTCCCGGCGACCTCGAACGCGCGCTCATCGAATGGCGGAGCCTGCTGCGGCACATCACGCTTTCGCCCGACTACGAATGGGAGCGCTGGCGCGAACTACGCACCGCCGCCCGGCGTTACGTAGAGCAGACCGGCTCCCCCACCCTCGCCGCGCTGCCTCCTCTGCTGGCCTCGCAACGGCGGAAGCTGTAACCAGATAATTATACAGTCATACTACGCGAACGACAGCGCTTCCAAAAATCGGCAAACTTCCCCGAAAAATTTCTTGTCTCCGGAACGGTCGCGTGTATTTTTCGCGCCCCCAATTGGGAAAGGATCGTTAGCTCAATGGTAGAGCAAGTGACTCTTAATCACTAGGTTGTAGGTTCGAGTCCTACACGATCCACCACCCGGAACCTAAAGCGGTGGAGCGCTTTAACTTTGCCATGTCCCACGGCGCCCGTGCTCGCATGCGACCCCCGGCATTTCAAGAAGCCCGGGATGCCGTTTCCCCTTGACGCAAGTGAATAATTTTTGAGAATCGGACCCGTTCCACGAACCCAAATCCAAATCCTTGGTGGCCCGAAGACCAGAGTGGATGAGTGAACCAGTTTCACTCTGACCTCCAGTGGCTCGAGACAGAAATGACGCCTATGAAAACTCTTCTTTGCGCTCTCTCGAACCCTTGCCCCGTCACTCGATGGGCGACCGTTCTCGCGATCACCTTCGGTCTTTGGCTCTCGCCGGCGCTCCGCGCGGCAGACGGGGCCAAAGTGGATGTGAACGACATTTCGTTCCTCTGGCCGGTTCCGAAAACCGCGGCCGACGCCAATGCGCTCATCTCGCTGGCGGATGAAGGCAGCGACGGGCCGCTGGTCAGCGATGAGGTCTTCAAGATGCTCATGGACAAAGCGAAGACCATGGGCGTCGACGGCAATACAATCAGTTTCCCCAGTGGCGCCGCAGACGACAAGAAGGCCTGGAAGATTGCCGGCATCCGCGTGAATCCCTCGGCCATCGGCACGAACCCAAAGGCGCTCGCGGCCGCGGGAGAAATTCCCGGGGTGCGGCTTATCGTGCAGCCGATCACCATCGATGGCGACAACATCACCATCCACGATTTTGCGGCGCACGTGGTGTTTGATTTTCTGCTGAATCAAACGCCGCCCTTCCAAGCCGACCGCGATGGTTTTCGCACGATCGTCGATGATTTGGTGCTGCTCAAAAAATCGCTGGCGGATCAAGGAGTGGACACCAACGGCGCTCAGCTTGGCGTGCATCCGGGGTTCAAAAAAGACCTCGCCGGGATGACGGCGAAAATCCGTCAGTTCCTCAAGAAAGACCTCAACCAGAAACGGCTCCACGTGATTTCGTTCATGGGCATTCCTGGGGGGTTCGAGCCGTGGATGTTTTTCAAGGTGGTCATCGCCAACCAAAAC
>FTCB01000341.1_pt1 | contig 11826 bp, 5 predicted proteins | sample 1639431 | NCBI WGS metagenome assembly FTCB01 (sample SAMEA3914864, study PRJEB12502) | metagenome | biome: forest; material: soil | place: USA | collected 2012-03-12 | depth 0.3 m
GCAAGGCTCTGGTCGATTGATCCTCGACAACACCGGGGCGGGTGGGCGGGCCAGCAGCACGGCGGCCACCTCGCTCATTGATGTGCGGGCGGGCAAACTCGTCCTGGTGGGTGCGGGCAGCAATAGTGCCAATGGCGGTTCGAATCCCGCAGGCAGTGCGAAGATTCAACTGAATGGCGGTGGCCTGATGCTGGACACCAAGGGCAGCACCGTGATCGGTGCCAACACCACGAACATCGACACCGCCATCACCACCACGCAGAATTCCACCATCGAAGTAGTGCCCAGTGGCAACGGCGGCACCGTCTCCGTGCCGGTGGTGATCGCGCTCGGCAGCGCGGCCAATGGAATCACCCTGGCGAACGGCTCGACCTTGACCGTGGATTTGTTTGGCGGCTCCCGGAGCGCCACTGCGTTGGGGAACAACTTCGTGGGCAACACTGTGGTCGCCAATGGTGCCAATCTCTCGGTGAATGGCGTCATCAGCGGCAGCGCGGGGCTTACGGTGCGCTCCAGCCAGTTCAATGGCGGCAACCTGCCGGTGCCCGGAAGCATCACGCTCACCGCGGCGAATACCTACACCGGCACCACCGCCCTGCGCGGGGTGGTCTACAATGCGCCCCATGTGGCTGGCGGCGGCCTGATCGGCGTCACGGCGGCCAACGGCACGCCACTCACGATGACGCTCTCCGGCAACGGCACGATTCTCAACACCTCGGGCCTGACCTTCCAGGCGGCGCGGCTTACGCTCGACGACAGCGGAACCAATCTGACCGCGGGCGCCGGGCGTCTCGCGGACAACCTGCCAGTGGCCCTCAATAGCAGCATCTTGAATTTCGTCGGCAATACCACGGCGGCGAGCGGCGAGACCTTTGGCACCTTGACAGCCAATGGCGGCTTCAACGCCGTCACCATGTCCGGCGTGGCGACCGGCCTTGCCACGACGTTGACCGGCAACAATCTGGCGCGTGCGAACCGTGCGCAACTCGCCTTCCAGGGCACCTCGCTCGGCACGCAGGCCACGGCCTCGGATCTGGTAAAGTTCAACATAGTGCCGTCGGCGACCCTGACGGATGGCGTGCAACTCGTCGGCGGAGGCGGAGTCTTCGGGGCGGCGACCAAGAACGTGAGCATTCTGCCCTTCGCGGTCGGCACCACCACCACGGCGGCTCCGCTGAGCTGGCGCTTCGTCGGCTACGATGCGGCGAATGGCATCCGTCCGCTCGATGTCACGAATGATTTCGAAGCGATGACCGGCACCAATGTGGGCGCCAACGTGCGTGACCAACTCACCGCGGCGGCCGTGGCCATCACCGCCCGCGCCACGGATATCAATAGCTGGATCCTCGATAACAGCACAGCGGCTGCCTCGACAGCCACTCTCACCGGCCAGGTGAATGTCACGTCGGGAGCCCTGCTGCTGACGACCAGCAATACCACTCAGGGCGCCGTGACGCTGACCGGTGGCACCGTCAACTTTGGGACCGCGGAAGGCATCATCACCACCATGGGTCTGACGGGTTCGACCATCGCCAGCGCGATTACTGGCTCCAACGGCTTGACGGTCGGCGGTGCCGGACAAACGGCCATCACCGCCGATAACTCGGCGGGCCTGACCGGCACGATCACCGTCAACGGCCAATTGAGCATCCCGGCCGACACCGCGCTCGGCAATCCAAACAATCCGGTGAACATGAACGGCGGTACGCTGCGCTTCAGCGCGGCGACCACGCTGCCCGCCACCCGGGCCGTGACGCTTCTGGATAATACGACGAGCGTGTTTGATACGCTCACCGGCACCTCGATCATCAATGGTGCTATCACCGGCTCCGGCGGCCTGGCCAAGATCAGCGGCAATCAACTCACGCTTTCGAATCCTACCAATAACTATACCGGCCGCACCGAGGTTTACACGGGCACCCTGGTGACCAACTCCGGGCCCACGGGTGACATCCTCGACAATGGCGCCGTGACTTTCGACCAAACCTTCAACGGCACCTACAACGGCAGCATCACCGGCTTTGGCAGCTTTACCAAGTCCGGGGCGGGCGTCGTGACCTTCAACACACCGCACCTTTACACCGGCGCGACGACACTCTCCGCGGGCGGCTTGATCCTGAATGGCGACTTCATCCTGCCGATGTCGACCGTGCTGACCATGGGCAGCGGCGCGAACCCCATCAGCCTCGCGATGAACGGCAACCATACGTTCCACTCGATGTCGCTGACGACCTCCGCGACCACGAACACGATGAGCATCGCGGCTGGCAAAACCGTGGCGGTGAACCTCGGCATGACCATCGCCGGCGGCGCCAGCGTGACGCTGAGCGGTGGCGGCGATATGACTATCGGCGGCGACATGAACATCGGCGTCACCAATACGAGCGGCGCGTTCAAGATGACGGCGGGCAACCTTTCCATCGGCAGCGGTTCCACGAATAACCTGCGCATCGGCGTGAAAGCGACCGCCACCGCCGGCAACGTGAGCGGCACCTTCGATCTCTCCGGGGTGCAAACTTTCGCGGCCAATGTGGGCAACGTGCAAATGGGCGTCGATCTGGTAACGCAGAACGGCACCATGGGCCCCACCTTGATGCAGCTCGCCACGAACAACGTCATTGTGGCCACCAATGGATTCCTCGTCGGCGATAGCCCGGCCGATGGTGTCTCCTCGGGCAATCAGGTCATCCTCGGCGCGGGCATCAATACCATTACCACGCCCACCCTGACCATCGGTGCGCGCAAGATCGGCGCGAGCATGACGATCGGCAGCGGCGGCACCTTGAATCTCAGCAACGGGCTTTTTCCCACCGATCTCAACATCGGTGTGAACAGCGCGACCGGCAGCGCCACCGCCACCACGAACTCTGTGGATTTCACGGGCGGCACCGTCATCGCCGCGCTCAACAATGTCGTCATTGGCGCGCGCACCGGCTCGCCCAGCGGCACGAACGGCGGCAGCGCCACCGCGACGCTGACCATCGGCACGAGCGCGCTGAACAACGTGACCGCCAACTCCGTCATCATCGGCCAGACCAATGCCAGCACCGGTGGCACCGCGCCCATCGGCACGGGCACGGGCACGCTCAATATGAATGGCGGCAGTCTGTCGATGGGCTCGGTCATTCTCGCGCAGAAGGTCAGCGGCAATGCCAATGGCACGCTCAACCTGCTCGGTGGCACCACGAAGGTGGACAGCGACATTCTCGATGGCGGCGGCACCAGCACGCTCGTGCTCAATGGCGGCGCGCTCGACATGCAGGGCCACAACATCGGCGGCCTGACCAGCATCGATAACGTGACGTTTGCCTCCGGCACCCTGGCCAATCTGGGTGAATTCAATAGCGGCGCGACTTTCAATAAGACGACCGCCGGCACCCTCGCGATCACCGGAAATACCTTCTATACCGGTGCAACCACGGTGACCGCCGGCACGCTCCTGGTCCACGGCACGCTGACGGGGACGCCGAGCGTCACGGTGAATACCGGCGCCACCCTCGGCGGCAGCGGCATCATCAATGCTCCGGCGACCATCAACGGGATCCTGGCACCCGGAGCCTCGCCCGGCGATTTGACGATCAATGGCCTCGTGATCTTCAGCGGCACGTCCGCCTTCGCCGTGGAGCTGAATGGCTCTGTCATTGGCACGGGCTATGACCAGCTCACGGTCGATTCCGCAGGCAGCACTGAAATCGACTTGGGTAGCACCATCTCGCTCAGCCTCGGATTCACCCCGACCTTGGGCCAGGTGTTCCGGGTCATCGACAACCTCAACGCCTTCGCCATCGCCGGCACCTTCGATAACCTGGCTAACCACGGGACCATCGGTGCTGACTTTAGTGGCAGCCACTGGACTTTCGAAGCCAACTACGCCGGTGGTACCGGCAATGACCTGACGCTGACCGCGATCGCCGTTGTGCCGGAGCCCTCCACGGCGCTGTCCTTGCTCGGCGGCCTCGGCCTCCTTGCCAGCCTGCGCCGCCGGCGGAAATAGGGAGCAGCAAGGAAACGATAGCTTCCGTGTGAAGTTCTTGGCTCGCGAACCGTGAAGCGCATGGTCTCCATCAGGCCATGCGATGAGCGGTATCCTTCATCACCGGAAAGCTGAGCGGCCCGGCCAATCGCGGCGAAGCTGTGCCTGGGATGTGCGAGAGCAAGTTGGTCGCCGATACCGAGGCGTGCCCTCGCAGTGAGGCCGAGCGCATCGGGTCCACGGTGCCCCGGGGTTTTCCGATGGGCGCCGCTTACGTCGCCAGGATCGACCTAATGACATGGCCATGAACGTCAGTCAGGCGGCGATCGATGCCGTTGTGACGCCAGGTGAGTTTGGTGTGATCGATGCCCAGCAGGTGCAGGATGGTCGCGTGGAGGTCGTAGCAATACGTCGCGCCTTCCGCGGCTTTGAAGCCCCAGTCGTCGCTCTGCCCGTAAGTCGCTCCGGGCTTTACGCCGCCGCCCGCGAGCCAGGAAACGAAGGAGCCGCCGTTGTGATCGCGGCCGTCGCCGCCTTGCGCGAAGGGGGTGCGGCCAAATTCCGTCGTCCAAATGACGAGCGTGTCCTCCAACAGCCCGCGCTGCTTAAGATCCGCGAGCAGGGCACCGGTGGGCTGATCCACACTGGCCGCGATGGGCGGCAGTTCTTTGGGGATGCTGCCGTGATTGTCCCAATTATTCGTCGCTCCTTGCGGACCGCTCCACACCTGCACAAAACGGACGCCGCGTTCCACCAGTCGCCGGGCGAGCAGGCAGCGACGGCCGAAGTCCTCGGTCGATTTGTTTTCCAGTCCGTACGCGGCCCGTGTGACGGCGTTCTCGCGTGACAGATCGAATGCTTCGGGGGCCGCCAGTTGCATTTTGGCGGCCAGTTCCGAAGCGGCGATACGCGCCTCCAGCCGGGAATCGCCGGGATGCTCCGCGGCATGGGCGCGGTTCATTTGCTCCAGCAGGGCGATGCCGTCGCGATCGGCCTCGCGGGTGGCGAAGCGAAAACGCTCCTGCGGAAAAAGATCAGGGATGCTCCGCTCGATGACCGTTGCTTGATGCGTAGCGGGGAGAAATCCCGCGGAGAAATTTCCCTGCTGGTTGTAGGGGAGTCCGCGGGCGTCGGGCAGGACGACGAAAGTCGGGAGATTATCTGCGAGACGTCCCAAGGCGTAGCTCACCCAGGCACCGAGACACGGGAAACCCGGCAGCAGGAAGCCGGTGTTCATCATGTAGCTGCCCGGGCCGTGCACATTCGTCTTCGAGGTCATCGCCATGAGAAAGGCGAGGTCGTCGACATGCCGGGCCATGTGCGGAAAAATGCTGCTCACCCAGCGTCCACATTGCCCATGCTGCGCAAAGGCAAAGGGAGACTTCATCAGCGCACCACAGTCGCCCGTCTGGCCTTCGGGGCGCTCCTTGGGGCCGAGCTTTTGCCCGTGCAAGCGGTCGAGCTCGGGCTTGTAGTCGAAGGTGTCCATCTGGCTCACCCCGCCATTCATAAAGAGCTGGATCACCCGCCGGGCCTTTGGCGGGTGAGTGAGAAAGGTGGGCGGAGCGCTGGCGCCCGTGGCGCGGGCGGGGGAGCTTTCACCGGCGAGAAGCGCGGCGAGGGCCACGCCTCCAAAGCCGCCGCCGGTCTGCCGCAGAAACGCGCGGCGGCCGATCGGCAGCGGGAAGTCTGGGGCATTCGTGACGCGCATACATCGGGTAGACCGGCGGGAGAGGAGTTTGCTAGACAGCCGCAAGCGGCGGGATGCGCCGTGGAATCCGGCCATGGGCGCAGTGCATGGATCATTCCACGAAAAGGAACTCGTTGCTATTAAACAGCACCCGGCAGAGGGCCGGGAGGCCATGCCTTTCGGCGTACGCGATGAACGCTTTGGCCTCCTCCTCGCGGGGTTCGCGGAGCAGGGACTCGCGGACCGCGGCGTGCACCCGGCCCGGAAGATCGGGCGCGAGTTTTTCCAATCGGCTGGCGAAGTGCTCGCTCTCACGCAGGACGAAATTGTTGTTCCAAAGCGCGAGCGCTTGGAGCGCCGAGGCGGAGAAAGGGCGAGTGGGCGCGAGCTGCGCGGCATCTGGAAAATCCAGCGCGGCCATGAAGGGATCGGCGATATTTCGATACACGAGACGATAGATGCTGCGGCGATTCACGCCCGGCTGATCCCAATCGAACCCCGTGTAATCGAGCATGGGGGTGTCCTGAATCATCGGCCCGACTTTAAAATATTTGACGGACGGACCGCCCATCGTGAGGTCGAGTTGTCCGGCGACTTGTAAGACCACATCGCGAAACGATTCGGCATCGAGGCGGCGGCGCGGAGCATGCCACAGGAGGCGGTTGTCGGCGTCGATTTCAAATGCCTGGCGTCCACGAGCGGCCGCGGGATCTGAATTCGCCTGGCTCGAGCCTTGGCGATACGCGGCGCTCGTCACGATCATGCGATGCAGGCGCTTCAACGAACCACCGTGATCCCGGAAGTCCGCGGCCAGCCAGTCGAGCAATTCCGGATGCGAGGGCATCCCGCCCATGCGGCCCAGATCGTTCGGCGTATCCACGAGGCCCTTGTCAAAATGGTAATGCCACACGCGGTTCACGATGCTGCGCCACGTCAGCGGATTGCGGGGATCGGCCAGCCAATCGGCGAGAGCGGCGCGGCGAGCGGCTTCACTTTTTGGATCCGGAAAATCGAAGCGTGCTTTCAACTCCGTGACGCAGGCGAGCGCGCCCGGCGTGGAGAGCTCGCCGGGTTGATTCAAATCGCCGCGCTTCAAAACGGAAATGGGCTTCGGTTCGCTGAGAGACACCCGCTTGTCCCCACGCAGTACGGTCGTGCCGGCGGCATAGACGAATTCTGGCGGTGGAAGTTTGGCCAGTTCCTCCTGCGCGCGCGCAGCAATGGCCTGGGCTGCCAGGGCCAGTTCTTGCGCCTGGCTGCGTTGCGGCGAGGGAAGCGCGAGCGCTTCCGCGACCGTGGCCGGCAAGGGAGCCGCGAGGCTCGGCGGGGCATCGGTGACCGAGAGCCGCAGCCGGCCAATGATGTGGCCGGTGCCGTGGAGTTGCTTCAGGACGCAGCGCAGCGAAGCGCCCTCAGCCAAAGTGAGTTTCTCGGACAATTCGAACACGGCAATGTGCGACTCGCCCACACGCGGATAGATCCCCCAGGCGGTCTTTTCGTTGCCATCGATGGCGTGTGCGATCGTCCAGCCCTCTTGATTGAAATCCGCGATTGCCTGGCGGATGGCGACGCGCCGGGGAGCCTTTCCGGGTTGCTCCGCGAACAACTCGAACTCGCTGAGGTGCAGATTTCCATTGTCCTGCCGGCCGGGGCCACGTTTCGGCAACGTGTCGTCGGCGAGCACCTCGAGCCGCACGACCGTGAGGGCGCGCAGTTTGGGTGTGAGCGTGACGCTGAGAGTTTCCACGTCGGGCCGCGCGCCGCTGGAGAGCAGCGAAGCGTCGTCGCGTGGTTGCAGCGTGGAGCCGCCGGCGGAAGTGAACGAGATCGGCTGGGGCGTTTCCCATCGCGCGAAGGAGTTCAGCGCTTTCTCCCACTCAGCGGAAATCCGATGACCTTCGCTTCCGAGCAATACGGCGGCGTCGCCGGCTTTCGTCGCGGCGTCGAGTTTCTGCCAATGCGCCCGCGTCTCGCGGGTGGAGGGCATTTCGTCATAGCTGACGTCGCCTTTCGTGACGCCTGCAAACACGGCCGCGAGCGCGTAATAGTCCCGCTGCGGAATGGGGTCGAATTTGTGATCGTGGCAACGCGCGCAATTCGCGGTGGTGCTGGTGAACGCCGCCATCGTTTGGGTCACCATGTCATCGCGATCCACGATCTCGAACATCTTGGGCGCGGTGTCGGCTGCGCTTTGGTCGAAAGGACCCGCTCCCAGAAAGCCCAGCGCCGCCGTCAAACGCGGCTCGCCGGGAAAGAACGCATCCGCGGCGAGTTGCTCGCGAATGAAACGCGGCCACGGAGTATCCGTATTCAGCGCCGCGATGACGTAATCCCGGTACCGCCACGCGTGATCGCGGATGCGGTCGTGCTCGAAGCCGTGGGTGTCCGCGAAATGAACGGTATCGAGCCAGTGCCGGGCCCATCGTTCACCGTAGCGGGGAGAGGCGAGCAGCCGATCCACTAGTTTTTCGTAGGCTTGCGGATCGGGGTCGCTGACGAAGGCCGCGACTTCCTGTCGTGTCGGCGCCAATCCGTGCAAATCGAAAGTGACCCGTCGGATCAAGGTGCGGCGATCCGCCTCGGGTGCCAGCCGGAGGCTTTTTTCCACGAGCTTGGCTTGAATGAAAGTATCGATCGAAACCCCGGTTGGAGCATTGGCTGGCAAAGGTTGGAGTGACCACCAGGGGCCCTTGTCCTTTACCGCGGTGGTAGCACTCGTGCGCGGATCGGGCGCGCCGCGTTTCACCCATTCCACGAGCAGGGAGACTTCGTTCTCGGGCAGCGGCTTTTTCGGCGGCATTGCCGTGTCGTCTTCGACGCGTTGCACCGCTTTGATGAGCAGGCTCTCCGCCGGCCGGCCGGGAACCACTGCCGGGCCGGAGTCGCCGCCCTCACTCCAGCCGCTGCGGGAATCGAGTGTCAGCCCTGCCTTCATTTTCCCCGAGGTGTGCGAGTGGCATTCGTAACACCGGTTTTCGAGAATCGGCTGGATGCGTTCCGTGAAGAAAGCGGTGTCGTCACTGGCCATCGCCATGCTTCCCAGGAGGCCGAGGACGAAAAGCGGGAGGGTGTCGATGCGCCGAGTTTCGAGGCATGCCAAAGATGATTTGCTATCGGGATAGCGAGTCACCATGGGTAAAGTCGGCTCTCGCGCAACTCTTTGGCTGGGCGTAGGGTAAAGTGAATGAAGCGCGAAGTGCGGTTACCAGGGAGTGAAGCGCAGACCAAAGAGGGCGAGGAGGCTCAGGAACAGCAGGCCCATCGAGGGCAGGAAAAACGGATGATAGTGGTCGGCCACCTGCGGCTTCTTTTCGAGAACCACGACTTTCTTCATTTCATCGATGCGCTGGAAGACGGTCTGAAGCGCCTCGGGAGTGACGGCATTGAAAACCTCGCCGCCGGTGGCGCGGGCGATGCCGACGAGCGCTGGCTCGATGCGTTCGTCGGTCATCAAGATTCCAAAGACGGCGATATTTTGCGCGCGTAGCGCCTCGATGATTGGGCCATCCAGCGGTGGCTTGATGTCACTGCTCTCGCCGTCGGTGATCAGGATGATCATGCGGTCGCCGGAGGGGCGCTGCGCGAGAAGGTCCGTGGCACCATAGAGGGCCTTGCCGATGTAGGTGATGCCCCAGAGTTCGTCCGGCAGGCCGTGGCGGCCCATGGATGGCGGATCCAGTTTGGGGTTATTCGGGACGATGAAGGGGCGCGCGAGGGCAATCGATTGCGTATCGAGCGTAAGCGGCAGCCAGTGGATGAAATGCCGGGAGAAGATGGTGAGGCCGAAGGCGTCTCCCTGGCGGTAATTGATGAATTTCAGGATGGCATCCATCGCCGAATCAAAGCGGGTGTGCCGCCCATTCACCTGCGAGCCGTGATTTTCCGCCATGCTGCCGGAGGTATCGAGAACGATCTGGATATTGGTGAGCTTTCGCTCGGTCTCGGGTGGAGTGAACGTGATGGGGTGGGCGAGGAAGATGATGGCGAGCGCGAGCAATCCGGCCGGCAGACAGTTGGCGCATTGCACGAGGAAGCGGAGGACGAGGCCGCGGCGCTGGCGCCCATGATCAAAAGGCAAGGCGATGGGCTGGCCGCGGCGGACCCATTCCCAAAACGCGAGAATGACGGGGAGCGCGAGCAGCGCGAGCCATTGAGGATGCAGGAAGGTCATAGGCGAGCGGCCTCCGTGGTGGGTGTCTCCTCCGTGATGGAACGGGTCATGATGGCGGCAATGTCCTCATGGCGAATATTGGAGGCGGGGTGATGCAGCCAGCGTTGGAGCTGGCGCAGGGCTGCTCCCGTTTTTTCGTGGCGGCCAACGGCGTCGAGGGCCGCACTCATGGTCGCACCGGGAACGGCGACTTCCTTGCGCCAGTGGCGGAGCAGCAGCATCTCAAGTTTGGCCTTGGCCGCGGCGTCCAGCGTGCCGGCTTCCAACTGGGCGAGAAAGGCGCGGAGCAACTCCGCTAACGTCGGATCGGGAGGCGCGGGGGCGGCGGCCCGCGGAGGCTTGGGGCGCTTGTAAAAGATGAGCAAAAGGAGCCAGAGGATCCAAAAAATACCGAGGCCGGCGAGAGTCGCGTAATAGTGGCCCCCGACATCGATAGTGACCTCCTCGGTTTCCTGAATCCGGGTGTCGAGATTCTTGGAAAGCTTGGAGTCGCCGTGAAATTGAAAGGAAGGCAGATCGGCGAGCGGGCTTCCGTCTTCCGCCGTGAGGTAGTCCTTCAGATTGAAGGTGCCTTCGCGATTGACGATGTAGCGCACGTCGTAGATCCGGGCGCCGCTTTGTTCAGTGGCTTTGGCGATGCGGACGTTGACGGCGACGCCCCATTGGTAAGGCGCCACGGTGAGCGGTGGGCCGCTGTAAGTCACGATGGCCGCTTGCTCCACGCCGAGCGGGACGTTGAGGGAGTTGTCAGGTTTCCGCGGCCAAAATAGAAAAGCCGCAGCGACGGCCAGCAGGCCCAAAACGGCCAGCGCCCACACGGACTTTCGCTGATAGAAGGACCGTCTTTCCATCTTATCTCCCCGTGCTTCCGCCGAAGCCGCGGCGTTTTAGAAAATGGCGCAGCTTTCCGAGGATGGGCTGCTCCGTCGGCAAATGCAGATAGTCGATGCCGAAGCGGGTGAGTTCGTTCTTCCAGCCCTCGGCATCGACCCCGGCTCGGCGCCCATGGCCGACAAAGGCCCGGCCGGACTCGGCCTCGACTCCGCGAAAAAGTCCGATGCCTTTCACCGGCAACTCCGCGGGGTCCTGCAGATGAAGGACGATGCAGTCGTGCTCCTGCGCGAGGACTTGCAAAGCCGGGAACGCCTCGGGGTCGTGCAAATCGCTGAGCACGATGACCATGGTGCGGCGCTTCAGCGAGGGGGCTACTTCGCGAGCGCGATGGGCCAGCGAGGTCGCCTCAAGAAAATCATGGTGGCGGAGCTGGTGCGACCATTCCATGACGACATTGCGCGAGAGCGTGGGGCGGATGTGCAACTCCCGCGCGCCGCAGCCGAGCAGGCCGACCGGGGTCATATTCGCCTGGGCGGCGAGGGCGATGCCCGTGGCGATTTGGACCGCCCAGCCATATTTGCTGACCGGCTGCGAAGTCACGCACATGGAGGCCGAGGTATCGAGCAGCAGATAGAGCGGGAGCTGTTTCGATTCCTGGAACTCCTTGATGAAAAGTTTGCCGGTCCGCGCGGAGATTTTCCAATCGATCGATTTCACCGGATCGCCCGGCACGTAGAGCCGCGATTGCACATACTCCAGCCCTGCGCCGTGGAAGACGGATTCCTCCTGGCCAAAGTTCAGGCTGTTGGCGAGATGCTTCACCGCGACTTCAAATTGCCGTGCGTCGAGGGGATCGTGGTTGAGCTTTACTTTGCGGCGCATGGGATGACGAGATTGCCCGCCGGTGCGGGGCCGCTTCCTTCCTGCAAATACCAGGAGCGGGTGGAGGTTCCATTGACCAGGACGTTGCCGATGACCGAAACCGCTGAGGGATTCGGGAACTGTTTGCCGCCGGCGGTAACCAAAATGAGATTTGGGCTGTTGGTATTTGGGCGGGCGTCGATGAAATTGTTTTCGATGGTCACGCGCTGCGAATGGTTGACGACCATGATGACTCCGTTGGGCTGGCGCAGGGAGCCGCCGATGATGGTATTGCCC
>FTCB01000529.1_pt1 | contig 11821 bp, 7 predicted proteins | sample 1639431 | NCBI WGS metagenome assembly FTCB01 (sample SAMEA3914864, study PRJEB12502) | metagenome | biome: forest; material: soil | place: USA | collected 2012-03-12 | depth 0.3 m
CCCTTTCGGAACGTCTCGAGAAGCGGGCCCTCCACGCGATAGTAATCGTCGCCGGCAACGTGGGCCACGAAATCGGCCTGGTAGGTTTCGTCCACGGTGTCGCCCACTTTCACATGCGCGCGAGTGACGAAGGAGAACGAAGAACACATCGCGCAGAGCACCACGAGCAGGGCGATCAAGGAGACAAGGTAGCGGCGAACCATGCGCGCGGTTATATGGAATCCACCGGATGAAGGAAAGGCTTGGGAGATCCGCCGAACAGACGAGGCGCCCGCTATTTCAAGTCGTAGCACATCAGCGAATCGTCCGCGCGCACGTAGAGCTTGCCATCATGAATGGCAGGGTGCGGCCAACTCGGGCCCTTGACCACCGCGAGCTTGAAGACGCCCTTTTCCGTGTAGCCGGATGGTGTGGCCTGGATGAGTGCCATCGTGCCGTCCTGATAGCGGAAGTAGAGATTGCCGTCGGCGGCGATGACGGCGGCGCTTTCCTTGCCGGGACCACGCTCTTTTTCCCACACCACACGCCCGGTCTTCCATTCGAGGCAAATGGGGAAGCCATTGTTGTGGCCTTTGCCGGCGTAAATGTAATCGCCGATCCGCACCATGCCGCCGTGGTGATTTTGAAACACACCGGCATTCAGCCAGTATTGTTCATTTGCCACCACGGGCGAACCCGCGATCTTGCCGCCGCCGCTCTCCCCGCCGGTCTGGCCGCGCGCTTTGTTGAGGTCCGCTTCCACGCGGGCGACTTCGGGTTTGATGGACTGCACCAGTTTGTCCGCCGCCTCGTACTCGGGTGTCCCCTTCTGCGTCTTGGCGCGCGCGTCGCGGTTCTTCGCCAGCGTGGCGTTGAGCTCGGCGAGTTTCTTCGTGAGCTCGGCGACTTTCGCTTCATCCACTTTCGGCACAGCAGCAGCCGGGGCACTCGCCGCGTCCCTCTCGATCTTCAAGAGCGCCGCACCCGTGCCGTAGCCGCTGCTCACAAAAACGTAGTCGTCCCACACCAGCGGCGTCGGAATCACGGCGGTGCCATTGGCCACGCGATTGTAGTGCCAGAGCAGCTTGCCCGTCTCCGCATCCACGCCGATGGCGCCTTTGCCGACGAGCGTGACGTACTGGCGGATGCCGGCCGCATTGCTGATCACCGCGCCGGTATAACCCGCGCCATCGTGGCCCTTGCCCATGAGCGTGGCGGCGGTTTTCCAAAGAATCGCGCCGGTCTTTTTATCGAGCGCCGCCATCACGGCCTCGGCACTGCCCGGGATGATGATCAGCTTGCCGCCGTCCACGAGCGGTGATTCCGAAAAGTCCCAGCCGGGCTTGGGCGGATTGCCAAAATCGGTCTCATAGCTCTTGCGCCACACTTCCTTGCCGTCGGCCGCGTTCACACATACGAGATCACCGCGGGTGCTCAGCGCGAAAACGAGGCCGCTGTCCACCGTGGGGGTGCAGCGCGGCTCGCCGCCGTGATCGGAAATCTTCGAGGCCCATTTTTCCGAGTGGGTGGCCTCGTCATACGCCACAATATACTGCCCGTCTTTCCGCCCGCCCGTGGTGAAAATGATCCCGTTCACGATGGACACCCCCGCGAGCCCCTTGCCGATTTTGTCGATCTGCCATTCCAGCTTCGGGCCGCCCTCCGGCCATTGCTGGAGCAGGCCGGTGTCCGGAAAAATGCCGTCGCGATTGGGGCCGCGCCATTGCGGGATGTCCGCCGGCGCCGCGAAAAGCTGGGTGGAACAGAGGGCGAGCGGAAGGAGCAGTTTGGGAGTCATGATCCTTTCAATCGCGAGAGCCTTGGGTCCTTTGGGTCCCTCAAGAGAACGCTGAATAAAAGCGAGTCGCCGCTTGGAGTGCGGTGGCAGAGCGAAGCGGCGACACCGCCCTTGGCATCGTGCCTCCCGCTACTGGTTCACAAAATCGCCTCCGCCAGGCAATCCCCCGGGATGTTTTGCCACGGTGCAGGCGAAAGCCTCAAAAGGCGGTGTCGCCGCTTCGCTCTGCCACCGCACTCCAAGTGACCCCCGCTTCATTCAGCGTCTCCCTAAATCCTTCGAACCTTTCCAAAGAACGCAGATTGGAGCGCGACCCGCTTCAGGACAATCGCCTGTAACAAAATCGAAACACTTTTCCACTAGGCGCGCGAAAAGTTCCGACTACGATTCGTCTCGTTCTGGGGGGAACAGTGGGGTCGTCGGCCAATCGGTCGGCGGCCCCACACTTTTTTTGGTGCGAAGCGTTCAGCGCAGCTTGCGGAAATATTTGCGGTGCTCGCCCATCCGCTTCTCCAGGCGCTGGCGGAGTCCGCGCAAGGAGTTCGTGGGTTTGCTGGCGGCCAGGGCCACGCACAGTTGCGCCATGCCTTCCGCGTCCTTCACGCTCACGTACTCTGCGGCGATGCGCGTCCCCGGTCCGCAGTTGTGATAGTTGCCGAGCGCCACGCACATCGCGGCGGTGCGATAGCCGTACAGCGCGTAGGCCGTCGCCTCGCAAGTGCCGCCCTGCATGAGCGCGCGCTGGTGTGGGAGTTCCGCCGCCTTCGCGCACTCCTGCAGGCGGGCGGTGGCCTCGGAGTCGAAGATGCTCGTGCGGTCCCCAACACGAATGATCGGCCCGCCGCCAATTTTCACCGGCCCGCCTTTCATGCTGCTCGTCTCCAGGGAAACGACGGTGACGTCGCCGGGCAGCACGCCGCTCTTCGCCAACTGCATGGCGCCCACGAAACCGACTTCCTCGGCGCGCGTGAACAGGCCATAGGCGGCGCATTTCGCCTCGCTCTCCTCTAATTCGCGCAGCATGGCCACAATGCACGCGCACCCGACGAGATCGTCGCAGGCGCGTGAATAAATCTTGCCGCCGCGCACCTCGACGGCCGGCAGATTCCACATGGAAAAGGGGCCAAACTTTCGCTGCAGCGCCTTCTTTTTCAAATACGCCTCGGGCACGCCGCCGAGAAATTGCCGGCCCACGAAGCCGGGATGATCCATGTGCGCCGCGAAGGCATAACGCGGCGCGCCGCTTCCGCGCCGGTAGAGTGCGAGCAAATTGCCAAACGCATCGCGCTTGAGTTTCACGTGCGGCAAACCCGCGAGCTGCCGCTCGATTTCCGCGCGCACGAAGTCCTCGTGAAACGGCGCGGTCGGTTGCTCCAGAATGGCGCGAACGATGGGCAGAAATGAGCGCATGGCGCGTGATGCTGCGGCGAAAGGGCGGCGTCAAGCGAAGCGATTTCCCCGCCGCAAAAGACAAAATCATGGCGGAACAAAATGAAGCCCCGGGGAGGCAAAGCGGGTCCGCGGCAAGTTTACGTTTTCCCCATGATTTTGTTCCTCATGATTTGTCTCCAGCCGTCCCTTTTCGTGTTTTTCGCGAATTTCGTGGTCCCTCCGGTGCGTTTTTAGGTTAAGCGAGCAGCGATGCCGTTTTTGCGAAAACTCCGCCACCACCTCGAAGCCGCCGTGCTGCGGTTCATCGCGTGGCTGGTGCCGCGTCTTTCGCGCGGGCAGTGCGTGCGGCTGGCCCATGCGCTGGGCGAAATCGCCTACCGACTCGATTGGCGCGGCCGCGCGGTGGCACTGGAAAATCTGCGGTGCACCCTCGGCGGCACCCTCACCCCCGGGCAACGCCAGGAAGTCGCGCGCGCCAGCTACCGCAATTTCGCGCGCACGATGGTGGATCTTTTTTGGTCGCCCGCCTTCGCGCAGCCGGAAAACCGCCACTGGGTGCGCGTGGAGCAATGGCCGCGGCCCGCCGAAATGCTCGGCCCCGGCCGCCCCGGCACGATGTTTCTCACGCTGCATTTCGGCAATTGGGAGTGGGCCAATCTCGCCTGCGGCTTTGTCGGCTACACCTTTCCCGCCGTCGCTGAGGAATTCAAAAATCCCGCGCTCACGCCCATCTTCACGCGGCTGCGCGAAATCAGCGGCGCGCAGATTATCCCGCAGGAGAACTCGATGCTGCGCATGCTGAAGGCGGTGAAACGCGGCGGCATCACCGCGATGCTCGCCGACCTCAACGTGCCGCCCAGCCAGGCGGCCACCGTCATCCGAGCGTTTGGCCTCGAACTCTGCGTAAGTGTGCTCCACGCCGTGCTCGCCCAGCGCGGCGGCGCCCGCATCATCCCCGTCATCCCCCGCCCCGACCCCGACGGCGGCTGCACCATGCTCGTCGCCCCACCGCTCGACGTGGCGCCCGGCGCCAGTCTGCGCGCGATCGCGCAGCAATGCTGGGACTTTTACGAACCGCATATCCGCAAAAATCCAGGCCTGTGGCTCTGGCCCTACAAACATTTTCGTTACCGCCCGCGCGACGCCAGGGACGGGGAGTACCCCGACTACGCGAACGAATCGAAAGCGTTTGAAAAATTGCGGCGTCGGGAACTGGCATCCTGAGTGAGGGTCCCCCAGATCCTCCATTCTCTCGCGGAGGCGCTGTCGCCGCCACGTCGTGAGCTATTTACGGTCGTTAGTCTGGATCATCTCCGGCGGACTGCTATACGCGTGGGCTTGAACTTCATCCTCCCGATGCACCTCGACACCGACGAAGCCAGCGCCGCTCGCCTGTATAATAGAGCAGCGACGTCCCTCGAGGGGCATCGAACACGGGGACGGGTCGCGCGCGTGCCTCACCAGTCATGACCATCGCCAAACGCCTGTTCCTCTTGCTCGCGGTGCCGATTGTGGCCCTGCTCGCGTTTGGCTTTTTCACCCGGATGCAGTTGGAAAAAATCGAGGAGCGGAGCCGGTTCATGGCGGAATCGCGCCTCGTGGCCCTGACCACGGTGGACAATCTGTCGCGAAGATTTGTGGAGATTCGGGTGAATGTTCGCGGCTATCTGCTCGCCACCACCGACGCGCAGCGCAGCACCGCGCGGCGAGCCTTCGACGATGGCGAAAAAGAGGTCATGGATCTGCTGCGCTACTACGCGGACCATTTGGTCGTCACGGACCAAGGCCGCCGGCTCCTCGGCGAATATCAGACGCTGGGCCGCGAGTGGATAGCGGGCGCGGAAAAGGTGATGGCCCTGGCGGATGCCAGGCAACGCGACGAAGCGATCGAGCTGCTCAACGGCCGTCTCACCGAGGTCGGAGAGCGGCTCGGCAAAGCGGCGGACGAGTGGATTCAAAACAACGAGGACCAGGCGAAGAAGGCCGGCGCCGACGCGGTCGCGGCCATCGAGCAATCGCGCTTCAACCTCCTCGTCGGCAATTTGTCGGCGCTCGTGCTCACGGCGGTGCTCGGTTATTTTACGTCGCGGCGCATCGTGCAGCCGATTCGCGCGCTGGATGCCACCGTGAAGACGATTGCCGCTGGAAAATATGAGCAAGCCGTTCCCTTCACGGAATCGGTGGATGAAACCGGCGGGCTGGCGCGGTCGATTGACGTGCTCAAGCACGGCGCCGCCGCGATGGATGAGCAGCGTTGGGTAAAGGCGAGCACCTCCCGGCTCACCGCGGAATTGCAAGGGTCGGCGACGCTCGAGGAGTTCGGGCAGCGGCTGCTCTCGGGCCTCGTGCCGACGCTCGGCGGAGGCGTCGCGGCCTTTTATTTGTTTGAGGACAAAGCGGCGCGGCTTCTCCGGGTCGCTGACTATGGTCTCGGCGCCGAGGCGAACTCCGCGAAGGCGTTTCGCGTGGGCGAAGGCTTGCCGGGACAGTGCGCGAAAGAGCGCAAAAACGTCACGGTCACGCATCTGCCGCCGGACTATCTCCGCATCGCCTCCAGCCTGGGCACCGCCGCACCAGCGCGAGCGGTGGCGCTGCCGCTGATCTCCAACGACAAGCTGCTGGGCGTGATCGAAGTGGCGACCTTTCATGTCTTCCTCGCGAAGGAAGACGCATTGCTCCAGGAGCTGCTGCCGGTGGCGGCGATGAGCTTTGAGGTGTTGCGGCGGAACCTGCACACGCGCGAGCTGCTCGAACAATTGGGCGAGACGGAGAAATTCTTCCGCAGCGTCCTGGAGCTGGCGCCGGATGGAATGATGGTGGTGGACGCGAAGAATAATATTCTACTCGCGAATGCGCGGTGTGAGACGCTCTTTGGCTACACCAGTGAGGAACTCATCGGGCAGTCGGTGGAGATGCTGGTGCCGGAGCAGCATCGCGCGCAGGAAGCAAAGTTGCGCGAGGAATTTCAACGTGCGCCGGAAGCGCAGGAAGCGGGAGCCACGCGCGAATTGGAAGGCCTGCGCAAGGATCGCTCGCTGTTCCCCATCGAGATCGGACTGAGCGCGCTGCCGGCGCGGCAGAACGAAGGAGCGCAAATCGCTGTGTCCATTCGGGACATCACCGAGCGCAAGGAGAAGGAGAGCGAACTGGAACAGGCGAAGGCGAAAGCCGAGGAAGCGACCGCGATGAAGTCGATGTTCCTCGCGAACATGAGCCATGAAATTCGCACGCCGATGAACGCGATCATCGGCCTGTCGCATCTCGCGCTGAAAACCAAACTCACGCCGAAGCAACGCGACTACGTCGGCAAAGTGCACAATGCCGGCACCTCGCTGCTGGCCATCATCAACGACATCCTCGATTTTTCCAAAATCGAAGCGGGCAAGCTCGACCTGGAGACCACGGACTTCCGGCTGGATGAAGTCATTACCTCCGTCACCACGCTCACCGCGCAGAAGGCGCACGAGAAAGGGCTCGAATTTCTGGCGCATGCCGCGCCCGGCATTCCGGAATGCCTCCTCGGCGATCCGTTGCGGCTCGGGCAGATTCTGACCAACTTCGTGAACAACGCGGTCAAGTTCACCGAGCGCGGCGAGATCCGGCTCGAGATCGAGCAGGTGGAGCGCACGGGCGAGAAAGTGCAGCTCAAATTTTCCGTGCGCGACACGGGCCTGGGCATGACGCCCGAGCAATCGGCGAAGCTCTTCCAGCCGTTCACGCAGGCCGACATGTCGACGACGCGCAAGCACGGCGGCACCGGACTCGGGCTGACGATTTGCCGGCGGTTGGTCGAGCTGATGGGCGGGCGCATCTGGTTCGAGAGCGCCCCGGGCGTGGGCAGCACATTCTATTTCACCGTCTGGCTCGGCGTCGGCAGCGCCAAGGGCAGCGGCAAAATCATCCCCGAAAAACTCACCCATCTCCGCGTGCTCATCGTCGATGACAATCCCGCGGCGCGGGAGATCCTGCAGGAGCCGCTGAGCGGCATCGTCTCGCATGTGGATACGGTGGCCGCCGGCCGGGAAGCGATTACGGCGATTCAGCAGCACGATGCGGCCGCGCCCTACGACATCGTGTTCATGGACTGGCGCATGCCGGGCATGGATGGGCTCCAGACCAGCCGCTACATCAAGAGTGATGAGACCCTGCGGAATCCGCCGCACATTGTGCTCGTCACGGCTTTTGGCCGCGAGGAGGTGCGCGAAGAAGCGGAGCGCTTGAGCCTCGATGGCTTTCTCGTGAAGCCGGTCACCCGCTCGATGATCGTGGATACGCTGGTGAATGTTTTCGCCGAAGCCAGCGACGACGCCGGCGACGGGGAGAGCGAGCACGCGACGCGGCTGCGCGGGGCCCGGATTCTTCTCGCCGAGGATAACGAAATCAACCAGCAGATCGCCGTGGAATTGCTCGAAGGCGCGGGGGCCACGATGAAGGTCGCGAACAATGGACGCGAGGCGGTGGAGATTCTATCGAACGGCCCGCAACCGCCGCCCTTCGATGTGATGCTGATGGACCTGCAAATGCCGGAGATGGATGGCTACCAGGCAACGGCGAGGCTCCGCGCCGACGCGCGCTTTGCGGCGCTGCCCATCATCGCCATGACGGCGCATGCGACGATCGAGGAGCGCCAGCGCTGCCTCGCCGCGGGGATGAACGACCACATAGCGAAGCCGATTGATCCGGCGCTGCTGTTTGAAACGGTGGGCCGGTTTTACAAGCCGGGAGCCGCCAGCAGCGCGCCGCCTGCACCAGCGGCGGTGCCAGCGGCGACCGCTGCAACCAGCGACGATCTTCCATCCATTGCCGGCCTCGATACGGCTGACGGGCTGGCCCGCGTGGCGGGAAATCGAAAGCTGTATGCGAAGCTGCTTCGACAGTTCGTGGAGCAGCAAGGCCCGGCGGTGACTCAGATCACCGCGGCGTTGGCCGGCGGCGATGCCGTTCTCGCGGAGCGTCTCGCGCACACATTGAAGGGCGTGGCTGGCAACATCGGCGCCGGCGATGTTCAGTCCGCCGCCGGGGATCTCGAGAAGCTGATTCGCAGCCGGGCCGATGCGACGGCGCTGGAAGCCGCCAGTCGGCGGGTCGCCGGTGTCCTCGACCCGCTGAGCGCGAGTTTGCGGTCCGCACTGGGGACGGCGGCACCGGAAATTTCGACCCCGGCTCCGGCAGCGATGGAGCCCGCCAAATCCCGCGAAGCTGCCGCCGAGCTGGGCAAACTGCTCTCGGACTTCGATCCTGGCGCCGCTGATTTTGTCACCGCGAACCGCGCCGCCTTGCAGCCGCTCTTCAACGACGGCCACTGGCCGCCATTTGAAAAGCTCGTGCAGGACTACGCTTTTGCCGACGCGCAGGCGCAACTGGCACAGGCACTCCAAGACTTCTCACCCGCATGAAACAACTCTCCGACTGCCGTGTGCTGATCGTGGACGACGCCAAAGCGAATCTCGACATCCTTGTCGAAGGTTTGAAAGCGGATCACAAACTCAGCCTCGCGCTCAATGGCGAAATGGCGCTGCAAGCCGCCGCGCGCACCCCGCCGGATCTCGTGTTGCTCGATATCGTCATGCCCGGGATGGACGGCTACGAAGTGTGCCGCCGCCTGCGCGAAAGGCCCGAGACCGCCGAGGTGCCGATCATGTTCCTCTCTTCGCTGGAGGAAGTGCAGAGCAAAACGCGGGGCTTCGAGGTGGGGGCAAACGATTACCTCACGAAACCTTTCGAGATGCTGGAGGTGAAGGCGCGCGTGCGCTCGCTGCTCAAGGCCAAGGCCTACAGCGACGCGGTGAAAGAACAGCTCGCCGCGGATCTGCGCGTGGCGCGGGAAATTCAAATGGGCATGCTGCCGCACGATTTTTCCGCGTTTGAGCGGCCGTATGGCGTCCGCTTTGGTGCAGTGCTCGAGCCGGCGCGCGAAGTCGGTGGCGACCTCTACGGGGTGTGTACCGCCGGTCCGGAACGGCTCATGATTTTTCTCGGCGATGTTTCGGGCAAGGGCATCCCGGCTTCCATGTTCATGGTGCGCGCGGTCAGCCTCGCGCGCTTGCTGGCGCGGGAAATCGCCGAGCCCGAGCGCATCCTCGCACGGCTCAATGACGAGCTCTCGGCGGACAATCCGTCCTTTATGTTCGTGACGTTTCTTTGCGCCGTTTACGAACCAGCCTCGCGCCGCCTCACGCTGGCCAATGGCGGACACTGCTACCCGCTGCTGCTGCCGCATGACGGGCCGCCGCGCTGGCTGCTCGATAAACTCGGCACGGCCCTGGGCTTCGATGCCGGATTGGAATTCGACCGCGTGGAAGCGACGCTGCATCCCGGAGACGCGGTGGTCTTTTACACCGATGGTGTTTCCGAGGCGTTCAACCCCGAGAGCGAATTGTATGGCAACGATCGCCTACTCGCCGACGCGGCCATTTTCAACCGCCAGGCGGCAGAGGCGGTCAGCACAGGACTGCTCGGGAAAGTTCGCGCCTTTGCGAACGGCGCGCCGCAATCCGACGACATCGCGATCCTGACGCTGAAAATCAATGAGGCGGAGGGTGCGGCATGATTCTGGATCTGCACGCCACCCCGGAAGAAGTCATGCGCGCCGTGGACGCGATGCAAGAGTTTGCGCAGTCCCACGGTGTGCCGGAGAAGATGCTCTTTGGGCTCGCGCTGGCCTTGGAAGAATGCGGCAGCAATGTCGTGAACCACGGCCTGCAGCGCGACGCGGAAAAGACCTTTCAGGTCGCCTTCGACCGCGCCGGCGAGGCTTTTGTCATCGAGTTGCGCGACCGCGGGCCCGAGTTCGACCCGACCGTGGCGCCCGAGGGCAAGCCGCAGGCGGAAGACGACGACCTGCCCGGCGGCTGGGGCATCCAGCTCGTCCGCCGCCAGGTCGACCGCGTCGAGTACCAACGCGAGGCTGGCGAAAACATTCTGCGTCTGACCAAATTCCTGGACAGCGCGTCGAACCAAACAAACCAAAACCCAAAAGAACACCACTGATATGCCACTCGAAATCAAAATTGAACAGGGCCATCTCGGCAAACCCAGCGCTGACGTCGCCACGGTAAAGCTCATCGGCAGTCTCGACACCGCCACCGCACCCGAATTGGAGCGCCAGCTTGCGCCGGTGCTCGCCAGCACCGTCTCGCATCTCATCTTCGATCTCGCCGGCTTGAAATTCATCAGCAGCGCCGGCCTGCGAGTCTTTGCCGCCACGCGGAAGCCGCTCCAGACCCGCAACGGCAATGCGTCTTTCATCAACGCGCAGCCGCAGATCCGCGAGGTATTCAACATCATCCAGGCGCTGCCCGGGGTTTCCATTTTCGAGAGCGTCGAAGAGATGGATCGCTACCTGGCCGCGCGCCAGCGGGCCATCAACCCGAATATCTAGCTCCGAGCACCGCGGCAGAATCAACGGTCTGCGCCGAAGGGCGGCACCACTTTCGAGTGGAACGCTGTTCCTTGCCTTGGTGCCCAACTAAACGACAAGCGACGGCGGCCAGCCGGCATCTTCTCTTCGTCGCCAATCACACCCCGGCCTCATTTCCCTTTCACCCCGTTCATGCGTTTCCTGCATCCGTGTCTTCGCCCCCTCGGCATTTTGTTTCTCACCGCTCCCGCCATTTTTGGGGAAGTCACTGCGCGCTACCTTCGGGTGGAAAACCCGACGGGGTTTGTCATGGAGTTTGGCGAGATCGAAGTTTTCAGCGGCGGGCGCAACGTCGTCCTGAAGCATCCGGAACGGATCCGTGGGACGGTGGCCGCGCAGAAAGACAACCTGCAACCGACCCGCGCCAATACGATCCTGCAGGGAGGCCGTGCCGCCGCGGACCTCACGAATGGCGACGTCGATATCTCGCATCGCGCCCAAGCGTGGACGGCTTACGTGGAGCCGAACGAGAACACACTCCATTGGAATCCGTGGTTCGAGGTCGATCTCGGTCAACCGATGCCGATCGAAAAGATCGTCCTGTACGCCTCCCGCTATCCGTCACGGTTCTACATGGACAAAGGCCACCGCGTCATCACCGCTTTGTCCGCGGATCGCAAGGTCCTGTGGGCCGACAAATGGGATTACTACGACACGAAGCAGTTCCCGCAAGGTGTCTTCACGTTTGCGCCCGCGCCCGGCGGTTCGCTCGCTGGGACGCCCGTTGCGGAGAATGCGCCGGATTGGGTGTCGATGGCGTGGCTGCTGAATGCCGATGCCAGCCATCCTCCCGAGGATGCTGATCGCCGCAAAAAAGTCTTCACGCAGCGGCAGTCCCCGGCGCAGGTGGAGGCCTTTGCCCGCGGCTTTTTTCCGCTCCTCGATTCCCGCCTCCCGGAACTGGCCGAGTCCTTCCGTCTCTATTCCGCGGGACAATACCAGGCCGCGCTCGACGCGTGGAAAAAGTATTGGTTCGCCAAGATGGCCAAGCTGAACCGCCACGTCTCCCTCCACGGCGATTACGTCACCTATCGAGCCGCCGGCGACGACCTGCTGCTCGGCATCATGACCACGATCACGCCGACGGTCGCGACTTCGGTGCGCTACACGGCGGGCGAAATCCCGTGGATCGATCTGCCCGATGATCCCAAGGGACGCGCGGCCGCAATGACGAATACCGAACGACTGGCGCAGGTGGGACAGTGCTGCTGGCCGCTGCTCGCTTCCTACCG
>FTCB01000410.1_pt1 | contig 11795 bp, 13 predicted proteins | sample 1639431 | NCBI WGS metagenome assembly FTCB01 (sample SAMEA3914864, study PRJEB12502) | metagenome | biome: forest; material: soil | place: USA | collected 2012-03-12 | depth 0.3 m
CGATCATGGAAACCTCCGAGCGACCCAAAACTTCCGGCGTTCAACTCGCCATCTACTGGACTGTAGTCAGCCTGCCCCTCCTGTGGGGAATCTGGAAGACCGCGATCAAGCTGCCCGCGCTGTTTCAGTGACCGCGCCCGGCTGAATCTCGACCAGACGAAACCACGGTCGCTCCGGCTGGACGCGCTTGAGAATCGGCAGCGACACATTGAATACAGGGACCCCTGCGCTGGTCTTCGCTTCCGGTTGGCCATTGTGCGCATGGCCGTGGAAGGCCAGCTGCACATTGAAGCGATTGAGAGGCCCCTCGAGGCGCGTGGAGCCGAGGAATGGAAAAATCTCAGGGTCCTCTCCCACCACCGTATCGCGGATCGGCGCATAGTGCAGGAGCACCACGCGTTGGGCCGTCTCGATCCGCCCCAGAGCACGTTCCAGTTTCACCCCATGGTCGATGGCCTCCTGCACAAATGATTTGATCAGCGGCTCTCCCCAGGGATTCAGCATGCGGCGGCCAAATCCGCCGCCGAAGCCGCAAACGCCAGCGAAACCGACCCCGCGGATTTCACAACATTCGCCGTCGAGCATCTGCACACCTGCTTCGGTAAGAATGCGGGTCAGCTCCGCGGTTTGCCCGGATTCGTAGTCGTGATTTCCCAGTACTGCGAGAATGGGAATCGTCGCGAAGCTGCGAATCTCCTCGGCCAGCACATGGGCCTCCTCCGGCAGGCCATAGTCGGTGAGATCGCCGCAGAGCAGCAGCACGTCGGCTGCTTGCGAGGCTTCGGCAAAGAGCGGGTGGAAATGTCCCTTGCCCGATTTGGTGCAATGCAGGTCGGCCGCGGCCGCGATTCGGAGTGGTTTGGAGTCCATATTCATCTCTTCTTCATAAATCGTCGGCGGGGAGGCGGTTTGGCCGTTTCGATCCACGTAGAAAAGCGGCGACACGCGTTTCATTAGTGATGAACAGTTCTCCGTCTGCCTCCGCATTTGGCGTCGATTTCTATCAGCAGGTGCTGGATACGCTGAACGCGGCGTCCGTCGATTTTCTTCTCGGTGGTGCGTTTGCCTTGCATGTGCATACCGGGATCGAGCGCGACACGAAGGATTTCGACCTCATGCTGCGGGCCTGCGATGTCCAGCGGGCTCTCGACGCGTGCCGTGAGGCGGGATTCCGGGCGGACATCGCCTACTCTCATTGGATTGCGAAAGTGCATCGTGGGGAGCATTTCATCGATCTCATTTATCGCGCGGGCAACGGTTTGTGCGACGTGGATGATGAGTGGTTCGCCCACGCCCGCGAGGCGGAGGTATTCGGCCGCAAGGTGCGGCTGAGCCCGCCAGAGGAAATGATCTGGCAGAAATCATTTGTCATGGAACGCGAGCGTTACGACGGCGCCGATGTCATGCACCTGCTGCGCAGCACTGCAGCGAACATGGATTGGGAGCGCCTCATCGCGCGCTTCGCGGAAGACTGGCGCGTGTTGCTGAGTTACCTGATCCTTTTTGGATTCGTCTATCCGCAACACCAAAAGGACATCCCGTCGACCGTCATGGAGCGATTGCTCACTCAGTTGAGGAACGAATCCGCTACAGCTGCGGGGAGCGAAAAGATCTGCCGCGGCACGTTGCTTTCCCGGGGGCAATACCTTCCCGATGTAGAGCGGTGGGGCTATCGCGACGCGCGCTTGGACGAACGCAACAAAATGACCGCGGATGAAATGCTGGCCTGGACCACGGCCATCGATCGAGTGAATCGCTTGCGGTAGGAAACCAGACGTTTCGTCTGCTACTTGCGCTTCGCAGGGTAGGCCGGTGGGGCGTAGGTGCTGAATGCCGTCGCTTTCGCAGAACCCGTATTGGTGAACTTGTGTGGCGTGCCGGCGGGAACGATCACGATGTCGCCGCTGCGCATCCGCCGCTTTTCATCGCCGACCTCGGCGGTGAGTTCACCCTCCACCAGCAGGACGACTTGATCGCTCTTCGGATGGATGTTGGGTTCGCCACTGCTGGCACTGCCCGGAGTAAGCGTCATCACGGCAGTCTGGCTCCGATCGGTCGTTTGCAAGACCTCGAAAAACTCGGAGCTCTGCTGGAGATTGGCGAGATTCATTCCGCGCCGGACAGGCTATGGCCTTGGGCCACACACTCCCTCTTTGCGCACAGCACTTCCGCACCGTGATCGCGATCGTATTCGAGGGCGCCACGCCATTCCGCACTCAGCGGATCACAAAAATCCTCCATCGCTCCGGCGTCCTCCGCTTGCGCGGCCGGCCGGGTGTCTCCCTGTTGTGATGACCGTTTCGTCTTCATACTAGGAGTTCGCTGCAGCGGGGCCTCTCGCGCTGGTTTTTGTTGCGCAGACCGCTTCTTCCGCTGTTTCGCGGCCCTTCCGCCATTACGTAGTGTCGCACCACGCCCATTTGCGTGGTGGGCCACGAAGGCTTTATTGACTTATGAACACCGAAACACCTCTGGGGACTGATTTCCATTGTCCGCTTTGCGGTGAAGCGCTTCCGGCCAATGCCACGGAATGCACCAAGTGCGATTGGGTGCCCGGCTATCGTCAGGCACAAATGAGCATGCGTAAATCGGCCAACCCACACGATGTGCTTGCCGCCGTGCTGAGCCTCGTGCTTCCGGGCGCGGGACATTATTTCAAAGGCTATCGCGCGGCAGCATGGATGATCCTGCTGCTTGGCGTCCCGGTCATTGTCGTATTTGCGTTTGCCTTCACCATGTTCTTCGGCTGGTTCCTTGTGCCGACGTACTGGGTGGCGGTGGCGACCGACGCCTATCTCCGCAAGGACCTGCGGCCGGAACTCCTGCCTGCGCAGAAACCGGCCTAACATCGCGCAATGAATTCCATCGTCGTCGGCTCGGGCCCGAATGGGCTCGCCGCGGCGATCACGCTCGCCCAGGCGGGCTGCGAAGTCCGCGTACTCGAAGCGCAGGCCTCCACAGGAGGTGGGGCGCGCTCGATGGAACTGACACTGCCGGGATTTGTGCACGATCACTGTTCGGCGATTCATCCGCTGGCCGCGGGTTCGCCCTTTTTTCGGCATCTGCCGTTGCATCTCTATGGCTTGGAATGGGTGCACTCAGAGTATCCACTGGCCCATCCATTGGACGATGGCACGGCGGCTGTATTGCATCGTTCCGTGGAAGCGACCGCGTCCGCCTTTGGGCCGGATGGCACGCCCTATCGGCACCTCATGCGGCCGCTCGTGCAGCATTGGGAAGCGCTGAGCGATGAGTTCCTGCAGCCGCTGGTGCACTTTCCCTCGCATCCGCTTCTCCTCGCGCGCTTTGGGATGCAGGCGTTGCGTTCGGCGCGTGGGCTGAGTTCCCGCTGCTTTCGCTCGGAGGCAGCCCGCGCCCTTTTCGCGGGACTCGCTGCCCACTCCTTTCTGCCGCTGGATGCGCCAGGATCGGCCGCGATGGCGCTGGTGCTGGCGATGTTTGGCCATGCGGTGGGCTGGCCACTGCCGCGGGGTGGCGCGCAGTGCATTAGTAACGCACTTACCTCTCTCCTGCGAGCACTGGGGGGAACCATTCAAACGCGGCGCGAAGTCACTTCGCTCGGGGATTTGCCAGATGCCGATGCAATCCTGTTCGACCTGACCGCCTGGCGGGCTGCTCCGTTGCTGCATGGGCATGTCTCTTCCCGTCTGGAGAAACGGCTCGCGTCGTTTCCGCACGGACCGAGCGTCTTCAAAGTCGACTATGCATTGAGCGCTCCCATTCCGTGGACTGCTCCGGAATGTCGCGAAGCGGCGACGGTCCATCTCGGCGGCACGTTCCGCGAGATCGCGGCGGCAGAGCACGATGTCACCCAGGGACGGCTTCCTGAGCGTCCATTCGTCCTGCTGGCGCAGCCCACCATTTGCGATTCCACCCGGGCGCCGGAGGGCAGCCACATTGCGTGGGCTTATTGCCACGTGCCTCGCGGGGACACGACAGACATGAAGGCGGCAATCGAAGCGCAGATCGAGCGCTTTGCGCCCGGCTTTCGACAGACGATTCTTGCTCGCCATGTTACTCGGCCTGCCGATTTCGAAGCTGCGAATGCCAACCTCGATGGAGGCGATATCACGGGCGGAGCTTATGATCTCTGGCATTTGCTCGTCCGTCCGGTATTCGCCTTAGATCCGTATCGGCTTGGCCGCACCCATCTTTACCTCTGCTCCTCGTCGACACCGCCGGGAGGAGGGGTCCATGGCATGTGTGGCTACTGGGCCGCTCAGAGCGCGTTGGGTGTGATGGGGTTGAGGTAAGGGGAGGGCCCTATATTGGCATCGGGGTAATGGTCTTCGCCCGCGCCCGAATGACCTACTGCGAATGAAGGTGGGCAAGCGTCGTTATGCCGCAGCTATTCTCCCGCTACACGAATACCTTGGCGCCCGCGACGATCGTCGCGGTGTTAGCCACAGTAGGTGTGGCCATCTGGGGAATGCATGCCGTCATCTTTTCCTCCTACGCGACGGAGGTGGGGCATCCCATAGAGCAGGTGGTGCCGTTTAGTCATCAGCATCATGTGGCTGGGCTGGGGATCGACTGCCGCTATTGCCATACCGGGGTGGAGAGCTCGCCGTTCGCCGGCATTCCCGCGACGGAAACTTGCATGACGTGCCATTCGCAGGTGTGGCGCGATGCGCCCATTCTCGCGCCTGTGCGTGAGAGCTGGACGACCGGGCAGCCGCTCCACTGGAACCGCGTTCACAATCTGCCCGACTACGTTTACTTCGACCACAGCATCCATGTGCAGAAGGGTGTGGCCTGTGTGAGCTGCCACGGGCGGGTGGATCGCATGCCGCTCATGGCGAAATCGCAGACACTCTACATGCGCTGGTGTCTGGATTGCCATCAATCGCCCGAGAGTCATCTCCGTCCCGCGAGCGAAATCTTTCTCATGAAAGACGAGGCGCCGAATCCGCATCGCGGTGCGGAACTCGCGCGCGCCAACGGAGTCCAAACCGCACACCTTCAGGATTGCTCGGTATGTCATCGATGAACGCGCCGCAGCCTCATGTTCCTGCCGCGGCGTTTCCCCGCGAGGAGGACGAATTTGCACCGGGCGCGGCGGAATGGCCGGAGGAGATCAGCCGAAGGCGGTTCCTGCAAATCATGGCTGCGTCACTCGCGCTGGCGGGCGGGGGAGCGTGCACGCGTCTGCCGCATGGGGAGATTCTGCCGTATCTGCGCCAGCCGGAGGCTTTGCTGCCCGGCAAGCCGCTCTATTTTGCCACGTCCATGAATTTCGGCGGCGTCGCGCAAGGCCTGCTCGTGCGCAGCAATGAAGGGCGGCCGACGAAGATCGAAGGCAACCCGGATCACACCGGCAGCCTGGGCCGCAGCAGCGTGCATGCGCAGGCGGAACTGCTCACCCTTTACGATCCCGCACGCTCGCACACGCCGATGAAGCTCGGCCATCCGGAGACATGGGAGGGTTGGCTGGGTGAATTGCTTCCGCAGATCGTCCGATGGAAAGAGCGCGAAGGCGCGGGTGTGCGTCTGCTGATTCAGCGCATCGGCTCGCCGACGTTGCATGCGCAGATCGCCCAGTTTCTGACGAAATATCCGAAAGCGCGCGTGCACTTTCACGACGCGGCGTTTCCCGAATCGCCGATGCCCGCGCGGGTGTCTCTCGATCGGGCGCAGGTGGTGCTGTCGCTGGATGCCGATGTGTTTGGTTACGGTGGCGGGCATTTGCAAAACGCGCTGGCCTTTACGAAGTCGCGCCGGCGGGAAGAGGGGCCTGCGCGTTGGTACGCGGTGGAATGCACACCGACACTCACGGGGGCGATGGCGGATCATCGCCGCGCACTGGCGCCCAGCGCGCTGGTGAAGTACGCGCGAGCGCTCGCGGATGCGGTGCAGGGACGCACAAAACCGACGGATGAATGGAACGCTGCCATGATCCGCGATTTGCAGAAGAACCAAGGCCGCTGCGTGGTGGTAGCAGGAGAGTTCCAGCCGATGAGCGTGCATCAAGCAGCGCGAGAGCTGAATGAGGCGCTGGGGAGTATTGGCAAGACGATCGATTACGTTGCCGCCGTGGATGGCGATCTTGCGCTCGCCAGCTTGGGTGAGTTGGTCACGGCGATACAGCATGGAGAAGTCGACTCGCTCCTGTTGCTCGGGGGCAATCCCATTTACGACACGCCGGCGGATCTTTCTTTCGCAGAAGCACTCGGGAAGGTTTCGTTCAGCGCTCACCACGGCGTCTACGAAAACGAGACCGCGCAGCGCTGTCGCTGGCATCTGCCGGAGTCGCATTTTCTCGAAGCGTGGAGCGATGCACGGGCATTCGATGGGGCGGAATCCATTGTGCAGCCGCTGATCGATCCGCTTTATCCCAGCCGGTCTGCGCATGAACTGCTCGCCATGCTGCTCGAGCAGGTGCCGACGACGGGCTACGAGATCATTCGCGGTGCTTGGCAGAAGCGGCACAACGGCGAGGACTTCGAAAGCTTCTGGCGGAAGACACTGCACGATGGTGTGGCTGCATTGCCAACCGCTCCGCCGCCAACGACGCAGGTGCCTTCGGCGCAAACTCCGCCACAGCCTGAGCCAGCGGGTGGGGCGCTGGAGTTGATCATCCGCCCAGATCCGCACATCCTGGATGGGCGCTTTGCGGAAAACGCCTGGCTGCAGGAATTGCCCAAGCCATTCACCCAACTGACTTGGGAGAACGCCGCACTGATCAGCCCGCAGACGGCGAAGTCGCTGCACCTCGAGCACGGCGACAATGTGGATCTTCAATACCGGGGGCGCACGCTGCGCACGGCGGTCTGGATTTTGCCCGGGCAGGCGGATGACTGCGTGACGGTGCACCTGGGCTATGGCCGCATGCACGCGGGGGTGGTCGGGTCCAAGTTGGGCAGCAATGCTTTCGTCCTGCAGACCAGCGATGCTCCGTGGGGCGGCAGAGGATTGGAAATTCGCAAGGTCGGCGGGCGTCACGCGTTTTCGACCACTCAGTCGGAGCGCAACATGGAAGGCCGCGATCCAGTGCGGTTGGTGACACCGGACAAACCTTCCGCAGAACCACCCGCGGGTGAGGAACCGGAGTCGACTGAGACACTTCTCCCCGCATGGAAATACGACGGGCCGGCGTGGGGCATGGTGATCGACCTTTCCGCCTGCATTGGCTGCTCGGCGTGCACGATCGCCTGCCAGGCGGAAAACAATATTCCCGTCGTGGGCCGTGAACAAGTGCTGCGGCGACGGCAGATGCACTGGATTCGAGTGGACCGCTATTTCGATGGCGACGACAAAGCGCCGCGTCTGCTGCATCAGCCGGTGCCGTGCATGCATTGCGAGAATGCGCCTTGTGAGCTGGTGTGTCCCGTGGCCGCCACGGTGCACGATCACGAAGGGCTCAATGTGATGGTTTACAATCGCTGCGTCGGCACGCGCTATTGCTCGAACAATTGTCCTTACAAAGTCCGGCGCTTCAATTTCCTCAAGTTTAACGACACGGACTCGCCGACGCTCAAGCTGATGCGCAATCCCAATGTGACCGTGCGCATGCGCGGTGTGATGGAGAAGTGCACGTATTGCCTGCAGCGCATCAGCGCGGCGCGTATCACGGCGGAAAAGGAAAAGCGGCGCATCAAGGACGGCGAAGTGGTTCCTGCCTGCGCGCAGGCTTGTCCGGCGGATGCCATCGTCTTCGGAGACATTCATGACAAGGCGAGCCGTGCTGCCGCGATGCGGGAATCGCCGCGTCATTACTCACTGCTCGCCGATCTCAACACACGCCCACGCACGACGTATCTCGCGCGGATGCGCAACCCCAACCCGGAGATCGGCTGACCATGCCCAGCGCCGTCCAGACTTGTGAAACGATGAGCGACCGCCTGAGCGGGCTGGTCCTGAAGCGGCCGCTCGGTCTCGCCTGGCTCGGCGGATTGGCGATCGCGTTTTCGCTGGTCTTGCTGCTGAACCTGGCGATTGGCTGGCTTCTCCTGAACGGCGTCGGCATTTGGGGCGTGAACCAGCCGGTGGCCTGGGGCTTTGCCATCGTGAACTTTGTGTGGTGGATCGGTATCGGCCATGCGGGTACTTTCATCTCCGCGATCCTGCTGCTCTTGCATCAGCACTGGCGGACTTCGATTAATCGTTTCACCGAGGCGATGACGCTCTTCGCTGTGGCCTGCGCCGGACTCTTTCCTCTGCTCCACTTGGGGCGTCCGTGGGTGTTCTATTTTCTGCTACCGTATCCCGATACCATGCGGATGTGGCCGCAATGGCGCAGCCCGCTGGTGTGGGATGTCTTCGCCGTCAGCACCTACTTCACGGTCTCGCTCGTCTATTGGTACGTCGGCCTCGTGCCCGACCTGGCTACCTTGCGCGATCGCGCGAAACCACGTTGGATCAAGATCATCTACGGGATCGGCGCGCTCGGCTGGCGTGGCTCGGCCAAGCACTGGGCGCGTTACGAGATGGCTTACCTGCTGCTGGCCGGCCTGGCCACGCCGCTGGTGCTTTCTGTGCACAGCGTGGTGAGTCTTGACTTTGCCGTGGCGATGCTGCCTGGGTGGCATTCCACGATCTTTCCGCCTTACTTCGTCGCGGGCGCGATTTTCTCTGGCTTCGCCATGGTGCTCACGCTGCTCATTCCGGTGCGTGCCGCCTATGGCTTAAAGGATGTGATCACTGAGCGGCACCTCGATCTGGCATCGAAGGTCATGCTGGCCACCGGTCTCATGGTTGCACTCGGCTACGCCAGCGAACATTGGATGGCTTGGTATTCGGATGAATCGAACGAAGAGTTCCTCGCGATGAACCGCATGTTTGGCCCCTACTGGCCAGTGTGGTGGACCACCATGACGTGCAACGTGCTCGTGCCGCAGTTGCTGTGGTGGCGGAAGATGCGCACGAGTCCCGTGCCGCTCTTCATCATCTCCATCCTGGTCAATGTCGGCATGTGGGCGGAGCGCTATCTCATCGTCGTAGTGAGCCTGCATCGCGATTTCCTGCCGTCGTCGTGGGGCAAATTTCACGGGACGATTTGGGATTGGTCCACGTTCCTTGGCACGATCGGGTTGTTCTTTACCCTGATCTTCCTGTTCGTGCGGCTGCTGCCGATGATTCCCATCGCCGAGATGCGCAAGCAAAGCGTGGAGGAGGAAGTGAAATGAACTCCGGCGAACTCCATGGATTGATTGCGGAATTCGACGATCCCGAAGCGCTGATCGAGGCGGCGCGCCAGGCTTATGCCGCTGGCTACCGGCGGCTCGATGCCTACACACCCTTCCACGTCGAGGGGCTCGTGGAAGCGCTCGGCATGCACAATACAGGTGTGCCGGTCATCACGCTGCTGTGCGGCACTACGGGTGGGCTCACGGGCTACGGTATGCAGTATTTCGCCGCGGCTATTCATTATCCGCTGAACATCGGCGGACGCCCGTTGCATAGCTGGCCGTCGTTCATTCCGATCACGTTCGAGCTCACGGTGCTCTTCGCCGCACTGGGCACGGTCGTCGGCATGCTGATGCTCAATGGTCTGCCACGGCCGCATCACCCCGTTTTCGAGACACCCTTCTTCGAAGAACGCAATCAATCGCACTTCTATCTCTGCATCGAGGCGCGCGATCCGATCTTCGATCGCAGCGAAACGCAGCAGTTCCTGCTGAAACAAAAGCCCGCGAATGTCTGGGAGGTGCCGGCATGAACGGACACGCGCTGAGAATGGTCGCGTTGCTGGCACTGAGTGTCACCGCCTGCCGCCGCGACATGGGACAGCAAGCCTATCATCGTCCGCTCGATGCGAGCAGCGTCTTTGCGGATGGCCGGGCGGCGCGTCCATTGCCCGATCACACCATTGCGCGTGGGCAATTGCGTGCGGATGAGCTGTTCTTCACCGGCCACGTCGACGGAAAGCCGGTCGATCTGTTTCCCGAGCCGGTGACCCCAGCGATGATCGAACGCGGTCGCCAACGCTTCGACATCTATTGCGCGGTCTGCCACGGACGCACGGGGGAGGGGAATGGCATGATCGTGCGACGCGGATTTCCCACGCCTCCTTCGTTTCATATCGATCGACTGCGCTCGGCGCCAGCCGGCCATTTCGTCGAGGTCATCAACAATGGATTTGGGCTGATGTATTCCTATGCTTCGCGCGTGGAGCCGGCGGACCGCTGGGCAATTGCCGCGTACATTCGCGCGTTGCAGTTGAGCCAGCATGCCGGGCTGGCCGACGTGTTGCCGGATGATCGGGCGAAACTGGAACAGGAGGGCAAACCATGACAGAGGCGCTTCAGGATCGATTTGCCAAATGGCAGCGCAATGCGTGGATCGTCGGCGCGATTGGGTTCATTGCGTGGGCGATTGGCATCCTCTTCGCGCGGCACACTGCATTTCAGAGCTATTGGTTCGCGTGGATTTACTGGAGCGGTCTTGGCTTCGGCGCGCTCTCGATCTTGCTGACGCATCTGTTGTCCGGTGGCGCATGGGGTGAAGCGGTGCGGCCATCCATCAAGGCGGCGACGCTGACTATTCCGTTGATGGCATTGCTCATGATCCCCGTATTCTTTTCGATGGGCGATGTCTTCCCGTGGGCAAATCCCCATGGCCTGGCGGAATCCGCTCTGCACAAGCGCGCTTATCTCACCGTGCCGTGGTTCATCGTGCGGGCCGTGTTCTACTTCGTAATTCTCGGCTTCCTTGCCAAACTGTTGCGCGAGCGCGTGGACACGCCGGCAGAGCGCACAGTGGGACCGGCCAGCGGCGCCGGCATCGTGGGCTACGCACTGTGCATGCTCTTCGCCTCGACTGATTGGGTGATGTCGCTCGAGCCACGCTGGTTTTCCACGATGCTCGTGGTGATCGTGATGGCTTGGCAATTCCTCGCCGCCCTCGCGCTGTCCGTGATCATCGTCACCGCGCTGGCTCGTGCGGGATTCCCCGTTACGCAAAAGCAGCTGCACGATCTCGGTAATCTCCTTCTCGCGTTCGTCATCTTTTGGACCTACGTCTCGTTTGTCCAATTCCTCATCATTTGGTCCGGTAATCTCCCGCGGGAAATTTCGTGGTATCTCTCCCGCAGCGCCGGCGGCTGGCAATATGCCGTGATCGCGTTGGCCATGCTGCAATTCGCTCTGCCCTTCTTCCTGCTGCTCTCGCGGGCGAGGAAGCGTCATCCGCAGCGTTTGCTGCCGATCGCGGTGCTGATTTTCGCGACCAGCGTGCTGAATGTTTTCTGGCTCGTCGTGCCCAGCTTCCGGCCGACGGGATTCCGCGTTCAATGGCTGGACATCGTCGCGTTTGTCGGCATCGGCGGGCTGTGGATCGGAACCTTTCTCCGCTTTTCCAAAGGACAGTTGCTGGTCGAGTTGCCCGTATCCAAGGAGGTCACCCGTGGCTGAAGAATCCGCCCGTTACGAGCGCCGGGACTTCAACACGCGCATCCTCGGCTGGTATGCGCTCGGTCTGGTCATCGTGTGTTTGGTGACCAGTCTGGTCATCTTCTATTTTGAGAAAGGGCTCGATCGTTACTTTGCCTATCCGGGCAGGGCCACATGGACCTCTTCGCCGGAAATGGTCGTGCCGGCGCCGCGACTCCAGGCAAACCCGTCACGCGAGCTCGAAGAAATGCGCGCGCAGGAGGACGCCATCTTGCAGAGCTACGGCTGGGTCGATCGCGAGCACGGCGTCATTCGCATTCCGATTGAGAAGGCGATGCAACTGACCATCGAGCGCGGCCTGCCCACGCGAAAGAGCACACCGAAACCCGCGCCATGAAACTGTTCCTCACCTTCATGCTCATTGCGGTGACGGCGGTGCATGCC
>FTCB01000593.1_pt1 | contig 11770 bp, 8 predicted proteins | sample 1639431 | NCBI WGS metagenome assembly FTCB01 (sample SAMEA3914864, study PRJEB12502) | metagenome | biome: forest; material: soil | place: USA | collected 2012-03-12 | depth 0.3 m
AGTACAACCCGCCTCTCACCGCCCTGTGGCTTTTCATCGTCGGCTTCCTGATCATCGAATCCCTGCTGCACATTCTCCCCGAGGGCTCCATGACCCGCACGCTGCGGCATCGCGCCGAGGAAATTCTCTATCTTCCGCCCACGCGCATCCAATTCATGGGCGACAGCGCCACGAATGCGCTGCAAGTCTCGCTGATCGAGAAATTTCTCGGCGGCAACCACGAGCTTAGCAACTACGCGCTGCCCGGCACCACGCCGCTGTTCAGCTACTTTGTGCTCAAGCGGCAGATCGCCGCAGGCCGCGCACCGAAGGTCATCGTGTTTGCGCCGCATCCCTTCACGTGGGGCGATTCTTTCATGGACCGTTTCCTCGGCAGATTTTCGACACCCGAGGAATCGATGAGGCTGCTCAAGGACGGGGTTCAGTTGAGCGACTGGGTCTACGGCAGCCTCTGCCGCATCAGCTATACGCTCCGTTACCGCGAGGAACTCTACAAACTCTTCACGCAGGGGGACAACGCGTTCATCGAATCCTGGAAACAACAGATCGTCCCCGTGCAAAACACCCGTGCGAAGATCGAGACTGACGCGAAGCGCCCCGAAGAACCAAAGAAATCCGGGCTCAACCCCAACAACATTCCGCCCATCCTTTCCCGGCCCATCAGCATTCACCCGTATAACGAAATCTATCTGGATAAATTCTGCGATCTCGCCGCGCAGCACGACATCCAGATCGTCTGGCTCACGCTGCCCATCCCGGAAGCGCTGGAGTCTCTCGCCACCAAAATCCCCGAAAAGGAACGCACCGCGGTTTACGACGACTTCGTGAAGCGGATGGCCGCCCGCCACCCGAACCTGCATCCGCTGGAACCCAAGATTCACACGCTCCCGGACACGCACTACCGGGATGACTACTGGCACCTCAATCCCTACGGCTCCTGGGTCTTTTCCCAGCGCACCGGCGAACAGCTCGCCGCGTGGTTGAAGGAGCATCCGCTGAACTAGCTGGGGCCATGTTCAAAGGTCTTGATCGCTGGCTCCTTCCTTGGATTTTCCGGCGCCGGACGCGGCGTCCCGCGCAGAGGCATCTGCTCATCGCCATTTGCGATCACTTCGAGCCGTTTCATCTCACGGGCAAATCCACCGCGCTCAGCCGCGTGGAGACGTGGCACGCGGAATTCGCACGCTTTACCTCCGAATTCCGCGACAGCTCGGGCACACCGCCGCGCCACACGTTTTTCTATCCTATCGAGCAATGGGACGCGGATGTTTGCAGCGCGCTCGCCGTGATGTGCCACAACACGGGCGCCGAAACGGAAATCCACCTGCACCACAAGGATGACACCGCGGAGCACTTGCGCACCGTCCTCCACGAAGGCAAGGAGCGGCTCGCGCGCCTCGGCCTGCTCTCACGCGACGCGGAGGGCCGGCTGCGCTACGGCTTCATCCACGGCAACTGGGCGCTCGATCATTCCCATCCCCAGGGCAAGGCTTGCGGTGTTGCCGATGAATTGCGCGTCCTCCGCGAGACCGGGTGCTACGCGGATTTCACGCTCCCCAGCGCGCCGAGCCCCTGCCAGGTGCGCACCATCAATTCGCTTTATTACGCCCGCGAAAACGGAAAGCCACGCTCCCACGAGCACGGGGAGCGCGTCCGCGCCGGTCAGGCTCGCGCCTCGCGCGAAGATGAACTGCTCATGGTCCAGGGCCCGCTCGGGCTCAACTGGCACTGGCGAAAATGGGGCGTGCTGCCGCGCATCGAAAACTCCGATCTCACCGGCGCCAACCCACCCAGCCCGGTGCGGCTCCGCCTGTGGGAACGGTGCCACATTCATGTGGAAGACCGGCCCGAGTGGCTCTTCATCAAACTCCACACACACGGCGCGGTGGAGTGCAACAGCAGCATGCTGCTCGGCGAGCCCATGCGCGAATTTCACCGCTTCCTGGCCGCGCGCCGCCGCGAAGACCCCGGCTTTTCCTACCACTACGTGACCGCCCGCGAGATGGTGAATATCCTGCATGCGGCCGAGGCTGGTCGGGATGGAAATCCGCACGCATACAGGGATTTTACCTATCGCCGGGCGGGCTGATGCCGAGAGCGGCATCGCTCCTATGTGACGATTGCGAAAATGCCGGTTGACCCGTTTTCATCGCGCCCCGTAGCATCCGCGCTTCGAAACCCAAAAACCACACCTCACTACCTTGGACTTAAAAGACATCAAAGAGCTGATCGCTCTCATGAGGAAAAACGACCTGTCGGTATTCAAACTCGAACAGGAAGGGTTCAAAGTGACCCTCAAACGGGGGTCCGATCCCATTATCACCGTCCCATCCGTGGTCGCGTCCGCGGCGCCACCGGTGCAGGCGGCTCCCGTCTATCCCGGCAATACGCCACCCGCCCCCCCGGTGGTCATTAACGAAAAACTGAAAGAGATCCTCTCTCCCATGGTGGGAACGTTCTACACGTCCCCGGCCCCGGATGCCCAGGCCTTCATCAAGACGGGCCAGGACGTTCAGCCGGAATCCGTCGTCTGCATCATCGAAGCGATGAAAGTGATGAACGAGATCAAGGCGGAGATCGCTGGAACCATCGTCGAAATCGTCGCCGAGAACGGCAAACCCGTGCAGTTTGGAGAGGTGCTCTTCCGCGTCCGCATCAAATAGCATGTTTCCAACCACCCTCACCCAACCGCAGCGCGAAGCCGTCTTCGACCTGCTGCTCCTCGGCATGTATGCCGATGACAAGCTCCGGCTTGCCGAGAACGAACGACTCTACGGTCTGCTGAGCCCCTACGGGTGGGAGAGTTACCTTGATCCCCAAAAGTATTCCGAACTGGCCACCGCCCGCGCGCGCGCTGCCCACGAAACCGAAAACGGCACCACGGCTTTCCTCATGAGCGTCTCCCAACGCCTGGAAGATGAAGACGTGAAGAAGCTGGCCCTGGCCCTCCTCGCCCGCCTCATTGAGGCGGACCACCAAGCCACCGAATCGGAAGCCGACTACTACCAGCAAGCGCGCACCGCCTTCGGCATCTAGACATGTTCAACAAAGTCCTCATCGCCAATCGGGGCGAAATCGCCCTGCGCGTGATCCGCGCCTGCAAGGAACTCGGCATCAAGACGCTCGCCGTCTATTCCGAGCCCGACGTAGACAGTCTGCACGTGCAACTGGCGGACGAAGCCATCTGCATCGGCCCCGGGCCCAGCTCGCAGAGCTACCTCAAAATCGATCGCATCATCAGCGCCGCGGAGGTTGGCGATTGTGACGCCATCCATCCCGGCTACGGCTTTCTGTCGGAAAACGCGCACTTCGCCGACGTCTGCTCGAGCTGCAACATCAAGTTCATCGGTCCCACCTCGGCGGCCATCCGCTCCATGGGCGACAAGAACACCGCCCGCGATACGGCGCGGCGGGCCGGCATGCCGGTGACGCCGGGCAGCGACGGCATCGTGGACAACGAGAAGGCCGCGCTCGCGATTGCGCGGAAGATCGGTTACCCGGTGATGATCAAGGCCACCGCCGGCGGCGGCGGCCGCGGCATGCGTCCCGCGCACAATGACGGCTCGCTCGTCGCGGGCTTTCACGCTGCGCGCGCGGAAGCGGAGAAAGCGTTCGGCAACCCCGGCGTTTACATCGAGAAGCTCATCGAAAATCCGCATCACATCGAATTTCAGATCATGGCGGACGCCCACGGCAACGTGGTGCACATCGGCGAGCGCGATTGCTCGATGCAGCGGCGCAACCAAAAGATCATCGAGGAAACGCCCTCGCCCATCATGAGCGCCGAAGTCCGCCGGCAAATGGGCGCGGACTGCGTAAAACTGGCGAAGGAAGTCGGCTATGTCGGCGCAGGCACCATCGAGTGCCTCATGGACAATAAGGGCGGCTATTACTTCATGGAGATGAACACACGCATCCAGGTGGAGCACTGCATCACCGAGGAAGCGTATGGCGTGGATCTTGTGAAGGAGCAGATCAAAATCGCCGCGGGCGAACCGCTCTCGCACTGGATGCGCAACACGGAGCTCAAGTATCACGCCATCGAGTGCCGCGTGAATGCCGAGGATCCGTTCAACGGCTTCCAGCCAAGCCCCGGCAAGATCGACCTCTACTACGCACCCGGCGGCCGCGGCGTGCGCATCGACTCGCACGCTTACGCCGGCTACGTCGTCCCGCCGTATTACGACTCGATGATCGCCAAGGTCATCGCCGTCGGCACCACGCGCGACAATGCCATCGCCCGCATGCGCCGCGCGCTCAGCGAATACATCATTCGCGGGATAAAAACGACGATCCCTTTCCAGCAGCGCATCATGCACGACCCGGATTTCGTCCGCGGCGAGTACGACACGAGCTTCGTCGCGCGCCTGCTCGAAGCGCAGGCGGGTGAATTTCGGAAGTAGGCGGCGCGCTCCAACGTCTGTCCGGCTGAAGAACCGGCGGACCACGAAAGCCAAACCAGGTTCGGCTTGCTTTGGAATAAAGTGGCACTAGAGTAGCACTTTATGCGGACGGAACTCGTGACTACCCTGAAGCGCAAGGCCACTGAAATCATTGCCGAGCTGGCCGACGATCAAGACCCGGTCCTCATCACCCAGCATGGCAAGCCGGCCGCCTATCTTCTCGGAGTCGAGGCCTTCGATGCCTTGAAGCGTCGCGTCTCCATTTTGGAAGGCATCGCTCGCGGCGAACGCGCGATCGAAGAAGGCCGGGTGATGAGCCACGCCGAAGCCAGGAAGCGCATGAAGCGATGGCTGAGCTGATTTGGACGGAACCGGCCCTGGCTGATCTCGACGCGATTGCCGACTACATCGCACTCGATGATCCCGAGGCCGCCCGGAGGCTGGTGCTACGGATTTTTCGGCATGTCGAAAAATTGGCGACGCACCCCGAGAGCGGTTCCCGCCCTCCGGAAATGCGGCGCTCCCGATACCGCCAAATCGTTGAGCCCCCATGCCGCATCTTTTACCGCTACGATGGCGAGCGCATCTTCGTCCTCCACGTCATGCGCGGCGAACAACAATTCCGGCCAGAGCGCTTACTCAAGCGCGACTCACAGAAATAGAGCGTTGAGCTCGTCTCGTGATTTGAAAGCGGATCTTAGGCGATATCGGAGAAGGGAAAATTTCATTCCCCTTGCGCCCCGGCGCCACCCCGTCTTTTATCCGCGCGCTTGTGGAAAATCCGTCTGTAAAAAATAACCGCGCCACCCTCGGCCTCGTCTTTCTCACGCTTTTCATCGACATGATCGGCTTCGGGATCGTGATCCCGGTGCTGCCGCTCTACGCGAAAAACACGGGTTCCATCAACGCGTCCGAGCAGGAGCTGGCTTGGATCGTGGGCATCTATTCGCTGCTGCAGTTTATCTTTTCGCCGATCATCGGAAAGATTAGCGACCGCGTGGGACGCAAGCGCGTGCTCGCGGTGAGCATCCTCGGCACGGCCATCGGTTTCACCGTCCTCGGCGCGGCCACCACGGTGACGATGCTCCTCATCGGCCGCATCATTGACGGCATCAGCGGCGGCAATATTTCCACGGCCATGGCGTGCATCGCGGATTGCACCACCAAGGAGGAGCGTTCGCGCTCCATGGGCCTCGTCGGCGCCGCATTTGGGCTCGGCTTCGTCATCGGCCCGGCGCTGGGCGGCATTCTCAGCACCACGCGTTTCGGTCACTCACTGCCTTTTTACGTCGCCGCCGGGCTCGCCCTCGTCAATGCGCTGCTGGTCATCGCCCGGCTGCCGGAAACCCTCACCCCGGAGGTGCGCGCCCGCACGAGGCGCGATGTTTCGGTCGGCGAAGTCTTCGGCGGCGGCCACGCCGGCACGGTCACGCTGGCCTTGCTGAGCCAGCTGGCGGGCGTCACCGGCTTCTCCGTCATGACGGCGCTCTTCGCGATTTTTTGCTACAATCGCTACGGGTATAACGCCAAGCATGTGGGTTATGTCCTCGCCTATGTGGGCATTCTCGGCGCGGTCATGCAGGGCGGCATCGTGCGGCGCTTGCTGAAAAAACCGATCGAGAAACCGCTGGCGGTCATCGGCACCGCGATCCTCGCGCTAAGCATGGCGGCACTGGCCATCCTGCCGGCGGGCACTGGCGGCGAGTCGTTGATTCTGCTGCTGCTGACGTGCGCCGGCATCTCCATCGGCAACAGCCTGTCCACGCCCTCGCTGAACGGCCTCGCCTCGCGCACCGTGGATGCCCATTGCCAGGGCCGTCTCATGGGCCTCATGCAAAGCGCCGGCGCGCTCGGCCGATTCCTCGGGCCCATGCTCGGCTACTCCCTGACGCATCTCGACAACGTTAAGCAGTACGGCCGCATCGCTTTCCTCGCCTCGGCGGTGCTCCTGGCGCTCGACTGCCTGCTGCTTCTCGGCCTGCGTGTGGCGCCCCATACTCCCGCCTCCGCCGAAGCGGAAGCGGTCTAAGAGCTCTCTCGGTTCGAGTTATGGGGGCCAGACTGTAGAATCCCCATCCGCCGATCCGCACGGTCTTCCACCTCCTCCAATTTCCCGCTTTGCCCAATGGCCCGGACACGGCATGCTGGGTGGTGATGTCCCGCTTCTGGGTCCTACTCCTGTTCTTCACGGTCGCCGGGCTGGGCTACAACTCGCTCGAGCAAAATTTCACGTGCCCGATTTGCGGCGCGCACTGGACCCAGCGCGTCGAGACCTCCGCGCGGCCCTCGGGTTTGCGGCTGGATTTGCGGCAACTCGGCGATGTGGTCGATCCACCCACGCTGCCCCAATGCCCGCAATGCCGGTTCGTGATCTTTAGCGAAACGCTGAAGCCCGCGACGGTGGAAAAGCTGAAGCCCTTCGTGCAGGGTCAAGACTATCAGCTATTTGCCGAGAAGGGGCCCACGTACTCGAGCCTCGCCCAGATTCAGCAGTATCTGAAAGCTCCGCCGCGGTTTATCGCGCAAAGTTATCTTCGCGCCGCCTGGCAGGTGGAAGAGCGCCCGGCGGTGGCCAGCCGTTTTCTGATCACCGCAGAGCAGCAGCTCACGCGGGCGCTGAGCGGCATGATTCCCGAGGAGAAAGATTTTCCAAACACCGCCCTGCTGCGCGCTGAAGTCCTGCGGCGCCTGGAACGCTGGGAGGATGCCGCCGCACAAATTCACGCGCTCGCCGATCGAGCGGATTTTCAAGACGCCAAGCGGCAGGCAATTATAGAACAAGAACTGGATCTCATCGCACGCCGGGACAGCCAGCCACAGCAATTGCGCGAGCCCGGCGATCCACCCTCGGCCACGGAAATGCTGCCCGATCCGGAAGTCATTTCGATCCGGAAACCAAAGTCCGAGTAGCAGTTGCCTGGAGGAAACCGAGAGACCGCAGAGCTCCCGTCGCACCAGGAAGGGGCACCAGGAAACCAAGCCTTTCGATCGTTTTAAACAGATGTCCGCCCACAAGCTTTTCGCAAAGCAAGTGATAAAATATTCCAACCTTCAGTTGAAAAGTAGCGGCGATCATCTAATAAACGCGGCGGACCATTCGTGGATACTTGGGAGCTCATTCCGAGGCCACTCCCAGACTGGACCTTGGAGCGCATGAAAATCGCGTTCTTGACGATACCACTCTTTACAGCTTTTAGCCATTCCACTACAGACCCTCGTTCTCACCCAATGAAGTTCGCCCTTGCCCATTTTGTCCCTCCCCAGGGGGACGCGCTCTGGTAGAACCCATCGGGCAGTTCGCCCTGCTACTAATATTTTCGAGCCATCCTATCCTTTCGCAATGAAGCCTGTACGTTCCGCCGCCAACTCCGCCATCGAGCCTCTCGAAGCGCGTATCGCTCCCGCCACCATTCGCATCGGAGCCCAGAACGTCTTCGAAAATATTGACGACACGGAGTACCACGAAACCATCAACATCAATGTCCCCGGCCAGGATCTGCCCCGTCCTGAGGAGTTTGGGCTCCTTAATTTCACGGACACAAAGACTTCGCTAGACCCGCTTTCCCTTTCACTCAATGCGCATGCGGGGAACACCTTCGTCCTGCGCCTTAAAAAAGGTGACATCGTGGAGCGCTTCTCGGACACGAGTAACTACAAGCCGTTTATCAATGTGACCGCCGGCAACGTGGTGGCGTTTTTTACGGATCTCAACCTGAACAATGAATTCGATGACGGGGAACTCACCGGTATTGCCCTCGGCAAGGGAGCCGCAGTGCGGATTTCCGGCAGCGTGAATGGAGACATCGCTTCCAACCTCGACGAGCGCGGAACGAAGGATCTCGGCGACGATCGGATCGACATGGCCGGCCTCGTGTCTACCAAGCAGGGCATTACGAACCTCAACGTGCTTGGTGGCGACGTTCTCGGCACGGTCTTTAGTGCCGGAGACATCAAGAGCTCAGTGTTTGCGAACGACGTGCAAAGCATCCTCGCCGGAACGGCCGCCACTGGGAAGTCCTTCGACTTCTTCACCGGCAGCGCCGGTGGCAAGGGAACCTTTGCCGTCACTCCCGCCCCTGGAGCAGCCGGTGCTTCCATTACCGGTCTGCTGGTTAAGTCCATCAGCATCCGCGTGGAAGCGGGTGCTGGCGGTAGTGGAGGAAAAGGCGGCGTCATTTCCAATGTCCAAGTCACCGGGGACACGGATGGCTTCCTGTTGCTCGCAGGCAAGGGCGGCGATGGCGACGCTAGTTCCAAGAAGATCAATGGCGGCGCGGGCGGAACCATCCAGAATGTGATCGTCAATGGTCTGCTCGATCCCACGCCCAACAGCGTTGGTGGTATTGCCATGGCCGGCGGCAAAGGTGGCGACGGCCTTTCCAGCGGTAAAGGTGGCGCGGGGGGCGGTGTCTCCAAAGTCCAAGTTGGCTATGAGTCGACTCCGAGTGGAGTGATTCCCTCCGCCTTGCTACTCTCTGACGGCGTGAACCTTCTCGGCGGTTTCGGTGGCGCCGGAAAAACCGGTGGCCTCGGTGGCTCGGTGACGGACAACAAGGTTCGCGTGCGCGCTCCTGAGGTCAATGGCGTGGAAATCAGTGCCGTGGCCGGAGATGGCGGAAGCAGCCTTTCGCCGTCGGGCAAGGCCGGAGCGGGTGGCTCGGCCAAAAATCTCGATCTGCGCAACCAATCCATCGTCTCCGGAACGGATATCCTCGTGCAATCCGGCCGCGGCGGCAACACGGTCGGCGACGGCGTGGGCGCGGCTGGTGGGTCGATTTTGAATATCACCACGCTGAGCTTCGATCAGCAGTTCATCGCTGGCAACGGCAGCGACGGCAAAACGGGCGGTACCGGCGGCTCGGTGCAGGGCGTTTTCCTTTTGAGCGATGAGAACGTGCGGGCGCACAATATCCTGGTTGATGCAGGCAAAGGCGGCGACGGCACCGGCGGCAATGGCGGCAACGCGGGCAACATCACCACGGTGAAGGCGGATGTGGCGGATCTGGCCAGCTTGGTGGTCAATGACGGCGTGAAGGGAAATGGTGGTGACAGCATCTCCAGCCCCACCAAGGGGGGCCTGAAGGGCGGCAAGGGCGGCACCGTGTCGTCCCTCGTGATTGGCGACAACGATTCTGACGCCGGCAGTGAGGGCTTTGCGGCGATCCGTTCCGGTGATGGTGGAAGTGGCAACAAAGGGGGCGGCACGGGCGGCAATATTTCCAATCTCAATTTGACGGCCACCGATCTCTCGTTCAGCGTTTCTGGCGGCAGCGGCGGTGACGCCACGGAGAAGGGCAAGGGGGGTGCTGCCGGCAATATCACCGTTACCCAGATTTCGACCAGCGGCATTGTCGCCGGGTCTCCGGTGAACGGCTCGATAACGAGTGGCCAGGGCGGTGACGGCAAAGGCGCGAACGGGAGCGGCGGCACCGGCGGGACCATTAGCGTGGTGAGTATCGAGACGGATGGTGACACCACCGTCCAGGCCGGCAACGGCGGCAGCGGTGAGACCGGCACGACGGGAGGCGCAGCGGGAAGCGGCGGCTCCTTGGTGGCGGTGGGCACGTTTTCGAACGTCGGAAACGGATTCATGCGCGCGGGTGACGGCGGCGCCTTGGGTGTGAAACCCGGTAATGGCGGCAGCATCAAAGGTGAAAACGTCTCCAAGGATCCGGACGTGGATCCGCTGACCATCATCGGCGTCCGTGCCTTCGGCAACATCAGCATCATCGCCGGCTCGGGCACCCATGGCGGCAGTGGCGGCGACATCACGGGCATCACCTACGGCAGCAATGCGCAAACGCTTCTCCCGACGCCTTCCGGCGATATCATCGTCGCTGCCGGTAACGGCTCCGCGGAAGGCAAGAGCGCGGGACGCGGCGGTTCCATTGATCGACTGGACGGCTCGGTTTCCTCAGGGGTGAACAAGGTGACGCAGATTTCCGCGGGCGATGGCGGCGGTTTCGGCGGAGGCACCAAGGGTGGAGCGGGTGGCAACATTAGCAATTCCTCCATTTCGCGCGGAGGCAATACCGGCGTTTTGCTGACGGTGAAGGCCGGTGACGCCGGTGACTCCACGGGTGGCCCCACGGGCGCTGCGGGCGGGTCGGTGCTGAACTTCGGAGTGACGAATATCAATTCGGCCACCATTTTCCGGAGCGTGGCCGCTGGTGATGGCGGCGATGCGATCAAAAAAGGCGGTCTGGGCGGCAGCGTGACGGGCCTGGCGGTGCAAGCTCACGACGGCGGCTTCCGCACCGGCCAAGTCTTCGGCTACAGCACCCAAGGCGGCATCTTTGCCGGCGTGGGCGGAACGGCGGGACCTGACGGCAAACCGGGGCTCAACGGCAACGTCATCGACGTCAGCGCCGATGCGATTGCCTCCATCGTGGCGGGACGCACTGCCACGCCGCAGTTGGTCGAAAAAGCCTCCGGCATCAAGGTCAACGGCGCCTTCACGACGCTCCTCTACAATCTCAATTCCGTTTTCCCGGGTACCGGTGCCTTCCAGATTCGCTTTGGTCCCAACCCGGCCGACATCACTCCGGTGCTCCCGGCCAACGCCACGGTCAAGGAAGTCCAGGATGCGCTCAATAACAGTCCGGCCATCCAGGCCCAGGGTGGGGTCACCGTCACGCCCACCCGCTCGCTGGGGTACCAGATTCGATGGAATACTCCCGGCGACCGCACCCAATTGATCGCCGTGGAAACCGTCTCGGTGGAAGTCACCGAGGAACTTCAGGGCTCGACGAGTTCCACCGCCACGACTGAAACCAAATCCGGACAGGTCAACTTCAACCCGGTGGAGACCCGTTCGGGCCTTGGCAATCTCAATTTGCTGGAAATCATCCCCGGCAACCAATTCATCGGCTCCACGGAAGTGACCCAAGCGGTTGCTGTGACCGGCCCCGGTGAATCCCAGCAAATCAACACCAGCTTCCTCTCCTCCTTCCCCACGGGATCGTTTGTACTCAGCTTCAACGGTGAGACCAGCGCCACGGTGCTGGATGGAAGCTCCACTCCCGCGGACTTGGAGACGGCCTTGAACGCGATGGCGACGATCACCGCCGCGGGGCGAGTCGCCGTGGTCGCTGGTCCCCAGCCCCACACCTTTATCATTACCTTCCTCGGCGATGCCGACAACGACGGCCTCCCCGATGACACGGACATGGATGGCATCCCCGGCGATCTCTTCGTCCCGGAAAATCCGATTACCGGCACGGCTTTCGTTCCGGAGACCCAGCGGGTGGATCTTTCACCCATCTCCGGTATCGCCGGCAGCACCTTCACGCTTTCCTATCTGGGCAATGCCTCGGTGCTCATCCCGTCCACGGCGACCGTGGCGGACGTCCAGGCCGCGCTAAACC
>FTCB01000328.1_pt1 | contig 11724 bp, 8 predicted proteins | sample 1639431 | NCBI WGS metagenome assembly FTCB01 (sample SAMEA3914864, study PRJEB12502) | metagenome | biome: forest; material: soil | place: USA | collected 2012-03-12 | depth 0.3 m
GCTTTGTCCGCCACGGCGCCCGTGAAGGACCCTTTTTTGTGTCCGAAAAGTTCCGACTCCAGGAGGTTCTCCGGCAACGCCGAGCAGTTGATGGCCACGAACGGCTGATGCTGGCGGCTGCTGTTGTAATGCAGCGCCCTCGCCACCAGTTCCTTGCCCGTCCCGCTCTCGCCTTGGATGAGGATGGTTGAGTCCGTATCCGCCACCTTGCGGATGAGATGGTAAACTTCGTCCATCTTCGGCGAGGTGCCGATGATGTTGTCCGGGTTCGACGCCCGCTTCACCACCTTCTTCAGGGTGTCGCGCTCTTTCGCCGTATCGGAAAATTCGATGGTGTGCCGCACCCGCGCCTGCATTTCCGAAATCTTGAACGGTTTGCGGATGTAGTAGCGCGCGCCCTCGCCAATCGCTTTCTCGGCGATTTCCTCATTCCCGTAGCCGGTCATGAGGATGACGTGGCAGTTATCCAGTGCCCCGTGGACGCGGCGGAGGACTTCAAAGCCATCCACCTTGTCCATCTTGATGTCGCTGATGACGAGCTGCGGTGCAATGACCTCGAGCTGGTCGAGGGCCTTGGAGGAATTCACGAACGGAAACGTCTCGTGGCCGAGCTCCCGGCAGGCGGTTACGACGAGTTCCACGATGTTCGGTTCGTCGTCGATGATCACGATTTTTGCCATGGTGAGTTTGGGTTAGGGTTTCGACTCGAAAACGGCTGCGACGACCGTCTCGCGGATTTGAGAGTATCGCATAGCTGAGAACACGCAAACGCAAAATTGCGGTTTTTTTGTGAAAAAATGACAACTCCTTTTCAGTCAGATAAATAAACGTTTCGAAAATTTCCCCGCCGGAGCCATCCTATCCAGGCTCCTCGCGCCCCTATCCAAAATGGTCATCTTTCCAATTTATCTTATCCATCCTTCAACTCCTATTAGTCCCGCTCCGACCACCAAAATCATCCCCCACCCTCACTACCTCCCCTCCCTCGCCATTCCCCATCATTCTGTCCCCCATCATTTTGTCAAAGCTCCCGCTCCCATCCCTCGCCCCTCCTTCATGATTTTGTTCCCCATGATTTTGTCTCCCACCCTGGCCCTCACGAAACCTGCGCATGCACCCGCTCCCTCACCGACGCCAGCAGCACCCGGCACCCCACGTGTTCCGGTCGCCGCATCTCCGGATCGTGCTCGAAAATGAGAAAGGCGTGATTGCGCGCCAGCTTCATCAAATCCGTATCCTTCAGCAAATCCCCGAGTCGCAACGGTGCCAGCCCACTCTGCGCCGTCCCCAGCATATCGCCCGGCCCACGCAGTTGCAGGTCCGCATCGGCAATCGCAAAGCCATCCGTCGTCTGCTCCAGGATGCGCAGCTTGTCCATCGTCTCCGGCTCCTCGTCCGAGGTGATCAGCACGCAATAGCTCTTGTGCTGCCCGCGACCGATGCGCCCGCGAAGCTGATGCAATTGTGCGAGCCCAAACCGCTCCGCATTCTCGATTAGCATCACCGTCGCATTCGGCACATCCACGCCCACCTCAATTACGGTGGTCGCCACCAGCACCTTCGTCTCGCCCTTGCGAAACCGCCCCATGATCGCGTCCTTTTCCTCCGGCGGCACGCGCCCATGCAGCAGCTCGCATTTCATCGGTGCGAGCAGCTGGCTCCATTTCTCGATCTCCGCCGCCGCCGCCTTTGCCTCTTGCTTCTCAGTCTCATCGATTAGCGGGTAAACAATGTAAGCCTGCCGCCCCGCCTCGAGTTGTTCGCGGATGAACTTCGCCGCATCCGGCAACTTCGCCGGCGGCCTCACCCCGGTAATAATCTTCCCTCGCCCCGCCGGCATCTCATCCAGCGTCGAGACATCCAGATCCCCGTAATACGTCATCGTCAGCGTGCGCGGGATCGGCGTCGCCGTCATCACCAGCACATCCGGCGCCGTCCCCTGCGCCCGCAACCGCGCCCGCTGCATCACCCCAAACTTGTGCTGCTCATCCACCACCGCCAACCCCAGCCGGGTAAACCCCGCCCCCTCATACAACAGCGCATGCGTCCCAATCAAAATATGCGGCTCTGAAGACCCGGGCGACTGCTCAAACAACGGCATCGCCCCGGTCTCTTCCCGCCGGTTCCCCGTCCGCAGCGCCACCCGAATCCCCAGCGGATCCAACCACCGCCGAAAATTCAGGTAATGCTGCTCCGCCAAAATCTGCGTTGGCGCCATCAACGCCGCCTGAAACCCCGCCTCCGCGCAAATCAACATCGCGCTCATTGCCACCAGCGTCTTGCCCGATCCCACGTCTCCGTGCAGCAGCCGGTTCATCGGATGTGTCGACGCCAGATCCGCGCGAACCTCCGCGATCGCCCGCTGCTGCGCCCCCGTCAGCGGAAAGGGCAGCGACTCATGCAGCCGCCGCATCCACTCGCCCGGCCCCGCATGCGGCTCCCCGCGCTCCGAGCGGTGCTCCCGCCGCTTCATCCCCACCGCCAGTTGCATCGCCAAAAACTCCTCCATCACCAAATGCCGCCGCGCCTTGTCGCGCGACGCAAAACTCTCCGGAAAATGCATTTGCCGCAGCGCCCACGCCCGGTTCGTCGCATCCAGCTTCGGCGGCACGAGCTGCTCCACCTCGTCATCGCACAAATGCTCCAGCACCTGCCACATCACCCAGCGCAGCATGCGCGGCGTGATCCCCTCGGTGGCCGAATGAATCGGCACAATCCGCCGCAGATGCACGCTCTCCTCCGCATCGTCCTCCACCACTTCAAATTCCGGATGCGTCATCACCACATGGGTTCCCGAGCGCTTCACCCGCCCATACGCCACCAGCCGGTGCCCCTGCACGATCATCTTCTCCACCCAGTGCGAATTGAACCACCGGCACAGAATCCGGCCCCCAAACGCCCCCGCATTTTCCTCCTCCACCAGCACATCGAACTTCTTTTGAACCCCGCGCACCCGCCGCAGCGTCGTCTTCTTCACCATCCCGCACACACACACCGGATGGTCCATCGTATCCACCGGCATCCGGTCGAAATGCGAGCGGTCTTCATACCGATGCGGAAAGTGCTGGAGCAGATCGCTCACCGTGCGGAGCCCCAGCCGTTCCAGCGGGCGCAACCGGGGGCGGGGCACATAATCAAGTTGTTCCAGCGGCGTCTCCAGCGTCACGCCCGCATCATAAACCCTCGCCCCACCATGTCAGCCCTCGATTGTCCCCTCCGAGCCGAAATTACCTCCAGCACCGGAGAATCCCAAAGGGATTCCCTATATCAGCGAAGGGTTGGCCCGAGCTTGTCGAGGGCCTACCCTGGAACAAACCTCCCCCAACAACGGCATGAACCCTGAAAGGGTTCCATCAAACCGGTCCGCCCCCGGATTCCCTTACTCCCACCAAAAATCCACCCCTCCGTAGTTCCCCCGCCACCGAATACAGATTTCCACCCCATTCCCTAAAACGCGCCCCCACTTTATGGTCCGGTCATTCGTTCGCTGCGATGCAATTGCTTCATCCATTTTTCGAACTCCTTATCGAGCTCCCCTCGCCATCCTCGTCCTCGGCCCCGCTATCAGCCCAGTCCCCAAAAACCCCGAAATCCCCAAAATCCCCAATGTCCCCAGCGCCCTCCGCCACCGTCTGTGGGACTACCAAGTCCTCAGCCCGCGCTTTCAAAAAAGCCGGTGGCGGAGCGGCGCTCTCGCTTTCCAAACATAAGCGCGCCCGCATCCCCAAACGGAAAAAATAGCCCACCCCATCCCAAGATAGGGCCCACACGTCCCGTGGGCCCTATCGGTCCCTCCCCGCAGAAACCCCACTGGCATAAGCTCCAAAACCGCGCCATGCTCAGCGGTCTGTGACTTTCGACGAAACACCTGAGCTCCTCGCGCCCGCCGGCGGCTGGGATTGCCTCCGCGCCGCTATCGCCAATGGCGCCGACGCCGTCTATTTCGGCCTGCCGCGCTTCAATGCCCGCCTGCGCGCTGACAATTTCCGCGACGACGAACTCGAGGAGGTCGTCCGCTTCTGCCACCGCCACGGCGTCAAAGCGTACGTCGCTTTCAATACGCTCGTCTTCACCGGCGAGCTCGACGCCGCCGAGCGCATGCTCCGCGAGTGCAGCCGCGCGGGGGTCGATGCCCTCATCGTGCAGGACGTCGGCCTCGTCCGCCTCGCCCGCACTGTGGTGCCGGACCTCCCCATCCACGCGAGCACGCAAATGACCATCACTTCGCCGGAAGGCGTGGAATTTGCCCGCGAACTCGGCATCGAACGCGCCGTGCTCGCCCGCGAACTCTCCCTTCGCGAGCTGGAAAAATTCAGCCCCGCCGGCTCCAGCACGCCCGCCCTGCCGCTCGAAGTCTTCGTCCACGGCGCACTCTGCGTCGCCTACAGCGGACAATGCCTCACCAGCGAAAGCCTCGGCCAGCGCAGCGCCAATCGCGGCGAATGCGCCCAGGCCTGCCGCATGCCCTACGAGCTGATCGTCGACGGACAAAAGCGCGAACTCGGCGACAAACGCTACCTGCTCTCTCCGCAGGATCTCGCCGCCGCCGAGGAAATCCCCGCGCTGCTCGCCTGCGGCGTCACCAGTTTCAAAATCGAAGGCCGCCTCAAATCGCCCGAATACGTCGCCGCCGTCTGCCAAGTCTACCGCCGCGCGCTCGACGCCGCCTTGGAAAAGCGTTCCGCGCCCGTCACCGAGGCCGACCACTACCAGCTCGAAATGACTTTCTCCCGCGGCCTCTTCAGCGGCTGGATGCACGGCGTCAACCACCAGCGCCTCGTCTCCGCGCGCTACGGCAAAAAGCGCGGTCCGCTCGCCGGACGCATTGCCGCCATCGGACGCGGCTTCGTCAAATACACCGCCGAGCTCCCGCTCAAAGCCGGCGACGGCGTGGTCTTCGACACCGGTGGCGACACCAATGCCGAGCAAGGCGGCCGCATCTACGAAATCCGCGACGACCGCCTCTACTTCGAGCATGGCCGCATCGATTTCAGCGCGCTGCACCCCGGCGATCGCATCTGGAAAACCGACGATCCCGCGCTCAACAAACGCCTCCAACAAAGCTACGCCGGCCGCATCGAACCCCGCGCCCGCGTGCCGATCGATCTGATCATCCGCGGCCAGGCCGATGCCCCCATGGAAGTTGAAGCCACCGCACCGGACCAATCATCCGTTATCGTCCACTCCACGATCCCCCTGCAAACCGCGCGCACCGCGCCGCTCTCCGAGCAAAAACTCGCCGACCATCTCGGCCGTTTCGGCGAACACCCCCTCGCCTTGCGCCAGCTCCGCAACGATCTCACCGGCGAAGTCATCCTCCCCATCGGCGAACTTAACCGCCTCCGCCGCCAGCTCGCCACCGAGCTCTCCGCCAAGCTAGAACACCACCGCGAAGAATCCCCCGACACCTGGCACCGAGTCCTCGGCACCTCCGAGCAACCCGCCATCCCCACCACGAGTGCTCTCGCCGTCCTCTGCCGCACCACGGATCAAATCGCCGCCGCGCTCTCCGCACGCATCCCCACCCTCTACGCCGATTTCGAAGACATCCGCATCTACAAAGACGTCGTCGCCCAAGTGCGCACCGCCGGCACCGGAGCCGCCATTTTCCTCGCCACTCCGCGCATCCAAAAAGCCGGCGAACAGGGTTTCTTCAAACTCATCGAAAACGCCGCGCCCGATGGCGTGCTCATCCGCAATCTCGGCGCCATCGATTATTTCCGCGACCATCCCACACTCCGCCGCCTCGGCGATTTCTCGCTCAACGTGGCGAACCCCCTCACCGCGCAACACTTCATCGGCAAAGGCCTCGAGCGCCTCGCCATCAGCTACGACCTGAACATCGAGCAAGTCCTCGATCTCCTCGGCTCCGCCCCGCCCGCATGGTTCGAGCTCACGCTCCACCAGCACATGCCCATGTTTCACATGGAGCACTGCGTCTTCGCCGCCTTCATGTCCACCGGCACGTCCTTCCTCGACTGCGGCCGTCCCTGCGAAAAACACCGCGTCCACCTCCGCGACCGCGTCGGCATCGAGCACCCGCTCCGCGCCGACGTCGGCTGCCGCAACACCCTCTTCAACGCTGTCCCCCAAACCGGCGCCCGTTTCTTCGAAGCGCTTCACAGCGCCGGCCTCCGCCATTTCCGCATCGAGTTGCTCGAGGAAGACGCCGCCGAAACCACCCGCATCCTCCACGCCTATCAATCCCTCCTCTGCGGCGATCGCGAAGGCGAAGCCCTCTGGCGCGACCTCCGCGCTCAAAGCCAGCTCGGCGTGACCCGCGGCACGTTGGCCGAAAAAGAAACCCTCTCCGCCACCGCCGCCGCCAGTTGATCCCCACACCACTCCCATCGGCCCTATTGGGCCTCTGAGGCCTATCTCCCCGCAAACAAAACGGGCGCCCCACCGCAAAGTGAGACGCCCGTTGAAATCAAACTCCCCTGGAGCCCCGCCGCCTTACAGCGACTTGCAAAACTCCTCAAACCGATCGAGCCCCTTCTTGATGATATCCAGGCTCGTCGCATAGCTGAACCGCACCGTGCGATCGTCGCCAAACGCCACGCCCGGCACAATCGCCACGTGATGCTTGCTCAGCAACCGGTCCGCGAAGTTCGTCGAGTTGAGCCCGAAGCCGCTGATGTTCGCCAGCACGTAGAACGCGCCCTGCGGCATCACCACGCTGATCTTCGGGATCCCCGCCAGCCGGCTCGCCATATACTGGCGGCGGATGTCGAATTCCTGGCGCATGTCTTCCACCGGCGATTGATCGCCCTTCAGCGCCGCCAGCGCGCCCTTCTGGGCAAAGCTCGTGCAGCCGCTCGTGCTGTGGCTCTGGATGGCGTCCACGGCCTTCACGATGGGCTCGGGCGCGCCGAGGTAACCCAGCCGCCAGCCCGTCATCGCGTAGCTCTTGCTGAAGCCGTTCACGGTGATCGTGAGGTCATACAGCTCTTTGCTCAGCGAAGCGATGGAGACGTGCTTGGTGTCATCATAAACGAGCTTCTCGTAAATCTCGTCCGAGAGAATGAGGATGTCCTCGCCCATCGCCACTTCGCCGATGGCTTCGAGCTCTTCCTTCGTGTAGACGGCGCCCGTCGGGTTCCCCGGGCTGTTCAAAATCACCATCTTCGTGCGCGGCGTCATCGCATCCTGGAATTCGTCGGCGGTCATCTTCCAGCCGTTCTCTTCCTTGGTCTGCACGATGACGGGTTCGCCGCCCGCCAGCCGGACCATCTCCGGATAGCTCAGCCAGTACGGCGCGGGAATAATCACCTCATCGCCGATGTCCACGCAGGCGAGGATGGCGTTGAGGCACGAATGCTTCGCGCCATTGCTGACCACGATCTGGCTCGGCTTGTAGTCGAGGCCGTTGTCCGCCTTGAACTTGTCGCTGATGGCCTGCCGCAGTTCCGGCACGCCGCTGCTCGGCGTGTACTTCGTGAAGCCCGATTGCAGCGCGCTGAGGCACGCGGCCTTGATGTGTTCGGGCGTATCGAAGTCCGGCTCGCCGGCGGCGAAGCTGCAAACATCGATGCCCTCGGACTTCATGGCCTTGGCCTTGCTGTCAATGCCAAGAGTGAGCGAGGGGGTGAGAATGGTAGCGCGGTGAGCGAGTGACATGGCTGATTTGGATGTAGGATTGTATAGTTCGTCGTCTCAGGCCAGCGGTTACTTTCCGTCCCAGCTTTCCACGAGCGATCGGAAATTGTTTTCGCTGATTTGCACAATGCCCATTTCGCGCTGCGCATTTTCCGGCGCGTCGCTGGCGTGGGCCGCATTGACCATGATGGTCTCGCCAAATTCGCGGCGGATCGTGCCGTGCGGCGCCTTCGAAGGATCCGTCGGCCCGAGGACCTCGCGGATTTTGCGCACCGCATCGATGCCCTGGTAGACGAGCGCGAAGATTTTCGCCGTGCCGGGCGCGTGGCGCAGGTCCGCCGGGCATTCGCTCGGACGGCGCCCGCTCATGAATTCCACGATGTCCTCCCAGTTTTCGCGGCCACTGATCGGGCCGAGCAAATCGCCCAGCGCCTTTTCCTGGTCCGGCGTGAAGGTGAGATCGAACAGCGGCTCCAGCGCCTTTTTCGCCACGCCCGCCGCACGGTCCCGCAGCTTGTCCTGCAGCACCGCGAGCACCGGGCCGTAGAATTCCTCGGCCTGCGCGCAGCTCATATGATGCACCTTCGTCGCGATGATGTAGAGCCCCGTGCGGCTGAACAAATCGATCACGCCGCCCGGGCGCGCATTCGGAAAACGGAAGTTGTCCGGCTTAATCAGCACCAGCGTGCGCTCCACGTTCGCACCCTTCGGATACTCGATCGCCGTGTCCAGCACGCCGCCATCGCTATCGGAATACTGTGCCCACAGTTCCAGGTCGCGCTTGGCCGACGCCACATCCGGCGGCGCCAGCACCGCGGGTTCGAAATACGTCACGTTGCCCTGGCCGTCCGCGATGTAGTCGCCGTAGGTGTCGCGAATGGTTTCGCCGGCCGTGCGCTCATTGAGGATGTGCCCCACCGCCACGCGAATTTTCTTCACCGCGTCCTCGCCCTTGAAGACGAGCATCATCACGCGCGGCTGCGTGCCGCCCGCTTTCACGGACAAATTGGCCAGCACATACTGGCGAATCTGCTCCTGCGCCGCGCGGTGCGAGATGTCTTCATCCGTCACCAGTCCGCCCGCATAGGCTTTCACCAGCGCCTCGCTCGGCGCAAACATGCGCGCCGCCACGAGGTCCAGACCGGTCCGCGACAGCAGTCGCGAAAGGATGCCGCCCGTGCGGCTTTTGCGAATCGAGTATGGAGTAAGTAGGACGTAGGAAAGTTCAGTGGCCATAAGGCTAAAAAACCCGCGTTGCCCGCTGAAAATAACGCTCAGCAAACAACGTGGGTCGCGTATTGATAGTAGGTGTTTGGTTCAGCAGCGGGCGGGGAAACTAGTGCCCTCGTCCGGGGCGTCAACCGCATTTTTCCCCAATGCGCTCATGTTCGCCTCGTCGCCACCCCAAAATCCGTGGCGTTCGTCCATCGGTCCCATGAGTCCCATAGGACCCATCGCCTCTCCCTCAATGCCCACCCCCACCACATCCCCCGCACCCGGACGAGCAGCCCGACGACCCGCCGCCCGAACACCCGGAGCTGCCGCCGCTGGAACAACCCGACGACCCACCCGAAGAGCATCCCGCGCTGTGATGGCTCGTCCCAACGGTGCAGCCCGAGCCACACCCCGAAGAACTAAACCACCCGGCATCCTTCTTCTTCTCCTCGCCGGCAGGGACCATCGCCGATTCCAGCGGGCTCAGTGGCGACGCCGACAAAATCGGCAGACCATAGAGCGCGATGGCCAGCGGAACGATCCCCGCGCTCGAGTCGGGCGTACTGAAGGCCGCCGCCCGCATCGTCTCGTGCGCATGCTGAGACCGCAGCGCCCTCAGCGTCCTGTCCCCCAGGCTCGTGCGATACATCTTCCGGCTGAAAACATAGAACAGCACCGCGGCGAGGAAGAGGAGCATTACCAGGAACGCCACCGGACGACCCCGGGAAGCACCGATGAACAGTTTCACCACGCCCAGGAGCAGCACCACGGTGAAAATCCATACGACCTTGCCGTTCGCGACCTGCATTTTCTTTTCCGGCAGCACCATCTCGTCGGTCTCCAGCAGCGAGCGCATCGCCGCCGTCTCCACTTCCACCTGCCGGCGAATTTCTCGCGTGGAGGTGATGCTCCCCGGCACCGCCCGCCACACCGCTTGCTCAAACGGATGCAGCCCGCCCGGGTCGATCGCACCGGCGATCCGACTGATGGATTCCGGCCCCGTTACGCTTACCAAATTCCGCCGCGCCAGTTCTGAGAGCGCGGCTTACACCGCCAGTTTCGGACCGCCCGTCAGCGTGGCGATCACGTACGGGTCGCTCGGCTCCCTGCGGCTCCCATAAAAGCGCCCCTCACCCCGCACTCCGCTGCGAATCGCCAGCGCGGCGATGCTTGCCACCACGATGGCGGCCAGGAAAAAGCCGAGGAACTCCGGCCCCGGAAGATCGAAAATGGGAATCTCCCCGGGCGGCAGCGCCGCCGGCTTCGCCGCGACAAACAACATCGCGGCCAGCCCGATGGCGAAGAGCGCCGCCGCCCGCAGCCATCGCGGCTTTGGAACGATCCACACCTCCCTCCGGTTCACCCGCACAAAGCTCCCGCCATCCCCAAACCGCCGCTCCGTCGGCGGCCAGATGTCCGCCGGCGCTTCCTCGCCAAAAAACTCGCGATAGCTCGCCAGCGTGCGCGCATACATGTCGTGATGCTTCACCGCCTCCGTGCGTCCGCCGCGCGTCGGCCCATGGTGCAGCGGCCTCCCGAGCACCCGCCCGCAAAAGTCCTCCCAATAATTCTGCGTGAACGTCAGATGCTGGTGCCACGTTTGATCGACTTCCTCGCTCGGGCAGACCGCATGGCCGGCCTCCATCGCCAGGAAGGTGAAGCGTCCATATTCGCGGAGGACGCGCCTCGTGTATTCCGCCGCCCACCCATTCTCCCGGGCCAACCGCTGGGCGAAGGTAAACGCGGTGCCCGGTTCATCGAATGAAAACCTCTCAATCCTAGCGAGGAGTTCCTTTTGCATCGGGGTCATAAGCAATGTCCTTTCGACGAAAGCAGATTACTTCAGTCGGGTATCACCGTAAAGCAACAAAAAGGTAACGTCACTTCCCATTGCCCCCATTGGGCTTATGAGGCCTATCGGGCCTATCCGCCCCTTAGAGCGTTAAAATAGTTGTAGCCGCACCGTGAAGAGCAAGGTGCCACGGCGCGGACGCTCGAAGTTGAGCGCCGTAGGCGCGACATATTTATAGAATAGGCCGTTCTAAAGGAGCCAAGCCCCGGAGGGGCGGCATGTGCCGCCCCTCCGGGGCTTGGCCCTTTTTTACTCCATGCTATCAACATGTCGCGCCTACGGCGCTTACCCTACGGCTACCCCTCAATTTAAAGTGCTGTAAGTCCTTTGGACCCTCAGTCCCTTTTTCCCAAAAAAAGTTTCGGCGGCGCCGGAAATCCCAGCGCCGCCGAATGAAAAACATTTCCCCTCGCGCGCGCTATTTGATCAGCCGCAGGTTAAACGGATACTTCAGCAGCTTCCCCTCCCGCGCCTTCAGCAGCCCATAAATGAACATCCCCAGAATCCCCAGGTTGATGATGTACATCGCCAGCAGCAGCAGCCACCACAGGTGAATCTTGATCAGCAGCGTACCGAGCACCGTGCTGATAATCGCCAGCGGAATGCTCACAAACAGGATCACGGTGATCACCATGTTCAGCGCCTCCTTGCCGTGCACCTCCACCGCCGGGCTGTCCTTGCGCTTCCACGGCCAGATGATGATCGAAAACAGGTGCGCCAGGCCGCAGTAAAGCTTGTCGTCATCCGCGGAAAGCTTCCCCCCGCCAAAAGCAGGGCCTTCTTCCACCTTGAAGTATTTATTGAGGATGGCGGCCAACTTATCGCTGGTGCCTGTATTCTCGTTATTCTCGTTGTTCGAGTCCATGAGTGTTTTGAGGATTGCGCAACCGGTTTAAGCTTTCTCCGGCATGTCGTATATACGCCGAAAGGAGGATGACATTTCAGAGAACTTAACAGCACTTGGCGCGCCGCCCAACGTAACAGTTCAGAAGGAATTCCATAAACCCCTCATAACCAACCCAAAAGAAGCCCCCCACTTTCAAGGCGCAGCCCCTCCC